>JAAUYH010123164.1_pt1 | contig 14352 bp, 8 predicted proteins | sample 7278061 | NCBI WGS metagenome assembly JAAUYH01 (sample SAMN14350203, study PRJNA611818) | marine sediment metagenome | isolation source: surface marine sediment (0.6m) | place: French Polynesia: Moorea | collected 2018-08
CCCACGGGCACGCGGCGCAGACACTCGTCGAGCACGAACACGCGTGAGTTGGGGATGGGTCGGCCAATGGGCACCGTGTCGGTATCGTCGCCGGCACAGGCGTGCACGGTCGCCCACACGGTGCATTCGGTGGGCCCGTACTCGTTGTACAGCCGCGCCTGTGGCTGCTCGGCGAAATGCCGGGCCAGCAGCGCCGGCCGGCAGGCCTCGCCGGCTACGATTACCGTGCGCAGCGTCGCCAGCTGGTCCGGCGCCGCCCGGTCGAGCACCAGGTCGTACAGCGCCGGCAACATCAACGTGTGGGTCACCGCCGACTGTTCGATCAGCTCTGCAAGGCGCTCGGGGTCGCGCTCCGCACCGGGCGGCGGCAGCACGAGCGTACCGCCATCGGCCAGGGTCCAGAAAAGGCCCGCCACGGAGCTGTCGAAGGCGAAGGACGACACCAGCAGGTAGCGGCCGACCGGTTGTTCGTAGTACGCCGACCGCGCCGCGTTCGAATGATGCAGGTTGCCGTGCGTCACCCGCACACCCTTGGGCTCGCCCGTCGAACCCGACGTGAACAACACGTAGGCAAGATCATCGGCCGTCAGGTCGACGGTCGGAGGTTCGGCCGCGTCGGGTTCCGCGTCGATGAGTTCGGCGACGGCGAAGGTGCGAACGGCGTCGCCGAAGGCCGCGTCGTCGGCGTCGGTGATGACGGCGGGTGATCGGTCGCTGCCGGCGTCCTTCGCCGCGCCGGCCATCGCGCGTACGATGCGCTCGCGGTGCGCCGCCGGATAGGCGGGATCGAGAGGGACGTAGGCGGCGCCCGCCTGCAGCACGCCGAGGATGGCGGCGATCTGCTCCACAGACCGCTCGAGATGCAGGCCGACCAGGTCGCCACGACGCACGCCCTGCGTCAGCAGCGACCGCGCAACGGCATCGGCCATCGTGCCCAGTTCGCCGTAGCTGACGTCCGTGCCGCCGATGGACACGGCGGGCGCATCCGGCGCTTCCCGGCGACGCGCGGCGAACTGGTCGGGGACAAGGGCCAGATCGCCATAGCCCGCAACTGCCACGGGGTCGCCCGTCGACCATTCGTCGAGCCGTCGCGCGTCCTCGGACGGCAGTATCGGCAGGTCGCCCAGCGGCGTGTCCGGCTTTGCCACGACGCCGGCGAGCAGCACGTCGAAGGACTCGAGCAGCCGGTCGATGGTGGCCGCCTCGAACAACGCCGTATCGTATTCGATGGCAGCCCGCATCGCGCCGGCTTCGGTGCCTACGAACAGCGTCAGGTCGAATTTCGCCGTGCCGGTATCGAGGAGCATCATCCGCGCGTCGAGGCCGTCGAAGCGGACGTCGTCCAACGCGTCGGTTTCGGTGACGAACATCGTCTGGAACAGCGGGTTGTGGCCCAGATCGCGGTCGGGCTTGAGATCGGCGACCAGCCGCTCCAGCGGCAGCTCCTGGTTGGCGTAGGCGCCCACTGCCGCCGTGCGCACCTCGTCGAGGAACGCGCGGAAGGACTGGTCCGGATCCGGACGGGCGCGCATCACGACACTGTTCAGAAACAGGCCGACCAGCGCTTCGCTCTCGCTCGGATTGCGATTGGCCAGCGGCGCGCCGACAGAGATGTCCCGCTGACCGCTGTACCGGTGCAAGAGCACCTGGAACGCGGCGAGCAGGGTCATGTAGGTCGTGGCTCCCGCCTCGCGCGCCAGCCGCTCCACGGCGTCGCTCGTTCCCGCGGGCAACGGTCGCTTGCGCAGCGCGCCCTTCAGCGACATGCGCGCCGGGCGGACATGATCCAGCGGCAGCTTGAGCTGCGGTTCGGCACCGTCAAGCACACCGCGCCAGTAGTCGAGCTGCGTGTCGGCAATCTCGTCGATGCGGGCCGCCTGCCACGCCGCGAAATCGCGATAACGCACTGGCAGCGTCGGCAGGTCGGCCGCTGCGCCGCCCGTATACTCGCGGTAGTACGCCGCCAGGTCGCGCAGGATGATGCCCACGGACCACTCGTCGGTGACGATGTGGTGAACGGTGAGAACCAGGCGGTGGTCCTGGTCGCCGAGCCGGAACAGCGCGGCCCGACATGGCATACCCGAGGCGAGGTCGAACGGTTCGCGAATGGCGTCGACGGCCTTGCGCTCGAAGCGCGCCTCAACCGGGTCGTCGGACAGGTCCACCTCGTCGAAGGGCGCAACAGCGGATGCCACAGGCACCTGCAGCAACTGCCCGTTGTCAGCGCGGAAGCACGTGCGCAGGCTCTCGTGGCGGTCGACCACCGCCGCGAACGCCTTCGCCAGCGCGGCACTGTCGAGGGCGCCCTGCAGCTTGAGCACCGTGTGCATGTGGTAGGCGGCACTGCCCGGGAACAGCTCGTTCAAAATGTGCAGACGAACCTGAGCCGAAGACGCCGGCGCCGGCGCGTCGTCGTCCAGCCGCGGAATGGCCGGTCCGGGCACGGCGGTCGCCGTTCCGCGCAGGCGCTGCCGGAGCAGCGCGCGGCGTGCGTCCGACAGGCCGGACGCGCCGCTGCGCGCGGTGTCGCCGGTGTCGCCGGTCGCGCTCACGCTGCGCCTCCGTCCTGCTCGAGCTGCGCCGCCACTTCCTCGTCGGACATCGACTCGATCTGGGCGATGAGCAATTCCTCGACCGCCTGGCTCATGCCGACAATCGTCGGCGCGGCGAAGAAGTCCTGGATGGGCAGGTCAACGCCGTACGCGTCGCGAACCCGCGCCAGCACCTGGATTGCCGACAGCGACACGCCGCCGGCATCGAAAAAGTCATCGCGAACGCCGACCCGCTCGGCGTCGAGGACCGCGCACCAGATTTCGGCCAGCCGCTGCTCGACATCGGTGGACGGCGCCACGTAGGCCTGTCGCGTGCCGGCGCCCGGGCCGCCCGCGGTGGGATCCGGCAACGCCTTGCGATTCACCTTTCCGGTGGAGGCCAGCGGCAACGCATCGAGGCGCATCAGGTAAGCCGGCACCATCTCCTGCGGTACGCGGTCGGCCACGAAGGCGCGCAGCTCGGCGGCCGGCACCTCGGCGTCGGCGACATAGTGCACCGCGAGGCGTGCTTCGTCGCGGGCGGGTTTTTCCCGGTAACCGATCTCGTCGAGTATGCGATGCACACGGCGGGCGTCGATCTCGTCGTCCAGCTCGTCGAGCGCATCCTCGCGGTTCTTGTGACCGAGGCGCACGTCCCAGCTGTAGGGCAGGGCGTAGTTGTGGTAGCCGCGTGCTTTCTTGTGCACGTAGATGCCGGCGTCGTTGATCAGGCAGTTGGTGGAACGGCCCGTGTCGGTGGGCCTGGCCCAGGGCGCCTGTTCGTCGAGGAAACGATAGATCTCGTCCAGCGACACGTCGCAGTAGCGGTAGAAGTCCACGAAGCGAATGTCGTCGAAGACGGCGTTGTCGTTGAAGATCTCGACGTCCATCGTGCGCGCCACCGCGTCGTCGATGCGATGGTACACCTTGCGGGCCTCGATGATGGCTTCCTCGATGGCGTCCACGTCGAAGACGCGATGGCGGAACAGGTCATCCAGGCGCGTCTCGAAAATCTGGCCGCGGGACAGGCCCGTGACGATGTAACCGATGCCCCGCTTGCGCGCCTCGTTCATGCTCAGCGTGTAGATGGTCTTGAAGCAGCCGTGGCACACGTTGCTGAAGCGGTTGAGGCTGTCGACGAAGATCTCGTTCATGTGCGGCGTCGAGGCGCGCACGTTTTCCAGGCCCAGTGCCTCGACGGTGCGCGTGGCGTTGGCCAGGGCGCCTTCGGAGATGAAGCCGTTGTCCAGCGTGAGCGTGAGCACCTTCAGCCCCAGCCCCACCATCTGGTGCACCATGTAGGTGCTGTCCTTGCCGCCGGACAGCAGCACCAGGCAATCGTAGTCGCCCGTGCGCTCGGCCTTCATGCGCTCGGCGATGGCTTTCAGGTCGTCCATGGTGCCGAAGAACGCGCGCGCCTTGTCCTCGAACAGGTCGAAGGCCAGGCACATGCTGCACACGTCGTCGTCGTTGAACTCGATGTCCGGGTAGTTGGACGGGATACCGCACTTGGCACAGCGGCGCGGGACGATGATCGCGCTGGGCTTGATGACCGTGGCCACCGCGTCGCGCACGGCCGGGTGGGCGCTCACCGCCGCCTCGACCTCACCGAGTTCGACTCGCGAACCGCGGATTTTCACCTGGTCGTCGGCGCGGCCGAGGTAAGCCAGTCCACCGTCGATGTCCCAGCGGCCTACATCGCCGGTGCGGTACAGGCGCCCGCCGGGCGCGAAGGGGTCGTCGACGAAGCGCTCCGCATTGAGTTCCGCGCGATTGAGATAGCCCAGCGCGACACCGGGGCCGCCGATGCAGATCTCGCCCGTCAGCCCCGCCGGCACCGGCTCACCGTCGTCGTCGAGCAGGTAGATGCGGGCGTTGGCGATGGGACGTCCGATGGGCACCGACGTCGCCAGGTCGGCGGCGGCGTCGAAGCGGTGAATCATGCAACCAACCGTCGCCTCGGTGGGCCCGTACTCGTTGTAGATGCGGGCCTGCGGCGGGAACTGATCCTGGATCGCAGCCACGAGATCGCGCTTCAGGTCCTCGCCGCCCAGGATCAGCGTGCGGATGCGCTGCGCCTTGCCGCCCATCTCGCGGATGAGCGCCAGGTGCGCCGGTGTCAGCTTTACCACGTCGACTGCATCGTCCTCGAAGACGCGCAGGACGGGCAGGTCGTTCTCGTCGCGGTCCGGGTAGATCACCACGGTGCCGCCGCAGATGAGCGGCACGTAAACAGAGGTCACGGTAAGGTCGACGGCAAGGGACGTGTGCAGGGCGAAGGCCGGTGCCTCGCTGCCGCAGTATTCGCCGCGCGCCCACCACAGGTAATTGGCCACTGCACACTGGGGCACCATGGCGCCCTTGGGCGTACCCGTGGAACCGGAAGTGTAGATGATGTAGGCCGCATCGTCCGCGCCGGCCGCGGACGGGACCGACACGACCGGCGCCGGTGGCGTGCGGTCGAGGCACAGCAGCGTCGCGTCGTCGGGCAGCCGATCGCGCCAGGTCGCATGCGTCAGCACCACGGGCACCGGACCACGGTCGGACGCAGCCACGTCGGCCAGCACCGCCGCCAGCCTCGCCGGCGGATGCGTCGGGTCCAGCGGCAGGTAGGCGGCGCCGGCTTTCTGTACGGCGAGCATGGCCACCACGGCATCGACGGAGCGATCGAGGCAGATCGCCACGATCTTGCCGGGGCCGACACCGCGGCCGGTCAGCGACTGCGCCAGGCCGCCGGCCCGCGCATCGAGCTCGGCGTAGGTGACGGCCTCGTCCCCGCAGCGCACCGCGACCGCGTCGGGCGTGCGTGAGACCTGCGCCTCCACCAGCGCGATGGCCGTGGGCGCCGGCACCGGGTCGGCATCGGTCTGGTTGAAGCGCACGACGTTGCGCTGAAGTTCGTCGTCCGTCGCCAGGGGAATGCGGCGAACGGCGACAGAGCGATCGGCCAGCAACGCGTCGACACAGCGCAGGAAATGATCGGCGGCCAGGGTCTGCGTCGCCTCGGTGAACGCACCTCGGTTGGCGTCGAACGACAGATCGAAATTGCCGCTGCCGTCGAAGTCGTGCACCTGCAGGCGCAGCGCATGGTTGTTGTCCCCGGCACCGGGGTGCACCCAGTCGGTGGTCATGCGAAGGCCGTCGAAGCGGGGCATCGTCGCCGTGACAAAATTGAGCAGGACATCGTAGGCGCGGTTCGTGCGTGCGTCGCTGACACCGGCGACGGCGTTGCCGAGCAGCGTCATCGCGGCACGCGACACCTTGGCCAGCAGCGACTCGAGCGTGTCGTCGTCGTCCACGTCGACGACGAGCGGGAACACCTCGATGAACAGGCCCGGCGTATCCCGAAACACCGGTGTCGCCCGGTTGTGTACCGGTGCACCGATGACGATGCGGCGGTCGCCGCGCACGCGATGCATCCAGGCCGCCACCAGCGTGGCGAACAGGCAAAAGCCGGTGAGTTCCTCATTGAGCATGCGAACACCCGGCGCCCGGGCCAGCTCGCGCAGCGCCCCGGACCGCTCGGCGCCCAGCGACCGGCGCTGACGCTCGGTGTGGTAGGACCGGGCACGATTGGCGATGCCGTAGAAGGGTCGGCGGGCTTCCAGCGGCTGCACCGCCTCGGCCCAGTAAGCGCGTGCCCGGGCATGCCGCGCGGACGTTCGCGATGCGCGCTCCTGCGCGGCGTAGGGCTCGAACGCCGGAATGGGCTTCTCGGCCGCGTCGTCTTCCGCGTATGCCTCGGCCACGTGCCGGCAGAGCAACGCCGACGACCAGGCGTCGCTGATGACATGATGCTGGTTGAAGTACCACACCCAGTCGTCGTCGCCCAGTCGCAGCAGCGCACTGTCCCAGGCGCAGCGGTCGAGTTCGAGGCGCCGCACGGCGCGGGTTCTTATCCACTGATCGAGTTCAGCCGCTGTACCGGCCAGGTCCGCGTACTCCAGCGCGGGCAGGTCTTCCGGCGCGACGACCCGCTGCCGCGGCACACCGTCGTCCTGCCCGATGACGGTGCGCAAGGCATCGGACCGCGCCAGCACCGACGCGAAGGCACGCTCGAAGCGAGCGGTGTCCAGTTCGCCGCGCAGCCGGAACGCGAACACCATGTTGTACAGCGGCGTCTGCGGCTCCAGCGTTTGCCCGAGCCAGATGAGGAACTGGCTGCGCGTGAGGTTCGACTTCGCCTCGATCTCGTCGATCCAGGCGGGCACGTCGTCGACCTGAGACGGATCGTTATTGGCGGAGGAGGTCATCACGGATGGCAATCAGGCCCCGGCGGCGGCTCCGCTTTTGCCCGACAGGTAGCGCGCGATCACGGCAACGCTGCGGAAGTTGTCGAGGGTGACGTCCTGCGGGGGAATCGTGACCCCGAAGGTCTCATCGATGTAGGCGATGAGTCGCATCACGCCCAGCGAATCAATGAGGCCCTCGGCCAGCAACTCGTCGTCGATTGCGACCTCGATGCCGCCCTGGTCGGCCAGGATCTCGTTGTTGATGTAGGCCCGAAGCTGTTCTTCCATTGTCGTCGGTTCTCGCCTGTGGATTCACAATGCCGGGCCGCGACAGGTGGCGACCCGTTGAATTCCGTCTGTCTGTGTCTCGTGGGTCAACGGGGTAGTCTAGCCACCGCCGATGGCCCAGTCAGTGATCGAATCGGCGGTTCACCGGCTGCCCTTCCGTCGGCCCGACGACGGCGGGAACAGTTTCCGGGATACCCCTGAGTACCGTATTCGCGTCCCTGTGTTCTGTCTCTTTGGCCAGCTCTGCCGGCCGAGGTTACTTCCTCTGGTGTGTAGACAGCGTGAATCGTGGCTGTCGAGGTGCGTCGGGGGCCGATTGCCCGAATCCTTCCTGCACCGACGGCGTTGCCTCCAGAACCCGCAATTATGTAATAATTCTAGGGTTTTCTTAAGTATACGATATTTTTCCGGGCCTGGCACCGGCCCGCCGCAGGGCGCCGTTGCTTTTGCCACAGCCGGCGGCTACGCTGCCCGGATCATTCACTGGGGAGAGCCGAAATGCGCCGTCGACTGGTAGCCGGAAACTGGAAAATGATGTTGTCCGCCGACGAGGCCGACGCGCTCGTCGCCGCCCTGCGCGACGACCTGCCCGGGGGCACCGTTAGCGACGTGCTCGTGTGTCCGTCCTTCGTGTATCTCAAGGGCGCCGGCGAAGCGCTGGCCGGCAGCCCCATCGCCCTCGGGGCCCAGAACGTGTCCGACCAGGTGGAGGGCGCGTACACGGGCGAAGTCTCGGCCGGAATGCTCAAGAGCATGGGCTGTGAGTACGTGATCGTCGGGCACTCGGAGCGTCGCGCCCTGTACGGCGAGAGCGACGAGTTTGTCGGCCGCAAGTTCCTGGCCGCCGCCGAGACCGGCCTGAAGCCCATCCTGTGCATCGGCGAAACGCTCGAGGAACACGAGGCGGGCGACACCAATGCCGTCGTTCGCCGGCAGCTCGAAGCCGTTGTCGGCATCGCGGGCATCGCCACCTTCGCGAACGCCGTGCTGGCCTACGAGCCGGTGTGGGCCATCGGCACGGGAAAGACGGCCACACCGCAGCACGCCCAGGACACCCATGCGTACATCCGCTCGGTTATGGCGGGGCACGATGCGGGCATCGCCGAGGGCATACGCATCCTCTACGGCGGCAGTTGCAAGCCCGACAATGCGGCGGATCTTTTCGGCATGGACGACGTCGACGGCGGACTGATCGGCGGAGCGTCTCTCAAGGCGCCGTCGTTCCTCGGCATCATCGCCGCTGCCGGCTAGTCCTTGGCCAGGGCGTTCCAGGATTGCTATCCGGATGCGCTGAGCCACTGCTACGGCTGCGGTCGCAACAACGAGGACGGCCACCAGCTCAAGAGCTACTGGGACGGTGAGGAAACGGTGGCCCGGTTCACGCCGGCCGCCAGCCACATCGCCATTCCGGGCTTCGTCTACGGCGGACTGATCGCCTCGCTGGTCGATTGCCACGGCACCGGCTCGGCCGCAGCAGCATGGTGCCGGGCCAACGACTGCGACCTCGAAGACACGCCCGCGGCCCGCTTCGTCACCGCCTCGCTCAAGGTGGACTACCTGGCGCCGACACCCCACGGGCCGGTCATCGAACTGCGCGGCGTCCCGCTGGAGATCGGCGAGCGGAAGGTCGTCGTCGCCGTCGAGGTGCGGGTTGGCGACACGCTTTGCGCGAAGGGCCAGGTCGTCGCCGTCATGATGCCGGCCAGCATGGTACCCGCCGCCGAATGACGGCTGTCATTGCGAGGAGCGCAGCGACGCGGCAATCTCACCGCAGGGCCGTCATTGCGAGGAGCGCAGCGACGCGGCAATCTCCGTCAGGTCGTTGCAAGGTCTAAGGAAAGCCCACGTTCCGATCGCGTCACGAGATTGCCGCGCCCTTCGGGCTCGCAATGACAAGGCACTGTGGTCGGCGGGTCAGTAGCGGAAATGCTTGATCTTCTCGCCCTTGTTGCCGATCTCGGTCATCGCCTCGATGCCGATCTCCAGGTGCAGGTCCACCCAGTTCGCCGTCACCTTGCGATCTGACTCCTCGGTCTTCACGCCGTCGGGCGTCACGGGCACGTCGGACACCAGCAACAGCGCACCGCGCGATATCTCGTTGGCGTGGCCGACGATGAACAGCGTGGCCGTTTCCATGTCGATGCCGATGCACGTCATGTCGTGCAGCTTCTGGTGGAACGCCTCGTCGTGCTCCCAGACCCGCCGGTTGGCGGTGTAGATGACGCCGGTGCGGTAATCGACGCCGTGGTCACGTATCTTGTCCGATATGAACTTGTGCAGCTTGAACGACGGCAGCGCCGGCACCGCAGGCGGGAAGTAATCGTCGCTGGTGCCCTCGCCGCGGATGGCTGCGATGGGCAGGATGAAGTGTCCGATCTCGGTGGATTTCTTCAGTCCGCCGCACTTGCCAAGAAACAGGACGCCCTTGGGTTTCACGGCGCTCAGCAGGTCCATGATGGTCGCCGCGTTGCTCGAGCCGATGCCGAAGTTGATGATCGTCAGGCCATCGGAGTTGCTGGCCGCCTGCATCGGCCGGTCTTCGCCATAGACCTTCGTGCCGAAGCGCGACGCGAACGTGCTGACATAATTGCTGAAGTTGGTCAGCAGAATGTATTCGCCGAACTCCTCGAGGGGCATGCCGGTGTATCGCGGCAGCCAGTTGCGTGTTATCGATAGTTTGTCGAGCAAGGTGGTGCACTCCGCGGCCATGGTAGGGGAGACCGATGGCAACCAGTGCAAACCGCGTTCGAGCACGGTGAAACGGGCTGGCGGCCTGGCAGCTCCGGGTGGCTCGCGAGTATATCAGGGCGTACGCGGCGACGCCGGAAACGGGAGGTCCCGCGCCACGAACGACCGGTGTCGGTGACCGGTCGCCGACAGGACCGAGCCGGCGATCTCCGCCGATGTCAGAGCAGCCGGTCGGCCAGCAGCGTCTTGACGTCGTCGCGATAGCTGCGGCTGACCTTCACTTCCTTGTCGCCCTCGAGGCTCAGGAAGCATTCACCGTTGGTGTGCGGGCGCATCGAGCGCACGCGCTCGATGTTGATGATCGTCGAACGGTGCACGCGCGCGAAGCGTGCCTTGTCCAACACGTCCGTCATACGCTTCATCGTGCCGCGCAGGACGTGCGTCTTGCCGCGGGCGTGCACGCACAGATAGTCGCCCGCCGACTCGATCCAGTCGATGTCGCGGATCTCCACGCAGACCGTGGCACCGTCTTCCTTGATCGCAAGGCGCCGCGGGGCCGGCGATTCGACGCGTCCGTCGAGCGCGGTGTCCAGGGTCACCTCTTCGCCGGTAATGTCGCAGATCAGCTTGAGCAGCTGGTCGCGGTGGCCGATGGCATCGCGCGTGGCCAGGTGTTCGCGGACACGCTCGATCGCGCGCTTCAGGCGGCGGTCGTCAATGGGCTTCAACAGGTAATCGAGCGCGTTGGCCTCGAAGGCGCGTATCGCATGCTCGGCGAAGGCGGTTACGAAGATCACCGCCGGCATGTCGGCACCGGCGAAGGCGCGCAGGGTCTCGAAACCGTCCATGCCCGGCATCTGGATGTCCAGGAAGACGATGTCGGGCTTGAGCTCACGCACGTGTTCGACGGCTTCGCGGCCGTTGCGGCTCTGGCCGCAAATCTCGATGTCCTGATCGCTCTGCAGGCGCAACTCAAGCCCGCGTCGTGCCAGTTCTTCGTCGTCGACGATCAGGGCGCGCAGCTTGCCGGACATACGCTTCTCCTCAGCCAACCTTGCCGGTTTCCAACGGGATGTTGATGGTGATCACCAGGCCGCGCGGATCGTTGGGCGCCAGCGTGAAGGCCTGGGCATCGCCATACAGCTGCTTGAGACGCTGGCGGGTGTTCTTGAGGCCCACCCCCGACGACTTGCCGCTGTTCTTCGAGCCGTTGAGACCCGGACCGTCGTCGGCGATCGTAAACAGCAGCTTTCCGCCATGGGTTTTGGCGGTAATGCGGATGGCACCGCCCTCTTCCCGTGGCGTCACCGCATACTTGATGGCGTTCTCGATGAGCGGCTGAAGGATCAGGCTGGGAACAAGCGCATCCAGCGAGCCGGCCTCCACCTCCCGCGACACCTGCAGCCGGTCGCCGAAGCGCACCTTTTCGATCTCCAGGTAGAGGTCGAGGGCGTCCAGCTCCTGGCGCAGCGTCACGCGCTTCATCGGATCGTTGTCCAGGGAATAGCGCAGGAAGTCGCTGAGCCGGGTGACGGCGAGATTCGCGGTCTCGTTCTTGCGATCGAGGATCAGCGTCGATATGGCGTTGAGCGTGTTGAACAGGAAGTGCGGGTTGAGCTGGTATCGCAGCATCTTGAGCTGCGCCTGGTGCGCGGCCGCGGTGGCCTTGAGCGTCTGCTCGGTCTGCTGCTGCGCTTCCTGGTAATACTTGATGCCGAAGTAGATACCGCTCCAGCACAACAGGATGTAGAACGAGCCCATGACACCGCTGAAGTAGCGCATCCAGTAGTCGGGCCGCCAGCCGTGCTTCACCCACCACCAGAAGAGATTGTTCTCCGCGAACACCCACACCAGCGCGAACAGGTAGCACACGATGAGTGCGCCCAGCGCGATGCGCCGCGGCGGCTGCGACCAGAGGCGGTGGTAGATGGCACGTAATGGAAACGTAAACAAGAACCCCATCGCCGCGGTGGCGACGATGACGTCGATATAGGAGTCGGGCTTTTCGTGCGCCAGTGCGCCGAGGTACGCCGCAATGACGTAGCCGCCCCAGCCGCCGATGTTCAGCGTCCAGTAGAACCGGTTGCGGTCAAAGATGAGCTCTCGGAACGTCATGCGGGGAAGATACCAGACTACAGGACGAGAACTCGCTCGCCCTCGTCCAGCGCCTCGGCGCCGCGCACCGCCACCCGGTCGCCTGGCTTCAGGTCGCCGTGCACGGCTACGCGTTCGCCGCTGGCGTCGTCGACTTCGACGGCTACGGGTTCGGCCTTGCTGTCGGCGTCGATGCGCATCACGTAGGCGCCGTCCTGGCGCAGCACGATGGAGTCGCGCGGCACGGTGAGGACCTGGCGCGCGGCCAGGGGCAGTGTGACGCTCACGAGCTGGCCGGCGGCCACGTGGTCGGGCGCCACTTCCGGCAGATCGATGCGCACCTCGAAGGTCTGCGACGTGGCGTCCGCCGCGGGCACCGCCGTGCGAAGCAGGCCGTCGAAGCGCAGATCGCCGAGGCGCACCTGGGCCTGCACGCCGGTACGGATGCGCGGCAGGTAGCGAATCGGCACCGAGGCGCGCACCTCGAGGTGGCGCGTATCGGTCATCATGGCCAGGATCTCGCCGCGCGGTACGTCTTCGCCGCCGCGCCGAAGCCGGCTCGTGACCACCCCGGCGAAGGGCGCGCGCTCGACGCAACGCTTGAGCTCGCTGTCCGTCTGGCGGACACGCAGGTCGGCGATGCGCACCTCGCCCATGACAAGGTCATGATCGGCACGCAGCCGGTCCAGTTCGATGACGGGCGTCACCGTGCCCACGCGCTCGAGGCGCCGGATCTCCACGTCGATGTTGGTCGCACGCAGACGCTCGCGATCGGCCAGGGCCTTGAGCTCGGCCCGCCGCAATTGCAGCAGTTCGCAGTCGAAGCGCGCGACGGGCTCGCCGGCGTCGATGAACTCGCCGGGTTCGGCAACCCAGCTCAGGCGCGCCTCCATGCCGGCGGTAATCTGCGCGGCATTGCGGCTGAAGACCGTGCCGGCGGCCGGTATGCCCGGCGCCAGGTTTTCGTTGATGACGGTGGTCACGGTCACCGGCACGGCATCGCCGGCCTCGTCGTCGGCCCGGGCGTCGACGGCCAGCACTACAGCCAGGAAGCCAGCCGCCAGCAGGGTCGCGGCCGCTCGCCCGGCCCGGTGTGTTCCATGGTTCATGTCGCAGACCTCGCTTCCGGCATGGCCACGACGCTGGCCGGTTCGCTGACGGCGCCGGCGCGTTCTTCGCCCATGCGCAGGATGCTCGGCAACAGCACCAGCGTGAATAGCGCGCTGACGCTCATGCCGCCGACGATAACCGTGGCCAGGCCGCGGTAGATCTCGCTGCCCACGCCCGGTACGAGCATCAGCGGCAGCATGCCGAAGATGGACGTGAGCGTGCTCATGAAGATGGGCCGAGCGCGAATCCGGATGGCCTGGCGGACAGCGTCGCGCCGACCGAGGCCGTCGCGCTCGGCCGCGCGCGTCTGGTGCACCAGCAGGATGGCGTTGTTGACGACCAGCCCGAGCATGATGATGAAACCGATCATCGTCAGAAGCTCGAGCGCCTGGTAGGTGAACAGGTTCAGCACCTTCAGGCCCAGCACACCGCCGACCACCGCCAGCGGCATGACCAGCAGCACCAGCAGGCTGTCCCGGAGCGACCGGAACATCGCCGCCATGATGAGCAGCAGGATGAGTATGGCAAGCACGAAATTGCGGCCCATCTCGGTGACCGCGCCGGCCAACCGGTCGGCCGTGCCCCTGTAGAAGATGCCCGCCTCGGGTGGCAGCACGCGGCCGATGACCGGACCGATGTCGCGCTTGAGCATGGCCAGCGCGTCTTCCATGGTGACGTCGTCGGGCGGCAGCACCTGCAGCGTAATCGTCCGTTGCCCGTTCACGCGTCGCAACTGGGTCGGGCCCACGGTGCGCTGGGGCCTGGCCAGTTCGCCCAGCACCTGGATTCCAGCCCCGGGCGTTGCCACGGGCAACCCGGCCAGGTCTTCCGGCGTATCCCAGCCGCCGCCCCAGATGATGACGTCGTAGCCCTCGTTGCCGTCGAAATAGCGGCCGGCGAACAGGCCGCCAGTGAACGAACGAATAGTGTCTGCCACCGCCGTGCGGTCAAGGCCAGCCTGGTTGATGCGCAGGTCGTCCGGCACGAGCTGCAATTCGGGCTTGGACAGGGAGACGCCCGGCATCGCCCGCACCGACCAGTCGGACAACTGCTCGTTGATGGCGGCCTGACCCTGTCTGGCCGCCTCCATCAACGGTCCGAGTTCCGGACCCTGGATGTCGATGTTGATGTTGCGTCCGCCCGAAACCCCGATGTTGAGCAGCGACGACCGCGACACGAAGGCCTCGACGCCCGCCAAACCCGAGAGCATTTCCTCGCGCAGCCGACGCATCAGTTCGGGCGCCTCACGCGGATCGCTCGGGTAGATGAACACGCCCGTGGCGTTGGATCCGTAGGAATAGAGGTTGTAGCCGCGGATGCCGGGACTGGCGGTGCCGTCCACGTGCGGCTGGAAGCGGCGTATGACCTCGGCGATGAGCTCGTCCTCGATCGTGCCCAGCGGAATACCC
>JAAUYH010161307.1_pt1 | contig 14352 bp, 11 predicted proteins | sample 7278061 | NCBI WGS metagenome assembly JAAUYH01 (sample SAMN14350203, study PRJNA611818) | marine sediment metagenome | isolation source: surface marine sediment (0.6m) | place: French Polynesia: Moorea | collected 2018-08
GTCCTCCTAGATACGCATTACTGAACTACTTGCCACTGTCAAATACATATATACCATAAATTTGTCATTTCCGATCTTAATTCTATTACTATTTGACCACTGTTTACGCGGTTGCAAGACACATTCTTAAAGGACACTATCTGCCACGGATCACCAGACCAGGAGTGCGCAGCCCAGTGGGGCGGCCTTCTAAATGCTACTACGATATACACGTTGTCGAGGTTCGGGTTCGATTCCCGCGTGTTCATGGATTGGTCTCCGTGGTGGACATTGCGTACTCGGATTGATAAGAAGGGATATCGGGTGGAGATGATTCCCCGTCCCCTTTTGACCAGAGTTACAGCCATTGGCCATCTCACAATTGTTTGGTACAGCCAATCAATGCACACCTTCTATCAGCAGTTAGCCTATAGCCTGTATTTCTAGATGGTGGCGAGATCCAATCAAAACAATAGAGTCACTCGATACTCCTTTACAGAGAGCTGACAGCGACTCGGGCCAACACATTAGATATATCGACCTGCCCGGTTCTCCGGGTATTATCTGCCGTTGTGCCCATTCTCTTACCAGCGCGCGCGTCTCTCTAACCTAACTTTCAAGGTCACTCGTCTCCGCGTTGCGGCGTGAGCGGCACGGGCGACATGTTCTTATTACTAGGTGCAGCGCCGTCGCTCGCCTCCGCCTAACGGCGGAGCAGGCGAGTGACACACTTTCTATTCTACTATCATGGCGATTGCTCGCCCGGCGCTTCGGCGTGACTGCGGCGGGCAACATGCTTTCTTCTTCACCAACACTACACGTTTGTCCGCTCCCGCTAGTCGGCGGTGATAACGGGCGACACGTTTTCATTGCACTACACTGTCGTCCGCTCCCGCTTGCCAGCGGTGACGACGGACGACTAGTCCCTTCAACCTACCGACACTGCCGCTCCCCTCCGCCCTCTGATGGAATTCAGGGCGACGTGTTTCTACTTCAACCTCAACATAACACCGTCTCTGGCGGCGCGGCATGCGACAACACCACTCACAGTCCTCGACACCATCAAGAAAGTTAAGTCATTTGTGTTGTCCACCAGTAAAGTGCGTCAATAGAGTGAGGCGTAAATTTATATAGGCCAATGTCAGCATCACATAACTTCCTTGGTGGTGTCGCGAACTGACAAATATCGAACGCATCGTATGCATATTCAGAATACGTCCCTCCTTTCAACATCCGACCTCATTACTAACCAGAAAGCAGGTTGCATTACCCCAGCACAACTAGATTTATACTTATTCGAAAACATAGAGAGTGTGTGAACGAAACCTTTGCCATTCGAAATATACGAGGAAGATCGATACTAGAAGCCTACTGCATTGTAACAAAAAACTTAGACTACTGCGAAATGAACTGTACACCCAAGTAGAAAAGCTGATTATGACGTATCGGTACGAGATCTTACCTTCATTTCCATTGTAGAAAACTGCATATTTCACTAGTCGACTAGTGTTGATAGACAGCCGAGAATTCAGGAACTCTTGATTTCTCAAATTTATGCTTTATCTCCTTTTCTCGACCTCAAATTTGATCTATTTCTACGCTAAACCAGAGAATTTGTTGGTGTGGACAGTGCCTCAGTACGTAACCTCAGTGTATCTGAGAACTACAGTATTTGATGAACCCCACCGTTCCGACAAGTATTAACTGTAAGCCAAATCGGTGTAGACAAACTGTGTACACACCCCTTTTTTCTGTGTATTCTACTCGACACTTTTTTACGAAACTGTCTTTTACAGCCTCATCCTCGAATCGTGTCGTAGTTGCGAATTCAATCCGCAATCGTACAGTATTCAGATTCAATTCTTTGTATCCATTATCCTTTGCAGAGTAAGCAGCGTTCGTCTCTTCCGTCGTCAGGGGGTGCTTACCTTGATAGTCCCGCGGATCTATCGCTCTTCCATTCATCTATTTTATGATTGGCTGTGGTCTTCAAACAATCGATTGAAATGAGCCATCAAATACACGCATCATTGTCCCGAAATCGAATCTTTGGGTTGAATTGTACAGATTATTTAGATTGAAATATGAGCAAATGAGGACTGAGGCCTCCATAAAATTTTACACAATTTCCGTCCTCACTCTTTCTGTATTTTGCCCTATTGTACCATGCTCCACAGAAAGTGACTTGTTTGAGTATTCAGATCTACACGAACATAGGTACTGTACATTCCGTGAACTGTAACGCTACCAATGAATCCCCTTTGATTTCAACTGTATTTCTACACCTGCCCCCCGATTTGAAATCATTATTCCATGTAGGTGAACCGTCATTAACTAGCAGATAGTTGAATCCGTCCTAGTTATCTAGAGGAGAATGAATTACTAGAAGTTCCCTGTCTTTTGAGAATTTCGCTTTATTTATGAACGATGTCCGAAGACGTGAGAGAACCTGCCTACAAATCATGAACTTCAATGCTATTACAAAAAAACATCGCGTCACCACTGTTTAATGTTAAGATGTAGTACACAAATCATATGGTTAGAAACACAAAGGCATTACTAAAAACGCAGAACTGCAACATCAATCGATGTCCGTCCTTTGACCAACTTCCTTGCCTTGCTTCTTGCCAGCAGTCTGCACAGCACCAAGCGCCACCACGATATTTCCACCAATGACAATCGTACTACCCACCAGGCTCACAAAGTGTGGCACCTCTCCTAAGAATATCACACCCAACAGGTACGCTAACGGTACGTCCACTGTTCTTAGCAGCGAACCTGTAGATGCACGGCAATACTGAAATCCGAGGTTGAGAAAACACTGACCGAAGAATCCGAACACACATCCTCCCAGTGTCAACGCGACGCCTTTCGTGAAGCCCGGTAGTGCTGCCCCACCGATGCATAGTCCGATCGACATGGTGCCACATCCGAAGACCATTACGTTGGCGAGGAAATGCACCCGTTTTCCCATCGCTCGAACAGTGACAAATGCTACTGAAACAACCACCGAAGACGTCAGAACGATACACACACCGAGCACGTAAGATGCTGATAGTTGTCCTGGCGCTTCTAACGTCGGGTTTGCGATGAGCACCACACCAATAATAGTTGATGCGACGGCCAGTAATTCGCGACGACTCACCTTTTCGCCGATGGTAGCACTAGATAGAATAATAGTGAAGATTGGGTTGAGAAAGAATAAACTGGTACATACACCAAGCGGTACGAGTGATAGTGCGGTGTACGTTAACGCCATAGATGAGGCACCGAATAGTCCTCGCAGTGCTAGTATATGCAGTAGGTTTCTCGGTACTGTGAAAACCTCCTTTGGGTTTGCGAAAACGAAGGAGGTAAAGACACCCAGAGAAATCTGAGTTACACCACGCAAAAACACAACATTGGGCACCGTCACGCCATGATAAACTGTCACCGCACGCGCTACCATGCCCGACACTTCGAAAAATATCGCGGAGAGCAACATGAGAGCATACCCGTACGACTCGGAACGACCATCCTCACGACGTTTCTGCGCTAGATCCGGTAGCAGCGGGGAGTTTTCAGATTGTTCGCTACCGACGTCTATGGCAGTGGCAGCGGGAGGCATGTTGCGGTGGATTTGGTTACACTCAAGCAACTTGGCAAACGACAAATAGTATACTCGGTGTACATTATGAGGTTCACAGATACGTAGTGGAATATGAGCTGTTTGGTAGTATGTGACATACATTCAGCCTTATATGAACCCACGTCATTGAACATTAGGGAATGGCCATACGTCGTGCAATGGGTGGCGTGCCACAGATAGTGCTTGCGGCATTCATGAGACACCGTGGCAAACCCTAGTCCAAGTTGACGGTGATTAGGGATGCAGTTTAATCCTTGTGCCGGGATCATTTGCGAATCAAACGAATGAGCGCTCGGTGTATTGAGCCAGCGCACGAATTGCGCAAAACATACAGTAGGTCCACTAACCTCCCCCTTGCCGATTCTGATCTGGCATAAAACACCAAGGTTTACTGACGTAATCAGTATTAACTACAGTACAGTACGACTTCACTAAGTAGGATGATCAGATAGTAAGCATTATACAGTGTCTTCGTTGATGCGTTCTGTTAGTTCCTGCGCCGCCTTCTCGTTCTCCTTTCTCCTGGTATCCAACGCCACACCGATACAACCACAGATCACGAGAACCGTGCCGAACAGACTCGCAATGTGTGGTACCTCACCGAGGAACACCACTCCCATCGCATAGGCGAACGGCAGGTCGACGTTCTGCATAAGCGCAGCGGTGCTCGCACGTGAGTACTTGAGACTTTTGTGGATCAAAACGAACGCGATAAACCCGAAGAAACATCCGAACAGTGCTAACCGCACACCAAAATTAAACCCCGGCAGGTCGGCCCCACCTTGTGCCCATCCAATCAGGGCGATAGGAATTCCCATTGATATGGTGGTCGTCATATAATGCACTTTCTTGCTGAGCACTCGGACTACAACCACTTGAATAGCGAACAAGATACCGGCGATGACTTGCAAACACAGTCCGAGCAAGTACATTCGTGGTAAATTTTGCGGTAGCTTCAATTCGGGGTTTGCCACCAGTATCACACCACAGATGCTCAGCGAGGCGGCGCAAGCTTCTCGTACCGAAATGCGTTCGCCAAGGAATACGGCCGATAGAATCAGTGTGTAGATCGGGTCTGCGAGTGGGTTAGTAATTGAGTGTGGTGGTGGTGATGGTGTCCATAGTAATAACGTACCTAGAAACAAAACTGAAACGATTACCACCAGTGGTGTCATGCTCAATGCATAGTAACATAAAGCGATGGCGATGCCACCAAGCGCCGCGCGCACAAACAACAACCCACGCATTTCCGGTGGGACATAGAACACCTCGCGCCAGTCATAGAACGCGAACGTCCAGAGCAAGCAGTACACCAAGTGGGATGTACCTCTCAGGAATATGAAGTTGGCGCTGGAGAGTCCGTGGAAGATCATCGTAGCACGTCCGATTGTCGAAACAATGTCGAAGAAGAAACATCCGGTAATCATCAGAGCGTAGCCATAGAGCTCGCTACGCCCGCCTTCAGGAGATTCCTCAAGCTCAATTTTCTTCACGGAGCCATACTCGACTTCGTTCTTCTTCAGACCGAAGTTGAGTTTGTGTTTCGGGTTGATGTTGAGTTGGTCGCCGACGGATTCATCGCAACGATTGGTGATCATTCCAGGAGCCATCACGACAGGGAAGACGGCCGTCGTTGTTCGTGGGTGGTACCTAAGTTTGATCCAATAATGAGGTATAAGTAGCAGATTCAGTGAGATCCGAGGGTTTCCAAATTTCCTGTTAACAAGACGCTACGTAAGCGCAGTAAGGTCGCTAACGCACACTCGATAGAAGTTTCGTGGCTGAGATGTTTCGGGACAATTGGCGATGCCTTAATATTAGGTCGCAACTCGCCCGCTTCTTATTTTTGGTCGTTTATTGTTCAGCTTCCGACATGCAATCGGCGGTACAGCGACGACGAGAACAACTTGAGATAGAATTAAATCTGAACACCGACCGCCGTTCTATTATTTCGCGTTCCATAATTGTCGGCAACAATCAACGAACCTACAGTAGTAAAAGTCACAACCAATATGACGCGTGTTTTTCAAGACGAGTCGGGGCACGCATTGCTTCGATCGCTGCATCCTTCTCCCCAACCTACTGTATTGTAGATGTTGGCGCAACTGCCAAGTATTACGTAATTTTAGACACCACTCGACTGTTTCAGACGCGCTCTCTCCGTCTTCCGTCGTTGCTGTCTCCCAATATAGTTAGTTTTTAATTCACTTTTCCTGAATATTCGACTTCAACTTCGTTTCACCTATGCCTCTCCACTATGATTTGATCTTTTTTGTACGATCGGAATTATGACTCCTGCCGAATTCTTTCGCACACTAAATTTACAAATCATCACAACTGCGAAGAAGACTACTAATATGGCTCCCCGAAGGACAGTCAAAAACGTTCAAGGCAAGGAGCAAGATGTTTTCCAACCGGACGTAGATAAATCGTGGATAGGAGACGATGCAACTCGACAAGCCTGTAGGGTGCTTACCATCGCAGAAGATATTATAGAAATTCGAAAGTCATTGTTGCATGCTCAACTTTCGATCAGAGAAACCCAGATCCTGCATCGAACAGGGCTACCGCCCTCAGAGAAAAGAAACTCAGTAATGTAGATATAGAAAACGTAAGGAAACAACTGACAGCGAGCAGCAAAATCAAAATCGATAACCCAAAGTATTCTGTCGCCTCTGCCCTTGCAAATGCCACTGCTTGTGATTGTTGCCGTAAAAGGGCGACTCACTTCATCGCCACGGAACAACAACGGACAGAATTCTGGGAAGGATACATTATGGTGGAGAGAATGAATATTGAAGCGATGCGAAAAATAGATACTAATCTGACCGAGGTGCCGCGCCGTCTTGAGCTATTGCTGAAGGAGCAACGAAATGAATTATGTCGACAACAGAAGAGAGCTAAAAGGAAGCGTCCTCGTCTAAACTAATTCAGCCCTACGTATCGTTTCGAGTGTTTTATGAATTGCGAACTGATCATCACCAATGTATAATTTTCGAAAATGAAACTCGGAAAGCCAAGTATTGCTGTCCTACTGTGGACGATGATAAAAGAAATATGGGACTTCTTACTGCGATAGGGTAACTGTCCATTAACTCAAAACAAATCAGCATGAGAGTTGACTGAATGTGAATCCGGAGATGTGAAAAACAATACTTGGTACTAATTTCTGACAAAATCGTTACTGAAAATGAACTAAGCAATACTTTTCACCCGGAAAATATATTATTTCAAATCAACGTTTCAGAGAATAAACAACTCACTTTCCGAAACGTGTATAACAAATAAATACAATGAATTGTCCATGTACTTTGCGATACTGAAATCAGAAAGAGTTGGTTTTACATGATACAAATTATGGCATAGAATTGAAGATTGAATCTGAATATAACTCATCAGCTTCGTCTTGTTTATAAGTAGAAAATGCTAAGTAATGTAGTTGGAAACACTTTTGCTACAATAAAGTAAATTAGTCAATATAGTTTTGTATCGAGCAGCAGCAAAAGTAATAAAATACGAAATAATTTAGATGATTCAAATTAGATTTGTTTTTTACAAGCCTATGTGAATCCATGTTCCAGAAACTTATGTCTGGCTTTACATCTCAAGCAAACAATAATTTGTTCATGTATGGTGTTTTCAACAAACTCTGTCCTATTTGACTGTTATGAACATGGCAAATAATTAATGATTTTTTCAGAGCTCTAAAATTTCTTCACCCAATGCAATTAAAGCAATACAACCGTTTTCATTAATATTTCCAGAGATCTATTAAGCATGTATCGCTAGAGTAATAGAAAAAACAATGCTTATCTTGAATTGAAACGAAATAAGAGTTTTTTTCACAAAACTACTAGTTCATGTACACAACAAATCATTCGAAATTGGGAATAAAAATCGCACACAATCTGGAATACTTCAACAACTTACTTAAATTATTCGCAAGGTCATGAGTCTAATGCCGAATTGTCGCTTTCATCTGTAAATAGAACAAGTGTAAGGCACAAGTGAAGTCGTTACGATCATCATGAAATCGAGGAGCATTATAGATTTGGTATCAACTGAAGCTTTCCTTGATTTCTGAATTTGCCATGCAATTTTGAAAATGAATGATAAAGACGATAAGGTTCATTCATAAAAGCTATTTATTTTTATCAACGTAGAGTACAGGATTAAAATTTAAGATTGAGCAAGTCAAATCGTGATTTCATGGCGCACAGCTGTGGCTGAAATAGAAAGTAAGTTTTCTGATGGTCCTGTCTATGATATCATGGCTGATAGTGCATTCTAGAAGTTTTTCCAATACAAGTATACAACATCAGTCTGATGTACAAATTGATTCTCTCGCATAAAGCTTGCTGTTCCGAACCAAACAGGCATACCTCCGAAGATGACCTATAACGAGAATTTTAAATTCAATTCATGAGATAAATATCCTGACCACATTACTTTAGAATAGTACAATGATTCTGCGTATATCTTTACAGCGTACGGGCCATGTATCGTATGACTGACTTGGGGAATTTTGCTTTATGAAAAATTTATGCCTCGTATTGCTTGTAATCAAATCTCCAACTGAAATAAGCTTGAAAGCGAAAATTCTTGGGCCTCGGGATACCGAGTACCTATTCGGTGGAGCACCGCTGTACTGCTGCTCTTTCGGATGCTTTCGGTTGATACTAATTCTGTATCACTTCGCCAGAACTATTGGACAATTTATGCGAACAGACCGTGCCTGCAAACAATCGCGCAACGAGCACATCATGAATTTCGCAACTTGTTTGAAGATCTCGAATACGCAGAACACTCCCAATTATTCACAGAAACATCGATACGGGCATTCTCAGCACAATTGCAGTTGTACTAAATTTGATTTAGGACCAAAGTAATATAGATGCAAAATGATTAATACTGAAGACAATTAAAATGCAGTGTCTTTGTAATAGTTGGACGAAAACGTATCATGTTGGCATCAGAGCTTCCAAAGAGTGGTATAAAACGAAACATATCACCCAATTATGAGTATCGAGTGAAACGAAAGATAGAGAGCGAACTGCATTTGTTCTGTCTGCACTACTACGAAAGTGGTGGTAAGTGGTGAAAGTACTCAAGGTGAAAGGAATTTCTGAGACCATTGAGCAGAAGATTTATCATTGAACCTGTTACAGGCCCACGAATAACGACTGGCGCTGATGCTGGTGATCCAACAGAAGTCATCGGCTTCGAAGAAAACCATTCATTTTCTTCTACCACCACGAACCCTGGTTCTCAGACTTAAGTGATAAATTCGAGCAACCGAAGCCTCGTGAAATCTTGTCAAAGCAGATATTTTCAGTCTATGGCTCATGTGCAATATAGGAACGGCGAAACAATTTACAAAGGAGCTCACACGAAGCCCAATTTTACTTTCCGCAGCAGACAATGTTGTTTCGTGATGTGTACTCGTGTGGAAGAAGCCACGTGCACAGCATGTACAAAATTTCTATAGGTTCTTTAATATACGTGCCGAAGTATCAGATTTCCGGCTAAGTAACATGGAAGGAGCCTGACAGTTATTGAAAGCGGAGAAAAAGTGCACATCCTATTCTTATCACTTACACTACTGTAAGTGATCCAAAATATGTGAAGCATGTAACTAAAATCCGAGCACTATAATACTATACCGCAGATCATTCTACCTAGTCATCAATTACACCACGTAGTATGCCGTAGATGCCAAACAAAAAATTAGAACGGCGTAGGAGATAAGCAAGCTTGACGATGATATGACAAAATCTACTGCAGGATAGGTTCAGGAAAACAATCCTCGTATCTTACGTTTCATCATAATTAGGTTAGTTTCTTTATTTCGCGGATACGAGTACCAATTATTGTCCACGACTTGCGTGCAAGATCGCTGGGACGACGTTGATATCAACCCTGGTGCATCACATTGACATTATGCGGTGAACTTCTGGGTTTCGGCTTCCGAAATATTTCCCACTCCTCCGACGACTTTTTGATGAGAATGATGGATCTGGCTAATTTAATCGAAACACACTCTTTCACCAGTATCATCCTTCTAGTTATTCTGCATCATTAATTGTCCTGCATCGTTTTATGTGAACCTTTCTGCTAGCGATTTCTTCCATCCTGCTTTCGTACGATTACGCGAACATTAAAGTCAGTATTGTAGGTTAAGTTTAGTTAAAAAGATGGGCATAAGAGTACCATTCCTATTCGTGACACAGGAATTAATCAACCATGAGCTACCTTGCTACTACACCTACCTGAGTAGGGATTATATTGCTAGTACAGTAGAAATAGGGTAACGAACAATGAGTTATGAAAAAACCACCTATCAATTCTCCGGACTGTTTCAAGCTATATCTACCACAGTATTACACATAGGGGACTGTATCGAGACTTCCTTAGGTTTCAGTATCGAGACCCAGGCCGTATTACAAAATTGGATTCTTTACGCTTAGGAACTACCGTATACGCGGCAGTTTTAAAATAATTTCAAGATCCATGTAGGTCGAATGGCTATTGATCGTGAAGCCTACGGGGCGTTATCAAGAGTTTGCTAAACTTTGCAAACAGATATTTTGATCAATTTTTCCTTCTACACAGGTATACGTTGTTTACAGGGTGCAGTTGATAAAGGAGTGTGAGTTTCATTTCAACGAATTCGATCGCGTAACATTTTATGACTTATGACCTTTTCTTCAATTGAAAACCAAGATATTTCGCTAACAAGCACTGTAGTCCAACATATGAACTTGTAGAAAGCGGACCTTCTTTCTTACGTTTACTTAAAAAAACTATCATGCACGTTGATTTCGGTGATATACTTCAGTCTAGGAAAAGCGCAATTAAAAATAGTAATGAATCAAGAGATAACTAGACATAAATTGAAGAGGCGTGATTGTTGAGCACTAGACACTTGATTTTACTCTGAAAATTGAAAATGATCGTACATAATTGGCTCTGCCAAAGTCTGACCTTTTCCTCGAACGAAAATTTAGCATAAGGATCACAAACATCATGCTCTAGACGTTCCAAATCCCTATTATTATTATTATTATTACTATTTTTGACATCGTTTCTATATGGCAGTCAATTTCCAAGTTTTTTAATCTACAGATACTAACCGATTTTCAGAAATTGAAACGAATTCTTGAGACAACTTTAATCGGAGCAGTACAACCGGCACCGTGCCAATTGTAGAAGCAGAGCTTCCTTTAAATGTTTCTTACACTCCGTATTTTCATCGGTTTGGATTTAAGACAGTCATGTTTGATTTTTCCAATTCATTTATACTGTTAGTCCCAGTCTTGATTCGAGATATGTCTTCTTGGGACTTGGAAAAGAGTTTTTGCTTTCTATTTGAACATATGCAAATATGTTATCAATGTTATCTGTACACAACTGAAAGATTCAAACGGTGCATGGCAAATCCACTTTTCACTTTTGTGAAACACTTGAGTCATGAAGTAGATAAGTGGCAAGAAAAGAAATTGAGTTGCACTCAGAGTTGGGGATCGATAGACGTTTGTTTTAGTCTAAAAGGGGATATTTATTAAAGAGACACTTATTATAGAAGGCAAACATACATTAAGCACGTAGCAAGTGTACAATTGTCCTAACTGTAACTAGGATGAAGTAGGGTTGGGTTAAATGCAAGAACTAGCTCGACAAAAAGCAAGAAGATAATAGTTTAAAATAAAAGCTATTGAAATAATTACGACATGAAGTTGTAATAGTCCCACCTAGTGTCGCAAGATATATATGGAAATCTTGGTTTTATCTGCATGTTTATAGTTGTTCTTTGAATTTTAGTCATACCGGTTGATATCATTGTATTTTGTTATGTTTTGAAGCATTATATTGTGTACCGGACCATAAGTACGGACTAGTATGTAAAAATTGTGTTTTTGAGGAGCAAGAAGCCAGTTCTCATCTGGTTTCAATAAAGGAGGGCCCTTAGATAGAATGTACTTGTAGCGTGTCGCGCCGGGAACAGAATTCGATCTGTTATAACTGTACCGTTTGTTTTTGTTCCATCTGTTCCCAACTAAGGAAAATGTATTCGCATCATACATAGTGATGGACCAATATCCACCGGATATGCGCTGTACCCCCATATCTAACGGCAGCGTAGCTTGCCACTTCGTTCCGTCCCTGCAGTTCAGAGTTTGCGAACGATTTCCATCGTATGCCCCAAGGTAAACAGCATCGCATACACAGTTTTCAGCGATATAGCCTATTGCTACTACATATCTGATGAAAATGCCTAGTTCTGTGTTGTTGAAATTCTTGCACAGATCGAGTGCCTGGCTTGAGACGTAGCCTTTGGATAAGGTTGGTAGATTAAAGAAGAAATCTTTCCATAAACTGTTAATATCACTAGCGATTACTAACAGATTTGCACTTAGAATGTCGGGATTGAATGAATTGTTCGAAACGCCTATAGTCGCTGCTGAATCGTCGATGCTTTTTGAGATAACAGCCTTTAGAGTATAGTTCTTTTTCTCATATAATTTCCGATCAATTGGCAGAGGATAGGCGTTCCACACTTGCGTAATATTTTCCCATGGCATCGTACCCCATCCAACGTAGTCATCGCTAGAGTAGTGCAATGTCTCAACATACTTCCAGTGTTCAGGCTGTTTCAAATTAGTGCAGTTTTCTGTGCCGTTCACAATGAATCGCTCTCGAATGGCCATGATTTCTGTGTCGCCTTCACCGTAATATTGCAATCTCAGAACTACCCATACAAGGCTGGTTGGGCTTTGCACAGAAAGCATATCAGTCCGAGCACAGAGAATTTCATGATTTTCAGAGTATTTGAGAGTGATATTACTTGTAGAAGTTTCCCTACTCGAACCCGGAGCATATAGAACATTCTGATAGAAGTCAAGAATTTGAACAATGTAGAACAGATTCTTCATCTTTTCAGTCCATCTCACAATAACATCTCCCTGTGAAAGGTCAATCCACACAGTACTGTACGTGACATCAGTGTTAGGCGTAACAATGGCTTGGTTTGTCGGATCAGCTGTTGGGAAATGCATGAAGCAATTTGTCTCTGTACCATTTACTGTTTGGTTCATGTATTCTCGTTGTGCCTGCATTGCAGTGGCTCCCCAGCGGAGAACTTCGCATGCGGACTCGAGATATTTGCCGTTATCCGTGTATCGTGCTCTGTCAAACGCAGTCGCTAGCGCAAGCGCTTCATTGTCGATTGAAGCAGGCACGCCTATACGTCTAAAGGCATAGGTTGAGTCTAGAAACGACAAGTACAGCAGAAATAGGGAAAATGCGAATCATGATTTCATGGTGGGCAGGTGCGGGGAAAACTGAAGGAGAGCTTTCCGATGGATCTGTCTGTGACATGAAGGCTTATTGCGCTTTATAGGAAAATTTCCAATTCACCAAAAAATACTGGCCTAATATATACATTGATTCTCTTGTGTCAAGCTCGCCCTTGCTTATCCAATAAGCATAAAACGTTTCCTCGATGGATGGCCCAACTTGAGAATCTGAAATTCTATGCACGAGATAAACATCCTGACTACATTACTCTAGAATAGTACGGTAGATATGCGATGTGTCTTGTATGACTGACTTGAGGGATTTCGATTTCCGGAAAATTCATCTCACTTGTAGTTTTGAAATAAGCCTCCAACTGACATGCAATCCAAATTGAAAATTCATGGGTCTTGGTATACTGAGTACATGCCATAGGATTACTTTGTCAACCGCATTATATGTACCTTTGTCTGTTCGCTGATGCGCCGCTGTACTGCTCTTTCATACCGCACTTTCGATTGATACTAATTTGCGAGTCGCCTTCCTGAAAATATTGGGCTATTTGAACTAATAGCGCATGCCAGAAAAATTTAGTGCAACGGGCGCAGCTGAGATTTCGGCGTTAATTAACTCTCCCAATCATTCACAGGAACATCGGTAGGCCTATTTTCAGCTCAATTGTACATGTACTATGGGTCTGGTCCATCAGACTGACTCAGTGTTGTGAATGAATAGTTATCAAACAGGGCAGTACTGTGCTGATTCCTAGTGTTGTCCAAAGTCAATGTTCAATGTTAAGGTCTGCCTCAGAAGTGAGGAAGCCAAAGGTATTTATTCAGTCTTTGAGATCACAGTGAATAATCGCTACTACGTACTAAGAAACAGTTACAGCAGAATAGTGGCTAAACAGGTAGCTAAAACTCGAGTGTCGTAAGTCTTACAAAGATGAAGTGGTAGAAAGACCTCGGTAATGATTAGCTAACCGATGACTCAATGTTGCGTGTGCACGATAATCCTCACACCGATGACGGCATTGTAACATTCGATCTTCTCTTTTCTATTTGTTATTCTTGTGTATTATCCACAAGTTGACATCATGCTGTAATTTTCCTGTTTTTTTAAAGAATTCGAGTAGATGAGAAGATGTTTTCTTAGTAAACGCATCTGCAAGATTGTCGCAAGTATGTGGGCAATGTTAGCAATTTCACCGCTTGCGTATGATAGTCGTAGTGTGGAAATTTCTATCATAAGCGTTTTTCAGAAACTCCTGATAATTTCGTGATTGTGTCGAATTTGGATTTTCAGTCGGTCATATGGTGAATTGGAAGTTTGATGCCAGATATCAAATTTAAGTCATGCGACATTATTTCACAAAAGTTATGGCTTGCCACAATGCAAATAGTTCTGCCGCCAAGACGGATGTAACTACACGCCTTGTTTTCCAAGATGCA
>JAAUYH010125352.1_pt1 | contig 14349 bp, 14 predicted proteins | sample 7278061 | NCBI WGS metagenome assembly JAAUYH01 (sample SAMN14350203, study PRJNA611818) | marine sediment metagenome | isolation source: surface marine sediment (0.6m) | place: French Polynesia: Moorea | collected 2018-08
CTTTTTGACCTTGCGGTCGCGATAGGCATATTGGCCAGCCTTTTCGACGGCCTGCCGGGCGATGCGGATCGTGTTCTTGCGACGGCCATAATAGCCCTTCGCCTGATCCAGAAGTCTCTTATGCTTGGTGCGGGTGGTGGTACCGCGTTTTACACGTGCCATGATCTATATCCTTGATTTGCTGTGAATGGAGCGGCGAGCTTCAAAGCCCGTATGGCGCCCATTTCTTGACTGTTTTCGCATCCGCATCGCACAATTTCTTGGTGCCGCGGTTCTGGCGGATATATTTGCCATTATGGCTGATCAGGCGGTGACGCTTGCCGGCCACGCCGTGCTTCACCTTGCCGGTCGCGGTGATCTTGAAGCGCTTCTTCACACCACTTTTGGTCTTGAGCTTGGGCATTTTGGTCTCCTTTGAAAGTACCGTTGAGGACGAACTTGGCAGCCCTGACTGGCCAGAACGTCCATCGGAACCGGCGCTAATAGCCGGATTCGCCAGAAATGCAAGCTTTATGTCGCCTGTGCAGGGCAGCATGTGGCAACAGATGGAGACCAATGTTCAGTGATGACAAGCAATCGCCTCCAGCACGTCATCCATCCGTGCCTGGTCGCCGATTGCCAGCACATGGCCGCTTGATTCCGCGTGCAGCGGCTCGCCGTTCCAGTCGCACATGATCCCGCCAGAGCCGTCGACTATCGGCGCGAGCGCAGCGAAATCGTGCAGCATCAGCCCCGCCTCGCACACCACATCGACATGGCCGCTGGCGAGCAGGCCGTAATTATAGCAATCGCCGCCATAGATGATCTTGCGCTCGGCCACCTTGCCGGCGAGGCCCATGAAATGGTCGGCGTCATGTTCGTCAAACTGGTGCGGCGTGGTCGTCGCCAGCACCGCGTCCTTGAGAACGCGGCATCGCGCCGCCTTTGCCGGCTTGCCGTTGAACAGTGTCTCGCGGCCAACCACGCCCACCCAGCGTTCGCGCTGGACCGGCTGGTCGATTATGCCGATGACGGGAAAGCCATCCTGCATCAGCGCGATCAGCGTTCCGAAAATAGCCCTACCGGCGATGAAACTGGTCGTACCGTCAATCGGATCAAGCACCCATTGCCGCGACGCGCCCTCGTTGCGCGTGCCATATTCCTCGCCGACAATGCCGTCATCGGGGCGTTCTTCCTCGATAATCACCCGCATCGCCTCTTCCGCCGCCTGGTCGGCCTGCGTCACGAATGTGCGGTCGGGTTTTTCCTCCTGCGACCAGTCGGCGCGAAACAGCGGCCGGATCGCTTCGCCGGCGGCGTCGGCCAGTCGTTCGGCAAGTTCGATGTCTGCTGGCGTCATGGTTCAATCGAACAGGCTGCTGACGCTGCTTTCGTCGGCGATCCGGTTGATCGCTTCGCCGAGCAGCGAGGCAATCGGCAGGACGCGGATCTTGTCCGATTCGAGCGCGGCTTGCGGCGGCTGGATGGTATCGGTCACGATCAGCTTTCGCAGCTGTGAATTGTTGACCCGTTCGACCGCCTGGCCGGACAATACGCCGTGGGTGATATAGGCGCAGACGTCGCTGGCACCCGCCTCTTTCAGTGCTTCTGCCGCGTTGCACAACGTCCCGGCACTGTCGGCGATATCGTCGATCATGATGCAGAACTGGCCTTCGACCTCGCCGATGATGTTCATAACCTCCGACACGCCGGCGCGTTCGCGGCGCTTGTCGACGATTGCGAGCGGCGCATTGTCGAGCCGCTGCGAGAGGGCGCGCGCACGGACCACGCCGCCGACGTCGGGCGAAACCACGGTGATCGGCTTGTCGGCATGGCGGGCCAATATATCCTGGCTCATGAACGGCGCGGCGAACAGATTGTCGGTCGGGATATCGAAAAACCCCTGGATCTGGCCGGCATGCAGGTCGACGGTCAGCACCCGGTCGGCGCCCGCCTCGGTGATCAGGTTGGCGACAAGCTTGGCCGAGATCGGTGTGCGTGGCCCCGGTTTCCGGTCCTGCCGGGCATAGCCGAAATAGGGCAGGACGGCCGTAATCCGCTTGGCCGACGCGCGGCGCAGCGCGTCGATCATGATCAGCATTTCCATCAGATTGTCATTCGCCGGGTGGCTGGTCGATTGGATCGCGAACACGTCTTCGCCGCGCATGTTCTCGTGGATCTCGACGAATATCTCATTGTCCGCAAAGCGCTTCACACTGGCATCGGTCAAAGTGGTGCCCAGATATTCGGCAATGTCCTGTGCGAGCGGCAAGTTGCTGTTGCCGGAAATGAGTTTCATAAAGCGCGTACCCCCAACCCGTGATCCGCAAGAATCGGCTGCGGAACTTCATGACAGATTTGCGACTCTGTTTAGCGCGCCTTGCAGGAATCAAAAGAGGCTTTTCACTCAATCCACCCCATTTGCCGCAGCTTTGCGACATGGCTGCGCGCAACCGGGGCTTCGAGCCCGTTTGACAGCACCAGCCGCCAATTGCGATCCTGCCGCTTGGTGGAGATCACGGCATCACGCGCCACCCACCAGCTGCGGTGCACCTGGCTGCCATCCGCGCCCGCCATTTCCGGGATGGCGTCGCGCAACCGCATCAGCAGCATCTCGCTGCGATCCGCGGCATGGACGCGGACATAATGGTCCTCGACGCTCAGCGCGAGGATCTGTTCAGGGAAACCGGCGGGCAGCCGCTCGAGCAGTTTGGGCCCTGAAGGCATTGGCTGGTCGATGGCCTGCGGCGTGACTATTGGTTGCGCCTCGCGGCGGAAAAGCAGCATCATCAGCAGGAAGATACCGAGGCCAATGGCCACGACCTGGATGTAAAGCAGCGGAAAGCCTTCGGCGAGCATCGGACCGTTCCAGCTGAAGCCGTTGATCATGAAGCCGATCATCACCGCCAGCGGCAGGCCAGCGACGAGCAATGCCAATCCAATGGCGATGGCGAACGGGACCGGTGTCGATTCGCTGAGCCAGTGGGCAACGAAACTGATCGGCCGGAAGATGGCATAGCCGATCAGGATGAAGACCAGCCAGTAGCCAAGCCGCAAGGCGGTCGGCATTGCGTAGGTTCCGAACGGCCCCAGGAAACCCAGGACCAGCCCGATTCCGCTCATCACCAGCAACTCGACAAGCAATTGTCTGGGCATCATCCGTTCCATCGACGCTGTTCTAGCCGCCCGTTCACGTTTCGCAAATGGGCAAGACGGGGATTTTCCAGCCAGTTCGCGAATTGCCTGCGCACTTCATTCATCCGCTGTGGAGACGCCGGCCGGGTGCGGCAAATATGGGCCACCCACCACTGGAAGGACGATCAGTTGACCGCAAGAACCGCAAGAAACGGATATTCGCTCCCCGCCCTGCTGTTGATCGCAGGGGCGACCCTCCTCATGGCCCTTATCCTGATGGCGCTGTCCAATTTCGGCAGCAGCGCGGACACCGTACATGTCCCCCCGGCGCAGGAACGGCTGACGCTGCCGATCATCATCCACCTCGCCACGGTGATCCCGGCGCTGCCAATGGGCGCGTATATATTGTGGCGGCGCAAAGGCGACTGGCTGCACAAGCTGCTCGGCCGGATCTGGGCAGCGCTCATGTTGACCACTGCGATCGTCAGTTTCTGGATTGGCCGGCCCGACGGCACCGGCCTCTTTGGTACGCATCTCAGCTTCATCCACATCTTCTCGGTGGTAACCCTCCTGTCGATCCCGCTGGGCATCTGGATGGCGCGCATCGGCCGGATTGAAGACCACTACCGCGCCATGCAGGGCCCCTATATCGGTCTCGTCATTGCCGGTCTGTTTGCTTTCCTCCCCGGGCGCATTCTCGGCAACCTGGCTTTTGGCGGGTTCATGGGATGAATTGATTTGCCGTCGCCGCCCGCGCCAACTATCAGGGCGCGATGACGGACAAGCTTACCATCACCATGGCGCAGCTGACCCAGTCGGTCGGTGACCTGCGCGGCAATGCCGATGCGATGATTGCGGCGCATGGCACAAAGCCGGACAGCGACCTGATCGTCTTCCCCGAATTGCAGCTGATCGGCTATCCGCCCGAAGACCTGGTGCTCAAGCCGGCGGTCTGGGAACGGGCCGAGGCCGAACTAAACCGGCTGGCAGCGGCGACGGCAGGACCGGGTCCGGCAATGCTGGTAGGTTCGATATTCCGTGAGGATGGCAAGCTCTACAACGGCATAGCCCTGCTCGATGGCGGCCATATCCGAGAGATCCGATACAAGGTCGAACTCCCCAATTACGGCACGTTTGACGAGAAACGCCTGTTCACCAGCGGCCCGATGCCCGATCCAATCGAATATAAGGGCTGCCGGATCGGCCTGCCGATCTGCGAGGATGTCTGGTTTCCCGAGGTTTGCCAGCACCTGAAGGAGCAGGGCACGGACCTGTTCATCGCAGTCCACGGCAGCCCCTACGAGATCGAGAAGGACGACAAGCGGCTGGGACAGGTCGCGGCAAAGCGTGTCGCCGAAACGGGTATTCCGCTGATCTTCCTGAACCGGGTCGGCGGGCAGGACGAGGTCGTGTTTGATGGCTGTTCCTTTGTCCTCAACGGTGATGGCACGCCGGTGCACCGGCTCCCCGACTGGGAAGAACAGATCCGTGACACGGTCTGGCAGAAAGGCGACAATGGCTGGACCTGCGCGCCCGGCACGATGGAAGAATGGGACCAGCATCCGGCGGATATCTACAATGCGATGATCGTCGGCCTGCGCGATTATGTGAACCGCAACCGCTTCCCCGGCGTCGTGCTGGGCCTGTCGGGCGGGATCGACAGCGCACTGTCGGCGGCCGTCGCGGTCGATGCGCTCGGCGCCGACCGGGTCTGGTGCGTGATGATGCCCTCGCGCTTCACTAGCCAGGAAAGCCTCGACGATGCGGAAGGCTGTGCCGAGATGCTCGGCACCCGGCTCGACACCATCCCGATCAATCCGGCGGTCGAGGGTTTCGACGCGATGCTGGAGGACAGTTTTTCCGACAGCAACGTCGACATCACCGAGGAGAATATCCAGTCGCGCATCCGCGGTGTGACCTTGATGGCGTTGTCGAACAAGTTCGGTCACATGCTGCTTACCACCGGCAACAAGAGCGAGATGAGCGTCGGTTATGCGACCATCTATGGCGACATGGCGGGCGGTTATTCGGTGCTCAAGGACGCCTACAAGCTGACCGTGTTCCGCCTGAGCGAATGGCGCAACCGGAACAAGCCCGCGCTCGGTCTCGGCCCCGACGGCCCGGTCATGCCCGAAAATGTCATCACCAAGCCGCCCACGGCGGAACTGCGTGAGGACCAGAAGGACAGTGACAGCCTGCCGGACTATGAGGTGCTTGATCCATTGCTGCACGGCCTGATTGAGGAGGAGCTCTCGGTGAACGACCTCGTCGCCCGCGGATTTGACCGCGAGACCGTCGTGCGGATCGAGCGGCTGCTCTACATCGCCGAGTACAAGCGGCGCCAGGCCCCGCCGGGCGTCAAGCTGGGCACCCGCAATTTCGGGCGCGACCGGCGATATCCCATTACCAACGCGTTCCGGACGGTCTAGGGCGCCTGTTATAGCCACGTTCGTATCGAGCGCAGTCGAGATACGATCAACATGTCTCGACTTCGCTCGACATGAACGGCATAGGGCGATCGCATGACTATCAAGACCCGCTTTGCGCCTTCACCCACCGGCCATTTGCACGTCGGCAATATCCGCACGGCGCTGCATAACTGGCTGTTCGCCCGCAAGCATGGCGGGCGTTTCCTGCTGCGGCTCGACGACACCGATGCCGAGCGGTCGAAGGAGGAATATGTCGAGGCCATCCGCGCCGACCTCGACTGGCTTGGCCTTGCGCCCGACGAAGAGGCGCGGCAGTCGACACGCTTTGACCGCTATGAGGAGCAGTTCGAACAGCTGCAGGCGGCGGGCCGGGTCTATCCCGCCTGGGAAACGCCCGAGGAGCTTGAGCTGCGCCGCAAGATCCTGCTCGGCCAGGGCAAGCCGCCCATCTACGAGCGGACCGCGCTTGGCCTGACAGCAGCGCAAGTCGCTGCGTACGAAGAAGAGGGCCGCAAACCACACTGGCGCTTCAAGCTCGACCATGACCGCGCCATTGAATGGACCGATCTCGTCCGCAGCGACCAGCATTTCGATCCTGCGCTGCAATCCGACCCCGTGATTCGCCGCGCAGATGGCAGCTGGCTCTACATGCTACCGTCGACCATCGATGATATCGATATGGGCATCACCCATGTGCTGCGCGGCGAGGACCATGTCGCCAACACCGCCGTGCAGATCCAGATGTTCGAGGCGCTTGGTGCGGACGTGCCGGCCTTTGCGCACGAGGCGCTGCTGGTCGGCAGCGAGGGCAAGCTGTCGAAACGGCTCGGATCGCTTGGCGTCGCCGGTTTCCGCGAGCGTCACATCGAGGCGCAATCGATCGTCGCGCTGCTCGCGCGGATCGGCACCAGCGACCCGGTCGAACCGATCATCGATGTCCAGCAGCTGGTCGACACGTTCGACTTTGCCCGCTTCGGTCGCGCGCCGGCCCGCTTCGACGAGGAAGAACTGGCCCAGCTCAACCAGAAGATCGTCCACCAGCTCAGCCACGACATGGTCGCGGACCGGTTGCCGGAGGGCATGGCCGCGGAGCATTGGGCGGTGTTGCAGCCTAACCTCCACCACATGGGTGAAGTGGCGCAATGGTGGCAGGTGGTGACCGGGCCGGTCACGGCACCGGATCTGTCTGAAGAGGAGCTGGAATATGTAGCGGCGGCTGCGGCTGAACTGGAGCAACAGGCCTGGTCCGGCGACATCTGGAAAATCTGGACCGGCGCGCTGAAGGCGGCCACCGGCCGCAAGGGCAAGGGCCTGTTCATGCCGCTCCGCATGGCGCTGACCGGCCGCGACCACGGCCCCGACATGAATGCCCTGCTGCCGCTGATCGGCCGCGACGAGGCACTGGCGCGGCTGCGCAACACCACCGCCTGAACCGCCGAAATTGCCCATATTGCGCCGCCATTACTGAGGCAGATTTGCACTATTTAATGTAATAGTATAACATGACACATTCTGAAGCGGGATAGACCGCAACTGGCGCCTGCTTTGTCCCGGGGGAGGGATATTGGAAGGAGAGTGCCATGAGCTATGTGTCTACATATGAATATCAGCCGTCGCGATCGAAGGGGATCGGGATGGCGCTGGCGGTCCACGGCGTGATCATCGCTGGCGTGATGATGATGCCGGGAATCGAGATGCCCGAACGCATCACAAGCGTAGTAATCGGGGAAAACATTCCCGCGCCGCCGGAACCAAAGCCGGTGCCGGAACCGGTCGAGCGGTTTGTCGAACCGCCGGTGAAACCGGATCGGCAGACCCCCCTGCCACCATTACCGCCCGCCCCTGACACAATCGACCGCACGCCGACCGAAGTCGCGAACACGGGTAACGGCGGCTTCATCGGCGGATCCGGTATCAACATTCCAGTTACTCCAATCGAACCGATCAAGCCGGTCGCCGAACCAGTGATCGTACGGGCCGGTCTCGATAATCGTTATGCTAGCAAATTCCAGCCGCCCTATCCGCCGGGTCAGCTGCGGCTTGAGCAGGAAGGCGTGGTCGCCGTGCGCGTGCTGGTCGGGGTCGACGGCCGGGTCAAGGACATCCAGCTGGTCGATTCGCCGCATGGCAATTTCTGGCGCGCGACGCGCCGCCACGCGCTCAGGAACTGGCGCTTCACCCCCGCGACCCGCGACGGCGTGCCTTATGAGAGCTGGATGGAAGTCAAAGTCCGCTTCGAAATCAACGGTTGAAGCACAAAACCCCAGACTGGCCAGCCCCATTTTCCAAGGGGCTGGTCATTTTTACCCAGAATGCCTATTTGCGAGTCATGAGCTTTCTCAAGGACGTTTCCATCATGGGCGGGATCAAGGACCTCGTCGCCTTCGTGCGCGAGAGTCCCAAGGAGCGTACGATCCCGGCGCTGCTCGCCTTTGTCTGCACCGCCTTCATCCTCTTCCTTTTCGCTATTGATCCCAAGGTCAACACCGACACCTATGTGCCGCAGGAAGTCATCTATGTGGAGCAATGGACCGCGGACCGGACTGACGAGGAAATCTTGCGCGACCGCTGGGAAGTGCAGTGCATGAAGGACAAGATCGCCGAGGCCCGGCGTGAACGGATGCGCGAACTGGGCCGAATTTCGGGCATGGACGTCGAACAGATCGAACGCGAGGCCGAGGCGGCCCGCCTGGCCCGCGGTGAAGTGGAAGTGGAACGTCCTGCTGGCCTGACATGCTGAACGCGGCGCAGGACGCGCGCTACATGGCAGCCGCGCTGGCCCTGTCCGAACGGGGCCGCGGCCGCACCGGGGCCAACCCCAATGTCGGATGCCTGGTAGTCAGGGACGGACGTATTGTCGGGCGCGGCTGGACCCAGCCCGGTGGTCGCCCTCACGCCGAGCAGATGGCGCTGGAACAGGCAGGCGATCTGGCCGAAGGCGCCGATATCTATGTCACGATGGAACCCTGCGCACATGAAAGCCGGCGCGGCCCGACCTGCAGCAACCTGCTCGTCAATGCCCGTCCCGCCCGGGTGATCGTTGCCATGCTCGACGTTGACGGCCGGACCCGGCGACACGGCATCGACCGGCTCGGCGACGCCGGGATTTCCGTTTCGATCGGACAGCTTGAGAACGAGGCGCACCGGGCGATGGCCGGTTTCCTCACCCGGGTGGAAAAGGGCCGGCCCTTCGTCACGCTAAAGCTCGCAATGTCGCTCGATGGCTGCATTGCGCTCGCCGACGGCACCAGCCAGTGGATAACCGGCGAACGTGCCCGCGCCCATGCCCATGGCGAGCGGGCGCGGTCGGATGCCATACTGGTCGGCGCCGGCACGGCGGAAGCCGACAGGCCGAGCCTCGATGTGCGGCTCGACGGACTCGAGGACCGTTCACCGCTCCCGGTGGTACTCGGCAAGACCGAAGAGCTGCCGGATCACTGGCAGTCGATCGAGCAGCCGGAGGAGATTGCATTGCTTGAAGACGTCAATTGGCTGATGGTCGAAGGCGGCGCGCAGACCGCGGCTTCCTTCCTCCGGGCGGGGCTGGTCGACCGGTTGATGCTGTACCGCGCACCGATCGTCATTGGCGGTGGCTTGCCTGCGATCGGCGATATCGGCCTCGAAGATCTCGGCAGCGCCCACGGCCAGTGGCAGCGCATCGACCGGCGCGACCTGGGCGAGGATGTACTTGAGATATATGACCGCGCCGCCTAGCTAGGCAGGCACAAACACGCGAAAGGTTCCTTCATGTTTACCGGCATTGTCACCGACATCGGCATCATCACCAGCACCGAGCAGCGCGGCGACCTGCGTGTGCGGGTAAAGAGCAGTTATGACATGGACGGCGTCGAGATCGGCGCCTCGATCGCCTGTTCGGGCGTCTGCCTGACGGTTGTCGACAAGGGCGATGACTGGTTCGCGGTGGACGTGTCGGGCGAGACGATCTCCTGCACCGCGCAGGACCAGTTTGCCGAGGGCCGGCGGCTCAATCTCGAGCGCGCCTTGAAGGTCGGCGACGAGCTGGGCGGCCATATCGTGACCGGCCATGTCGATGGCGTCGGCGAGGTCGTGGCGGTCGAGGAAGTCGGTGATTCGCACAATGTCCGGATTCGCGTGGCGGAGGACCTGGCACCCTATGTCGCTGCCAAGGGATCGATAACGGTCGACGGCGTGTCGCTGACGGTCAATGCGGTCGAAGACGGCCCGGACGGGACAGTGTTTTCGCTGAACATCATCCCGCATACGGCCAAGGTCACGACGCTGGGCGAGCTGGCACCGGGGCGGGCCGTCAACCTCGAGATCGACGTGCTGGCGCGTTACCTGGCCCGGATGGAGATGGTCCGGTCGGCGGCCTGACCCGAAGACCGCCGACCGGTAGCTGGTTGTTCAATATCAGAAGGGCAGCCAGTTCTGCTTCTTGCTGAATTTCATGTAACCGACATTGGCGCCCAGGCGCAGGCCGGCACCGAGACGCACCGGGATCAACACCTTGTCGCCGCTGCGCAGGTAACTGACATGGAAGCCGCCGATGAAATAGGCCGCGCCTTCGCCGGCCGGGAATCGCTGGAACAGGTCTTCCGTGTCATAGAGGTTATAGACCAGCACGAAGCTCTGCGCGGCGTTGCCGCCAACATCGAACCCGATGGACGGGCCGGTCCAGTAGACCGAGCGTTCGCCCTCGATCTTGTGATATAGCTTGCCCGAGCCATAGCGCAGGCCGACGACAAATGCGCCGCTTGCCTCGCGCCCGGCAATATAGGCATTGGGGCGGCCCTGCTTCTTCAAGATGTCCTCGATCACTTCGGCAAGGCCTTGTGCACCTTCGCCGAATACGCCTTCGGCTGCACCGATCAGGTCGTCATCCTGGAAGGTGGTGGCATCATCGACATTGGCGATTTGCGCGGTTTCCGTGGCTTCGGCGCTTTCAGCTGCGGTTTCGGCAGCCTCGGCAGTGCCCGCTACGGTTTCCTCGGTTGCGGCGGGCGGCACGATATCCGCGGTAACCGCGTCATCGGCAACCGGGTCCGCAACCGTGGCCGGTTCGCCAACAGGTTCGAAATTGCCGTCATAATCCGGGGCTTCCAGGTCGGCATCAATCACGTCATTGGGATCAACCGTCTCGACCTGGGCAAATGCGGGTGAAAGGATAGGTCCGGTCGCGAGGGCCAATATGGCAAGCAGGCCCAAAGATTTTTTCACGCACGACTGCAGCATGGGTAAACTCCTTCCCATCACCAGCCGCTGACGGTTTTCGGCTTTTGCAGATGACCGTGCAATGAACGCACGACGAATCGAGTCCTGTGTGCGGCATAACGAGTCATTTTCGCCCTGATTTCAGTGCAAAGCGGCATTTTCGCGTTAACCACGGACCCGGATTTTGCCGTTGCAGCCGCGCGGCAGCACGGTTATAGCGCCAATTCTGGCCGATCCAGTGCGGACACGTGGGTGAGCGGCTGAAACCACCTCCCTGCTAAGGAGGCAAGGGCCTCACGGTCCTTCGAGGGTTCGAATCCCTCCGTGTCCGCCATTTTCCCCATGCCGATGAACAGGCCATCATTGCCTTCAAAACCTCACCGTGTATCGGATTTGCGCGTTCGACAGGAATCGAGCAAGGCTTCAATCGCTACCGTAAGGTCCGGAATGGGATCATTGGCGGTTTGCAGCTTGTAGATGACTGACTCGCCGACCAGCGCATTGAGCAGCGCTGCCATCAACTTGGGATCGCGAAGTTCGATCTCCCCGGCTGCCTCGGCCTGTGCCAGCATCTTCTCGAAATGGCGCAGGCTGTATTCGTCTTCGATTTCCTTGGCTCGTTTGCGACCCAGGGCGGCCGGTCCCAATTCGAAGAGAATCCTTGACGTGTCGCGAGATTCAACCTGCCGAATCCATGCGACACATGTGTCTCTCAGCCGATCCACATGGGTCGCCCGTGCACCGGTGGCGGCAAGCGCGGCGTCGATCGCCGCGTGCGACTCGTTCTGGTAGATCGCTTCCATGATCTCGGTCTTGCTCTGGAAATGGTGGTAAAGCGCGCCTTTGCTGAGCCCGGTCCGAGCCAGAACGGACTGGGTGGTTGTCGCGTCAAAGCCATTTTCAAGGAAAGAATCTCGAAATGTTTTCAATAGCTTGCCCCGCGTTTCGGCCCGCCTCTGCTGCTGGGTGACCATAATTTCGCTTTACTCCCGTCATCGATTCAATTATACAAACCGTCGGTCGGTATATTATTTGTAGCATGAAGAATAGGAACGATGCAATGGATGAAAATCTGAACAAGATGCTCGCCGTCTGGAATACCACAGACGAGGATGAGCAAGCGAGGCTGGTTGACGAAGCGCTTGAGCATAATGTCCACTTTGTGGATCCAAATCACAACATCATCGGCCGGGCGGCATTCCTGAAGATGGTGAAACAGGTACAGGGTCAGGTTCCGGGCGCAGTATATTCGCGTGCAAGCGAAATTGATGTCCAGAACAATCACTGCCGGTATCATTGGGAAATTCACCTCAACGACAAGCTATTGATGCCCGGCTTTGACGTCACCGAAGTCAATGATGCGGGCAAGATCGTGAAGGTGACCGGGTTTTTTGGAGAACTGAACAGATAGCTCGGTATAACTGGTGGGTATTTTTGTGCCTGCTAATGCGCCTCGTCCCAGCTCTTGCCGGTGCCGATATCGACGTCGAGCGGCACGGACAGCTTGACTGCCGGTTCCGCGGCTCCCGACATGACCGTGCGGATTACCTCGCTGGCGGCTTCGACATCGGCTTCGGGTAATTCGAACACCAGTTCGTCATGCACCTGCATCAGCATGCGGACCCCGCCCAGGCCGGCGTCTGCGAGGGCGGGCAGCATGCGGGCCATGGCGCGCTTGATGATGTCCGCACTGGTGCCCTGGATCGGGGCGTTGATCGCGGCGCGTTCGCTGCCCTGCCGTTCGGCCTGGTTGCCCGACTTGATCCGCTCGAACCAGGTCTTCCGGCCGAACAGCGTCTCGGTATAGCCGTTCTCCCGCGCCGCCTGCAGCGTGGTCGAGATATACTGGTTGATCCCCGGGAATCGCTCGAAATAGGTATCGATCATTTCCTGCGCCTCGTCGGGGTCGACTTCCAGCCGCCGGGCCAGGCCCCAGCGCGAGATGCCATAGAGGATCGCGAAATTGATCGTCTTCGCGCGGGCGCGGGCATCGCGGTCCTCGCCGCCGAACAGCTCGCGCGCGGTGCGGTTGTGGATATCCTCGCCATTGGCAAAAGCGGTCTTGAGCGTATCGACATCGGCGATGTGGGCGGCAAGCCGCAGCTCGATCTGGCTGTAGTCGGCGGCGAGTATGACGTTGCCCGGGGCGGCGACAAAGGCCTGCCTGATCTGCCGGCCAATCTCGGTGCGTATCGGGATGTTCTGCAGGTTCGGCTCGGTCGAGGACAGCCTGCCGGTCTGGGCGCCGCTCAGCGAATAGCTGGTATGGACGCGTCCCGTCTTGTCGTTGATCTGTTCCTGGAGGGCATCGGAATAGGTCGACTTGAGCTTGCTCAGCTGGCGCCAGTCGACGACTTTCTGCGCAATCGCCTCGCCGTCCTCGGCGAGCCGCTCGAGCACGCTTGCATCGGTCGAATATTGCCCCGACTTGCCTTTCTTGCCGCCCTTCAGGCCCATCTTGCCGAACAATATCTCGCCCAGCTGCTTGGGGCTGCCGATAGAGAATGGCTCGCCGGCGATGTCATGGATTTCCTTTTCCAGCGCCTCGATATTCCCGGCAAAGGTCTGCGAGAGGCGGGCCAGTTCCTCGCGGTCGACCAGCGCGCCTTCCTCTTCCATCTTCGCGATCACCGGGACCAGCGGGCGATCGACCATCTGGTAGACGCGGGTTGCGCCCTCCGGTGCCATCCGCAGGCGCAGTATCTCCCACAGGCGGAGCGTGACATCGGCATCCTCGGCGCCATATTCGGTGGCCTTGTCGAGCGGTACCTCGGCAAAGCTGATCGCCTTTTTGCCGGTGCCGGTCAGCGACTTGAAGCTGATGCACTCATGGCCAAGATGCAGCCGCGCAAGCTCGTCCATGCCGTGGCCATGCAGGCCGGCATCGAGGTTGAAGCTCATCACCAGCGTGTCATCAAAGGGGGTGATCCGGATGTCGTGCTGGGCCAGCACCGTCATGTCATATTTGAGATTCTGGCCGACCTTGAGCACCGCGTCGTCCTCGAGCAGCGGCTTGATCGCCGCCAGCGCCTCTTCGAGCGGGATCTGCTCCGGCGCCTCGTCGAACATGTCGCCGCTGCCATGGCCGAGCGGAACGTAGCAGGCTTCATTGGGGCCGGTGGCCAGGCAGATCCCGACGATGCGCGCCGATACGCTTTCAAGGCTGTCGGTTTCGAGGTCGACGGCGCAAACGCCCTTTTCCGTCGCCCGCTTGATCCATCCTTCCAGGGCTTCGATCGTCTGCACGCATTGATATGCGCTGCGATCAATCGGCGGCGCTTCGACCGGTTTCGGCTTGTCCGCGAGCGTCGGGCCATTGTCGGCGACATCCGGGTTTTGCGGTTCTGCCTGCCCACCGCCCAGTTTCTTGAGCAGGGAGGCAAAGCCATGATGCTCGAGAAATTCCTGGAGCGGCGGCACGGGAATATCTTGCAGCCGGAAACTTTCCAGCGTCTCTGGCAGCGGGCAATCGTCCTTCAGCGTCACCAGCACGCGCGACAGGCGGGCGAGGTCCGCATTCTCGATCAGCCGCTCCTGCATCTTCGACTTCTTCATGTCGGGCGCGGCGGCCAGCACCGCTTCGATATCGCCATATTCGTTGATCAGCTTTGAC
>JAAUYH010056442.1_pt1 | contig 14345 bp, 8 predicted proteins | sample 7278061 | NCBI WGS metagenome assembly JAAUYH01 (sample SAMN14350203, study PRJNA611818) | marine sediment metagenome | isolation source: surface marine sediment (0.6m) | place: French Polynesia: Moorea | collected 2018-08
ATCTTTCTCAAATGTCGCAGGTTCGACCAAATCCACTTCACTAACTTCTCCATCCCTTGCTTGAGTTGGACTAGGAGCAATACCACCCTTTCCCGTGACGATAAATTCACTTCCTTCTCCCTGCTGACAGAGATTTTGCTCCACCAATCCTGCAACGTCAATCACTTCTGCGGGTAATTCTTCTAATCCCTCTACGGGGTTCACATCGAGTTCGTCGATCTCTACTGTTCCATCTAAACCAAACTGAGAAGAGGGATCGATGTCATTGGTATTATTAGGTGGTATAGAACTTCTTTCTTCGATGCCAAAAAGAGCATTAGTAGTAAGATCTATATTGCCTCCTGTTCCCTGGGCTGCCCTAGCATCGAAACATTCAGAAGTACAGCTGTTACTTCTGCGGAAAAGATTTACATCGATTTATATTTACATCTTTCTGTTTCCTGTTACAGTTAAAAAGTAAAATTTTGATTTGGCAAGTATGCTATTCCCTATCTCAATTTTAATAATACCCGATAAATTTTATGAAGTATTATTCGCAATAAATTTTGATAAAGATTCACCTATTAACTCATGTGTACATTAGTAATAGACGCTTTTGTTACATTTTATATTCTTGTCATCATGGGTAACTAGCTAAAAACAAAATGAAAAATATTTCTCAGCTGACCAATTTTTGTGCTGGAAAACCTTTCGTTTAATAAAAGAATTAAGTTAGAATAATGCATTCAAACCTCACGATAACAAGGATGCACTTAATCCGTTGATCTGAAAGACTCGAAGGCCTACTCCAGTTAGGGATGAAAAAAGGACCGCAGGAAATGCCTATCTGAACTTAGATTTTGCAGTTGTTGAAAATTGATAAAATGATAAAAATGGATATTATATTATTTTAGTTCTTGTTCTGGATCCAAGTGAAATTTCTGTATAATATTTAATTTGGGAACAAGCTGCCAGTTGTATGCCTGACGACTACATTTAAAGAGGGGGTAACGAAATGTGTTTTTGTTTCAATTGAGAATTTAACATTTAAGGGCGCATGAACAGGAACGGATGGTTTGAATTACCGTTTTTCGCAGATGGAAGTAAATACGATAATTCGTTGTTTTCAGTTGTTGGAGTGTATCAAATACGGTAGACCGTAGTCGTACTTGTACAGCAGAGATTACGCGCTCTTTCATCGATGCAGCTATAGAGCATCGCACAAGTTCACTTGAGGAGACGAGCACGATTGCGGCAGTGCTGAAGCGGGCGAGCGCGATGTCGTCTGCGACGCGGCCCCGGCGTGCGAGGTCGCAATCGCCGCCGCCACACCCTACGGCGGAGCAGGCACGGTCCACGACGCGGAATCTTCGGGCCCGCCCCTCCACAGGCAACACAAATGGGGCGAGTGCAGGCGGCGGGCCGTCCTCGGACCAAGCGCGGCCGCCCCGCAAGCGCGTGCGCGCAGCGCAGCGGCCGGAAATTATGGAGCGTATTCAGGCCAGCGCCGCGTACAAATTCTTTGTCGAGTTGGTCGACACCCTCTTCGCGCGGCCTGATGCTGATGGGTTCCGGAAGCCGGTGCTAGATCTTTGGACCGAGGACGCGGTGCCAGGTTATCTCGAGACGATCGAGAACCCCATGGATTTGGGAACGATAAAGGCGCGCCTGAAAAATGGCGAGTACAATCGCTACCACCCGGACAGGCCCTTTCTCGATGAGGACGCGGTGATGAGCGACATCGTGACGACGTTCAAGAACTGCATGATATACAACGAGCCCAACAGCGATTTCCACAAGAAGGCGCACGATCTGCTCAAGTTCGCGAAGAGGGAGTTCAAGCCTCGTATCGAACAGCGCAAGGAGGAGGAACAGCGTATCGAGCAGATGCGAAGAGACAGGCGCTCGGAAATGGAGAGGGCGCGTCGCGCGCGAATCAAGAGGGAGAAGGAAGAGGAGGAGCGAAAGAAAGAGGCGAGAAGAATCAAGGATCAAGAGCGGCGCGCAGCACGAAGGTTGGCCGAACAGCAGGCGAAGCAGCAAGCGGCCGAGGCAAGAGAAAAGATGCTGCGCGAAAAACGTGAGAAAGAGAGGTTGGCCAGAGTGGAACGAAAGCGAATCGCGCAGGCTGAGGCGGAAGCACGTGCCGCGGAGCAGCAACGTTTACGTGAAGCGCAGGCTGAGAACGGCGGTATTGAGTTGGGCCGCAAAAGGCATAGACCATCGGGGGATACGAACGGGTTCCACAGTGTCGATCCGCCGCGCAAGAAGAAGGTGAGGAAGCCGCTAGATGAACGCTCCACGAGCTCTATCAGTAGCGATGAAGCGGCGGAAATCGAGGATGAACTGGATCTGGTCAATGGCGAAGATGTGCGTGAGCTCAGCATCACGTTCGTTTCTACTAAGGGCATGGAGAAGAAGAGGGGCAGGAAGAGTGTGACCGTTCAGCAGCTCGAAGTCCGTCACGAGGAGCTGATGCGTCAGCGTCGTGTCATCGTGGAAACGAAGATTGAACTGGATAGGCGTCGGCATTTGGAAATGACGCTCGAGGAGAAGGTGAAATTGTGCGAGAAAATGTCGACCCTGGATTTCCTTCAAATGCGCGAAGTGTGCCAGATCATCGCGGTGGCGACGAATCAGCCGCAGCTAATGAGTGAGGTCGAAGTTGATGTCGACCTTGAGACCTTGGACAACCATGTGCTACGTGAGATTGAGGTCTTCTTAGAGAACCCGGTCGTCGCCAAGTGCCAGTCGTCGTTGCGTGCCATCGAGAGCGAGCTCGCTGATATCGAGCAAGAATATGTGGGCATCCGATATCAGCCCGCTGGAAGGCGATAGGCGGCTTGGGTACGGCGATGACTCTACTCTTGGCTTATAACTGTTATACTACTACTGTACAAGTATTTATGGAGCTTGACAGAATAAAGAGGAACATTGTTCTGTTCTTGGCCTAACAAGTTCTTTGTAGCAAGGCACGAGTGTGGTGTGAGACATGGAACAAGTCGTTTACATCATTGGTTGCCACTATGGTACGCTGATACCGTGGATCGGGTCGAATTCTACATTATCGCCTCAGCTGCTGAAGGTGTTGAGGATGACGCACACCTTGAGCTTGGCGCCGTGCTCCATTTCTAGGTCGGCCCTCATTTTCATTTCATGCGCATCCAAAACATCGATGAATTTGACGACAGCGGAACCCAGCGGTCGGGCACCATCCATCAACTCGAATTTGACTTCGGGCTGCTGGGCTAAGGTCTCATGCGTCAGTGGCATCCTGTGGATGAAGTTGTAGCTTGGCGTTCTAGGGTCGATCATCGGCATCTTCGTCACCTGGCAAGTGCGGAGTTCGAGCTCGGGGCCAATGCTGATTTTGCAGAAAGTGGCGAGGTCGGGGGAATCGGGGATGCCGTACGCGCCGGCCACGATGACCGTCATCAAGCCGGCCATCGTGTGCGGGCCGGGCGGCGATGAGGGTACGTCGAAGTTCGTCTTCAGGCTCGACAGTTCGTGCACTTCGGCGGCGATGGTAATGGTGGAGCCGGTCGGCTCGCCGTTGAACAGCAGGCCGACCTCGCGACGGTTGTCGGGCGCATCTAACAAATGGGACACCGGGAATATCGCGCCGCCTGAGTCGTCGTCGCCAGTGACGTCGTCCTCCCATGCATGCAGATGGATCAGTTGCTGGGGGTCGCAGTACAAGAAATCGAACGATGTGTTCCATACCGGGTCGTTCTTGTTGTTGATGGTCTTTGTCCGTTGCGATTCCTCACCACCGAGCGAGATCTTCGTATACATATCCGGCACGTCTTTCAGAATTCTACCGGTCGACTTGAACCCACTGCCAGACTCAACCTTGAGACGCACGATTCCGAGGATTGGAATGACGGATGCGAAGAAGTCGAATGCTGGGGAAATGGGCACGAGCAGGCGGTTGGGCAGTACGAACAGGTTGGCGACGACCTGGTTGATAATCTTCCTGATCCTATTCTTCAGCATCGACACGTCTGCGATGTCGGCGATTCCGGTGAAGTCCATGGTGATTGTGGGCGGGTTCAGGAACGACACCTGAATCGCCCCCACAACCGGCATCACGGGCATAAGTGGCTGCATTATCACAGACAGACGACCGGTCAGGCCGACACGTCTGACGCCGTACTTGCCAATCATGGGGCTTTGCAGCTGGATATCGGACAATCCGTCCCATGAGATGTCGATATCGAGCTTGATGGAGTCCTTCGAGCGCGTGTGCACGTCCGCTCGGTCGAGTGTGATGGGGTTCTTGCCCAGATCGATCTTCAGGAACTTGGTCGACTTGAGGGGACCTGGCAGCAGGTTTTCGAACATCGGCTCGACTATTTCCTTCACAAGCTTGGCGGCCGAGACGTTGATGTAGGGCCAGAGGTGGGCGAGCATGTCTGTAGGTGTGCGCAACAACGGTGGGGTTAGTACGAGTGCGCTTCAGGTGCAGCCGATCGAGAGAGATGCCTACCATTCAGGAATCCCACGGATTCCGTGCTCCCCGCAGCTAGATTGCTCGCGACATACTCGGCCAACAACAAACTCGGATCCATGGCGTGCCTGCTCTGTTTCGTGCTGTTCCTCAGTCCGCAGAAGGTCGAAAGTGTGCCGGTTCCTGCGCAGTGGCGAGGTGACGCCCTGGATGTATGTATGCAACGATACGTGTCGTCAAACATCAACGCTGAATTCCACTTGCACCTTCCCTCGGAAAGCACGGGAATGCACACGTCGCGTTTCGGTTTTCTAAATCCGTGAAACGGGAACTTATGATAAGTAACGGATCTAATCGTACAGCTCTATCTTTGATCCGAATACCGTCGGCGACGCCCGACTCGCATCTATCCTAGCCCAGTACCAGTCTTCACCGAAAGCGTCGACCATGGCGCCACCACCGAGAAACAAGCGGCACAAAAAGAAGAAAAAGAAAGGCGATGGACCCCCCGCTGGTGCGGTCCAGGCGGCGAAGAAAAACGCGGCCGCGTCTGTCACCGAGGCGAACGGCGCTGAGAAGAACGGAACCGCGAAACCGCAGCCCGCGGAAATAGTCGACGAGATTTCTTCCGCGGCCACCTCCCTCGCGCTCGATGACAAAACGCCGGTGAAGGGCTCGAAGAAACGCGCGGCGAACGAGGAGCCGGATGTGCCCATGAACGAGCCCGATTCCGAGTTGGTGTTCGAAGACCCGTATGGAGACGAGTTCGAATCAGAGGAAGAGGGTGCGAAAAATGAGGAGGCCCCGACAATCGAGGCTGATAAGATTATGACGGCGAATGATAAGGTTGTGTTCCGGCCGGGCGTGGACGAGCTGAAGGAAGGCGAGACACTGGTTTGCGATGAAACCGCGTACGACACTTTCCATCGGTGCAATGTGGAGTGGCCGTCGCTCACGCTGGACATGATTGGGAATACGGCGGATGGGAGTTACTCGAACGTTGATGCGGTGGAACAGTCGACATACCCGTTGAACTGTACGTTTGTGCTTGGCTCACAGGCGACGGAGCCGAGCAAGAACAAGCTGGTGTTCTTGAAGATGAGCAACCTGCATCGCACGCGCGGAAAACGGTCGAAGCGGAAGAGCACGCTGAAGGTCGATGGCGGCGACGATGACTCGGAGAGCGACTCCGACGTGTCGGATGAGGAGGATGAAGAGAACGAGGGTGGTACGAGCGCATTGAACGAGGAGGGCATACTGCAGAGCTCGGAAATCAAGCATGACTGCACAGTGAATCGGCTGCGTGTGATGCCGCAACAAGCCAACATTGTGGCGGTGTGGGGCGAGTCGGGGCGTGTGAGTCTGGTTGATGCGGCGCCGGCGCTGGATGCGCTGAACCGAGATAATAAGCGAAGAATGAGTTCGAATAGAACGATTCTGCCCTCGTCGGTGAAACCATTCTTTGGGTTCACGGAACATCGGGTAGAAGGATTTGCGATGGATTGGAGTCGTATAACGGCGGGCCGATTGTTGACGGGCGCATGTAATGGAAGTATATACTTGTGGTCGCCGTCGAGCCGAGAGGGGTCGGGATGGTCGGTAAGCGCGGATAGATTTAGGGGACATCGTGGCAGTGTGGAGGATATTCAATGGTCGCCGAGTGAGGCGGAAGTGTTTGCGACGTGTGGAGTCGACAAGTCGGTGCGGTTCTGGGATACGAGGAATTATCGGAAACCGGCGCTGGGGATTGCAAAGGCGCACGGCGCAGACGTGAACGTGATATCGTGGAATCGAACAGAGGCGCACTTGGTGGTCAGTGGAGGAGATGATGGAGTAATTAAGGTGTGGGACTTGCGTGCGCTGAAGGAGAACTCGGTGAATGAGGAAGCGGAAGCGGCCGCGGAATTCCGACAACATAAGAAGGCAATCACGTCGGTGCAGTGGCACCCGAAGGATGCGTCGATGCTGTGCGCGAGCTCGGAGGACGGAAGTGTGACGGTGTGGGACCTCGCGGTGGAGAGGGACCCGGAGGAGGAGATGCGGGAAGGTGTGGTGGTCTCGGGGGCGGAGGAGTTTCCGCCGCAGTTGTTGTTCATTCATATGGGCCAGAAGAATGTGAAGGAAGCGATGTGGCATCCGTCGTGTTCTTCGTTGCTGGTGTCGACGGCGGAGGACGGCGTGAACGTGTTCAAGCCGTCGAACATCACATTGCCAGATTAATGTGTGGGTTGGTTGGATGGGTTTGTGGTGTTGTACGTGAATACGATGTAGGCCGAGTAGTGAGACAGGAAAGAGATCGAGGTGTTTGCAGGTACTAATATGTAAAGCTTGTGGCAACTGAACGAGGATGTAGAAGTTGGCTCACTCGAGATGAAAGTACGATAGAGACGAATGTTGTAGCGCAGATGACGATTAAAGACCAAGTGAACTTGGCATGTTTGCTCCACTTGCTTAGTTATCAAAAAGACAAGGCTGGAAGACATAAGTGATAGTGTGATGACTCGATTTATCGGCTTCAGCTCATTTCTTTCTTGCGATAAGTAGCCGTACTCGATATCGATTAGTACTGTGTGAAATAGGTGGAATCGTCGAATACAATGCTTACATTGTTCTTCCTCTCTATAGAAGCTATCGGCGTCAAGTTTGTCTCTTGTTATTGATGATATCATTTCCTATTCATAGAAAAGTTTTGGGAATCCTGATTAACGTGAAAATGAAGGGGAATGCAATCTTTTGATTCTATTAAAATTAAGAATTGCTTGGAGAAAATGCTTTTCTCCTATATTGAGGATGCTTGCAGTATCCCGGAGTTGGGTTGATCAAGGATGTCGTCCGCTACGCCGTACACGGAGTTGCATGTCTTCTAAATTGAGCGGTTGAAGATACTGTTGTGCTAATGTGCTTCTGGGTGGAGCGGCAACTGTCGTTTGTGTTGGATTAATTGCAATCGTAAATAACTTCTAGCCCTCTCTGACACCAAATTCAAACATCTCACATCGGTGATTCTTCAAACCCTAGGCAAACTATATTCAGGTACAATATAAAAGCACACAGAAAGTAATGGTAAACGTGTAATCATTATCGAAAGTTACATACAAAATACAAGTAATCTTAAGCACAGGTTTTCCCCTTTTCATCCTTTTCCTTCAATTCCTCTTAATAATCTTCTTCTCCCTTTTAATTCTTTATTCAGTATTTTTCATGTTCTCCTATCAATTTCCTTTTCCTTCATTTCTACGTTTAATGATAGACACAAACCGTTTTCTAGAGATGCACTTGAACCTGAACTTTCCATTATTCATTCCATTTTATGTTTTTTCAATAGTCACGACTTCCACGTGTAGCATCGGTACTTTTACAGTTGTGTAAAATCTACTTAGACTGTAAGAAGCACTGGGCGGGTCCTAACGGAGGGCTCGGCTTTTCTTTCGAGAGGGGAGGGGTTAGAGTCGTTATGACAGCAAGGTAGTTTTGTCAGCAAGGCTGACATTGTCGACTATCCATTTCAACTCTACTGTTTCTATCATACCTTTCATGCTATATACAAACTACTTCGCCCTCCGATTTTTTGATCACCGATATATCATTCGGAGCCGCCTCTTCCTGCTTTCCTTCGTAATCTTAATACAGTAGCCCAGTAATAACGGAAAGCAAGATCTAAATTTAAAAAAGTACAAAATTAGTACTCATACAGCCAATTTATGTATGTACACATTACGGATAATTAAGGTCACCAGTAGGTATTCTATATTTACTACAAAATGGATAATTGTTTCACCATTGTGAGTCTAAAATATTACACAACCGACACAGTATACGGTAGTTTAAAAAGATAGAGGGCTAGGAAAAATAATACAATGAATCGAATCGAGTAAATAACACAATTATAAATGTACAAGAAGATTTGGCCGTTCCGATCACTTTTTGACGACTCTAGTTTATTCGTTCATCATTTGTATGATAAAGTACAGATGATCTGATTGGATTTTCCCCAAGATTCTCATTGGTAAATCATGTCTAAAAACAGTAGATAATGCAGAGAACTGTTTGAATTTTACGTCAACAGTCTCATTATCTGCACGCAAACGAGCCGGTTTTCGTGATAAAGTACGATGGTTGCCTGGAGGAGCAATACATCGACAGTCAGCATATTCCACGTCTGCGATGACAAATTCCGATTCTCCAAGCCGTTTTTCAGTCCATAGCGAAAAATTGAATCGTCACTAAATCGTCTGTGTGCCCAAGGTTACGATGCCCGTACCACACTAACCGTTGACATGCTTACAGATAACTGGTAACGTAGACCAGCCCATTTCTTTTGCAGTTAGAGTATTCTTTCGAGAACGGAGTTGGATCCTGGATGGTACAGACTGTCCAATCCTGGGTGACGAATGATTGAAGCACAGATACTGTACATCAAGTAATCTTGACTCCCACGAAATCTTTAAAGCGTTAGACTAGAAGCATGTTAAATTGCGTACCAATTTATGATTTGTGAGGGCCTTTTTAAGTTTCCGTTCATATCTACGGAAAGTTTTAGGATCGCATCCACCATTAAGGAAATTGAAAATTCTGTTTGGCACTTTTCCAAAAATAGGAGACCACGTAAAAGTGATACCGAAAAGAGACATTGTATTTGCGCTATTGATACATTACCTGCTGACAGTACAATATGAGTTTTTGTTCGTGGCAGGGTACAGGAAGTTGTATGACGCGAAACGATATCCGGACTTGTTGGGCTGTTAGGATCAGGTAGACCTGAATCATATGTGCGAAGAATGGATTGTGAGCCTGCTTACCTCGTGGGTATTTCATGGGAGCTTCAACCGAGTGCATTCACTCCTAAGACCAAGGTGCTGTGTATACCATAAATGGCGTCTACACGTTAAATGGGCCTCCTGTAATGTGCGGTTGCCCAGCTCTAGAAGTGATGGATCGAAAATTCCGCGGTATGCACGGACTTAGAGTGGACAACACGATATAATTTATCTCACAGAAGTTGCCCCATGGTATACTAGTGATAAGATGCTTCCTGTCGTATGTTTATTCTAAACGAGAGGTGAGTATGAGCCTGTAATTGACCGTAGTGCAGGAGAGAAGGCAGAACCTGTCAAGCGCTAACTTGTACCTCAAATTTGATCCTTTTCAAGACCCAAACCACATAGAGGTCGCGTCGTACGCTTGGGAGTAACGATCGTGCTAACTGTAAAGCTGCTTACACAAAATGTAATTTGAGGTCTATGCGTTTGTTCCTAGCCGAGACTTGCTTGTTAAATAGAAGCGTTTCAGCTCCTGAGCTGCCAATCTGCCCTGCTGTACGCTCCAAACATAATTATCTTTCTGACCCGAGATTCTTGTCAGGCATCTCTTCATACTTTTTGCGAATGTTGCACAGATGTTTTGTACAATCAATCAGTGTGATGTATTCCGGCTCCGCAGACGAAGTTGCGATGATCTACTGTTTCCGCATTCTCCAGATTATTGGTGAGCTGTTGATGGCGATTACATTATCGGAGGTTAACTTCATTGTCTCCATGCATCCTTCTCAATCTACATCAACAGAAGCACGGAGACAGGGGCAACACTGGACAGGAACGTGGGTATAATAGATCAGCCTATACCGTCCCAGCGACATAGTGCATGATCCGCTTGATGAATGAGGGAAACTACAGGGTGGGGCTCAGGCTGTGTATATCGGTGGCCGAGAAGTCGGTGTCCGATTGGGTTTACATAGACTAAATAAAAGGTATAGAAGAAATAATTAATGACCTGGCAAAGAGCTTACTGCTTCTGTCAGCAATAGTTAATTGCAGTGTCAGCAAGTAATACTAGGAGTAGTGCATCGCTGTGCCAACTGGTGATGCAAGCAATAGTTCTTTGAGGTGTCAGCAGATAAATGTTAGCATTATCTGCTGACAGGTATTCTCTGTAAGCTAAAGTAAAAGCTTAAGAGAATTAAAACCTAAAATGAAACATAGAAAAGGAAACAGAAACTAATTAAAAAGGGATAAATGAAGGAAGTAAAAAGGGAGTAACTTAAGAAAAGAATATCGTATCAACGAAAGACAGATGTAGAAAGCTAAGACCATGAAGTTTCCTCACTATAACTGCATCAGGGAAAGAAAGATAAGTTTGGAAACAAATAGTTAAATAAGGCAAGCTCTCAATCATCGACCAATATTTCTCGAGCCTGGTTTCATGCAAGACTTATTCGTTCTCATAAGCATGTGGAAAATGAGCAGTTTTAGGTGATGGAACTTTACTGAGTTAGCGGCGTCCATTCCATGTCCTTTAAACATTTATTGTACGTAGCCACTTCGGTTGACTCTTATTCCGTCTTGTGATTTTAACGTATTCCAACCAACAAATGATGTTAGAGTTCCTAACAGCTTAACGTCAGGATGTGCCCATAGCTTTTGTTAGAGTCAAATCATTAGTTCCGTTGAGTTCAAGACGAATTCGACATCATCGACTACTATCGCCATGGTTATAAAATAAATTCCTTATTGGAAGAAATAAATTAGCTAATGAAATTTTGAAACAGTGACGCCTAGACTTCTTTGTGATTGATCTAATACTGAGCCCATATTTATCTTGCTGTTTTCGCTCTGTAAATTGATTGCAGTAGCTGAATTGAATCAGTGGGTCGTTCCATTATCATTGTACCATAAAGGTCGCCGCTTAAATGAGAATTGCTTATATCCGCCCGTAGATGTAAATTTTATTCAGAGTCCGCAATTGCAAGCAGCATTCGAATAGAATCTTTTGAAACGACAGAGCATGCATGCATGTAGGCCCGTAGTCAATGTATACTAACTGTCGATACCCTCGAACGCTACAACGTGCCTTCTCAATGACCTTCTTCCTTCAGCATTACATGGCTTAAGTTTGAAAGCCCAAGTGAATGGTATAGGACTCATGTCTTGCTCCAACTTAACATATGTCCAAATCTTTCTGCTAATGATTGTATTGTATTGATCTACATCCGAAGTACCGACATGCTTCGTCAAAATTTCGTAGAACATTCGGGTCAAACTTTTCTTTGGAGATAGGCATTGCGTTAATACGGCATGATTCGAGAAAGATGCATTGAGAAGTTGAGCTTCTTGTTCTACAGATTTTTCTTCTTCTTTTTCATGACCAAGCTGCTCCGCTATACGATCCAGAAGTAATTCCAGGTCAGGAATTCTTTTCTTTCTTTGCAACCAAAAATCGTCAATTCGAAAATACAATTTGGCAGAGATTCGTAGTATATAATTTTTTTTGATGACTACTGAATCGCTCGGCATACCCACAAAATACTGAAGTACTTAACGAGGTGGAGGTTTCGTTCCCTTAGCATCATCATCGCGATCATTACTAGCAAATTTTAGTGCCTCGCATTCAAGCAGCTTGTCATAGTTGATTCGAGCGTCTGGATTACAGATTTTAAGCGGTACTCAGTAATTTATTCGATTGGAAAGAATTCTATTTCTCAAGCAATTGCCAAACAATATTGCTTCGAGCCAAAGTTTCACAGGCAATTTCGATGCGAGTGATATAAACTAAGCAAGATTCCAATGTTCTTGAATTAATCTTTCAGCTGCTCTGTTTCATTGCTTTGTCTAAGCTAGTGATTGTTCCGAATTGATTCCGTGGTTTCTGCAAAAATTATATGACAGCACAGGATGAACTTTCTCTCGCACGATCAAGCCTGATGTTGGTTATTCGGCATCCTTGGACTCAAATCTCGGTTTTAGAACGGGCTTTGTATTGAGTTAGTGCATTGAGTTATTCATGTGTGAACTTCAAAAGCTAAAAACTTGACAAGTCAGTTAAATAATTCAGAACTGCAAAAGGATACTGGACGTTTCGTTGTGAACGTTCAAGTGACCCGGAAATATGAATATGAATGAGTTCTAGAGGCCGTTTATGAATCGTGTTGACGTTAAAACTGGAGCTCGACGTGCCTTATCAGTAATTCCTAGCACATGTTGATGAATTAATAAATCAGCACTTGAGAATTGAGGAATTTATTTTGGTTTTGTGAAAATATTTGACAGTGTGGATTTCAATAGATCTGAACTAATATTCGGAGCAATTTGTCTCTTTCAGAATAAGAAACAGTAAGGACTATCGCGATCAGAATTCGAGAATATAACTTCAGATACGTTAGACTGGAGACCAACAGAGATAATATTAGCCGAAAAGGTCGCAGCATGGGAAGCGTCGACAATCAAGCCATTCTTAGTGGGATATTTGATCATACCTTGCCCAAAATTATCATAATTCGAGAAGATCTTTTGACGGGTTCCTCCTTGTTGGTTGAGTAGGTTCGAAAGCATAAAGATTGTGGAAGTAGTCTGTAGCTTTTGAATCACTTGGACTTGTTCTCCTCTTCTTGTTTTTGAATTTCTATGGTTGCTATTTAGTAGTATCAAATACAGAAGAAATGAAAATATGCGGTATGCAATGGATTTGAATCAAATTACAAAGTCTTGAACATTATGGAAGTGATGCAGAATTAATTTTCTGTATCAAAATTTAATATTTGATTAGTAACGAATAATATAGCAGTGTATATTATTGCATGTTGTTAGTTATTTCACAGCAATATAATCATGGCATTCCATCAAATGAAATAACTTGATATGAAATATCGATGACATTTCTACTTTCATGGATGAATAGCAAACCAACACGGATTTTCTATTAGTAATAGTATTGTAGACGAGGCACATTACGATTACAGGCAACAAGTGCTCAAAGTGGCCGTAATTAGTAATGATGAAGGAGATGGTGGAAAAGTTGTTGTGGATCGAGACCCGATTCCACCAAGACGTTTCTGCGTTCAAGCGGTGCAAAATAGGTGTCTGTGTTTTTCTTTTTAGTAACCTTTCTTAACCGAAGTGCTCGCTCTATTCGTGACGATTGATTTTAATGCTTAGTGCCAATATGGCACAGTAGGGTAAAATTTTAATACAATAATGCTTGTGTATTTCACAGTGTAAGGTTATCATATCATCGATATATATATATTTAAATGCCATATACAACATATTCCTTGAACTGCGTTAAATAGAAAATGTACTATGAGTCATGAATAGAGGATGATGATTCTTCACAGGCATGTTTGAAAGAGATAACTTCAGAAACATAGTATAAGCTGCACTAGCAGAGTAACCGAGATAGTTTCGGGAAGAATGGGAACCACTACCTCAGCACTCCCCAAAATTTTTGGACTACCATCATCTTCATCAACATCTACTGCTTTGCCTAGAGGATTTCTGGAAACCATTATTATTACTATTGCTGCTAATTTTCTAGATTTACTGCAACTATTGTTGCGGTTGCAGTACCATCCACTGCTTCTCCTGGTCTTGATTATGATATATTACTACCCTCTTCTTGTCTCTTCTCTAGCATCTGCTAACATCCTGGGAAATTCAGCTCTTTTTCTCTCCACTCAAACCCACTTCAAAAACGTACATCGTCATATTATAATATTCCATCCTGATTTTATTCACACGTAAATGGGCATATCCTTTCTCTCGAGAATACTTATCGATCATATCAACTGTTGGCAGGACTCCGCAAGAAATCATTATTACGATTTCAGATTCTCTTTTTTGTGCAGAAAGTGACAGAAAGAAGGTTATACACGATATACAAGGTAAGCAAAGCATTAAATCAAGCATTCTGATGCACGCAGAAGCATAAATGAGAAAAAACAATAAGTTTTGAATAAAAAGAGTTCAACGAACCCAATTAAAACAATAGAAACAAGCATTCGTGCAAGAAACCACGTCATTCCAAATTTGAACGTCTAAAATATCAAGCCTTTCAGAGAAACAAATAGGAAGAACGTCTGGAACCAAGACATAACCAGCTACCTAATGAAAAGAACCAGAAAATTCTCCATTTTGGGACCTGGAAT
>JAAUYH010087491.1_pt1 | contig 14341 bp, 12 predicted proteins | sample 7278061 | NCBI WGS metagenome assembly JAAUYH01 (sample SAMN14350203, study PRJNA611818) | marine sediment metagenome | isolation source: surface marine sediment (0.6m) | place: French Polynesia: Moorea | collected 2018-08
TATCCCAAGAGCTGCTCCGAAGGAGTGGTCTCAGTTTTCCTTTGCCTAGAGTGATTGAAGAGCGTTAAGTGCCTAAGCAGAATAAATTACACATTCACCCCCTTGCCAAGTAAAGCTTAGAGATCGTTTTGATGGGTAAATAATTTTGCACGACTACTTACCCATCTGCCTTTCCACCGCCTTACTGGAGCGTTAACACAGCGGCCCCAGTTAGTTTGCCGCTGCGCAGGGCGGCTAGGGCCTCATTTGCAGCGGTTAGCGGAAAGGATTCAACTTGAGTGCGGATGGGGATCTGAGGGGCTAGCGCCAGGAATTCTTCGCCATCTTGTCGGGTCAGATTTGCGACGGATCGCACGATTCTCTCTTCCCACAGAATGGAGTAAGGAAAAGACGGAATGTCGCTCATGTGGATACCGGCGCAGACGACCACGCCCCCTTTGACCGTCGCCTTTAGCGCTGCGGGGACCAATGGGCCGACGGGGGCGAAGATAATGGCGGCGTCCAATAGATCGGGGGGAGTCTCGTCGGATCCGCCAGCCCAGACGGCGCCCAGTTCTCGGGCGAACTGCTGGGTTTGGGTGTCGCCAGGCCGGGTGAAGGCGTAAACCTGTTTGCCGTGGTGTCGCGCCACTTGAATTAAGATGTGGGCGGCGGCGCCGAATCCGTAGAATCCTAGGCGTTCGGCCTCTGCCGTCATCCGGTAGGAGCGGTAGCCAATCAACCCCGCACAGAGGAGGGGGGCGGCTTGCAAATCGGGATAGTCGGCGGGAATAGGAAAACAAAAGTGTTGGTCGGCGACAGCGTACTCGGCGTATCCGCCATCGAGGTGATAGCCCGTGAATTGAGCGCTGTCACACAAGTTCTCTCGGCCGGTTTGGCAGTACCGGCAGTGGTTGCAGGTATGGCCCAGCCAGGGGACGCCCACCCGCTGCCCAATCTTGAAGGCGGAGTTGCGATCGCCCACCTCCGCCACCGTTCCCACAATCTGATGACCGAGGACCAAGGGGAGCTTAGGATGAGGCAGATCCCCGTCTAGCACATGTAAATCTGTGCGACAAACGCCGCAGGCATGGACTCGAATCAGCACCTGCTCGGGATTGGGGGAGGGGATGGGAAGCGTAGAGAGACGCAGCGGTTGACGCGGCGTCTCTAGAATCATCGCCTGCATGGTTTTCTTCACGGGGTTGTCACCAATTCAGAGACTTGCGGTTTAGTGTGTCGAATCGATTCTCCCGTAATTAGTTCAACCACGTCCATCCCATTGCTAATAACCCCTGGCACACTGGGATAGCCCGCTGTCGCCCCGACTAGGAATAAATTGGACAGTTCTGTGCGATAGCCTATTCGATTTAACCCTATCTGTTTAGGAATAAGCTTGGCGCCGTAAATATTGCCCTGGGGCTGTCCTAGATAATATTCACTGGTGGTTGGCGTGCCGTAGACCTTCATGCGGGCATAGGCGTCCACATCAGGAATCAATGTTCGCACACTGGTCATAATTTGTTTGTAGACTTCCCGTTTTTTAGCTTTGTACGCTTTGGGATCGGTTTCGTGCAGGCGTTGGAAGGGCTCATAGGAGCAGATGGTGGCGATCTCTAAGACATGATGACCTGGGGGCGCCATGCCGGGTTCAGAGGATTTGAGGGTGGGACAAGACAAGAAAATCCAAGGATGGTCGAGATTCCCCTCTCGTTGTTGTTGGTAGGTCTGATTCAAATCGCCGTTGGGATAATACCAGATATTCCAATTGCCGATGCCGTAGCGATGGGGATCGAAGCGCTCGTCTAAACCGAGATAAATATTGAAGGCGCTAGAGGAATATTCATACCCCGTTAATCGCTGTTTTTCTGGTTGACTTAACGCCTTAGCGTCATGCATCAGCTCGACCGTTAATTTGGGGTCAAGGTCGCTGATGTAGGCTTTTCGCGCGTGATAGAGTTCTCCCCCCGCTGTTATGCTCAGCACGCGGTGGCGATCCACTTCAATATGTTCGATCGGAGTTGAGTAGTGAATTTCGCCGCCCCCCTCCGTGATGGATTTCACAATTGTGTCGACAAAATGCTTGAAATGATGCTTGGGATAATAGGCGCCTTCTGCATAGTCCGACACCAAAGAGGCATGGGTGATTAAGGCGATTTCTTGGGGAGGCTCAGCGTAATCGCCGCTTTGTCCCGCTAGGAGCGCTTGGAGTTTAGGTGATAGGCCGACATGATCATAGAGGTCTTGCAGGGTCCAATTGCGCCGCCTAAACAAATGCCAGTATTTGGGGAGTTTTAGCCAGTCTGACCAGGTCTGATCATACAAATGCACCTCCCGAGTAAAGGCGCGGATCTGCTGGCGAAGCAGCTTAATCTCGTCGCAATAGCGGTTAATGGCGTCGGTTTCTTCTGGAAAATTCCAACATAATCGGGTGCGGAAGGTTTCCCAACCGATGGGAATTTGAAAATCAACTTCAGGGGTAATGATGCGATCGATACAGTCGCGATCGAGGAGATTAAAGGAGACATTCTGTTTAATGTAATTGAGAAACTGATCGATGTTTTCTCCCGGACCGCATTGAGAAATGTAATGGACGTCCGCGCAAAAGCGATAGTCGCCATAGTCAAAGGTATGACAACACCCTCCCGGTAAATAGTGTTTTTCTAAGACCGCGACTTGGTTCCCTTGTCGGGTCAGACAGGCTGCGGCTGAAAGGCCGCCCAGCCCTGCGCCTAAAATGACATAGTCAAAGCTTTTCATGGTGTTTAATCACATCCTGGAATTTACTGGCCCTCCCCCCCGCCCCCTCTCCCAAATTTGGGAGAGGGGGGAAGAGAAGAGACTCTCACTCTCGGGTCCTTTCCCCAAACTTGCGAGAGGGGAGGATAGCAATGCCCTCAACTCTGGCCCTTTCCTACGTTTGATGCTGCTGGCGAATTATTTCGAAATATCCTGAGGCGAGCGGAGAGCCAACCGAAGTAGGTAAGGCGCTGTGTAAGAATAACTTCAGCAGGGCATGAGGAGTCTGAAAGGCTACACAGCGCTAAAGTGTGAAGTTATTTTTGAATGCCCCCTAAGCTGATGGTGCCAATTAGATTGCTATCTCTATTGAATTGCTAGCCGTAGTAGGGAAACAGCATCATGATTACGACTAGCGCAACTAGGCTGACGCCTAACACGGCTAGGGACCCCCAACTGGTGGAATCTTCCCCGAGTTTGTCCATTAAATTTCTGACATTATCAAGGACAGTCATCGCTCTATCCTCCCCGTACTTTACCCCCCACTCTGCAGGTAGTTTCTGGAATTTATTTTTTGACTGAATCTCTTTAAAGTAGCTTCCAGGAAGTCGACTTAAACTGGAAAATTGCCCCGAAGATAGACTCTAAAATCCAAAATTTTGACCTTAAAATCCAGCCTATAGCTGACTCCATACCTGGTTTGATTATGGGTTATATTTTAAGCTTAGCTGAGGACACATTGTTTACCACAGACAGATACAAAATGAAAGGCGTAGACGTTGATGCGCATCTGGTTTGAAATTTGAGTAGATAGGCAGTAGACGGTAGGCAGTAGACGAGGTAATTTCCCTGCCTACTGCCTACTGCCTACCATCTGCCGTCTGTCTAAAAGGATTAACGCCCAATGGAGCAAAACCCGTATTCTCAGCAGTGATCATCCCGAATACTGCCGTCAGCCATGAAGGTGCGGCAAAATTTGGCGCTGCTGAAATCGGTGTTTTCCAAATGTTCAGCTTGATTCAAGTCAGCCTGTCGGAGGTTAGCCCAGCTAAAATGGGCCCGATGCAAGTTAGCGCCGTGCAAAATAGCGCCGTCCAAGTCGGCATGATTCAAGATGGCGCCGTGCAAATTTGCATTAAACAGATCCGCTTTAATCAGACAGGTTCGATACAAATTAGCTTCGCGCAAATCAGCCTGATTCAAAATTGCTTTACATAAGCTAGCATGCCGCAGATCGGCTTTTGACAGAATTGCTTTATAGAGATTCGCACTGGTTAAGTTGACGCCACATAAATTGGCCCTCCGCAGATTGGCCTTTTGTAAATTGGCGCCGCGAAAATTCGCCTGAGAGAGATTAAGTTTTTGCAGATTGGCCCCCCTCAGATCTACCCGTTGAAAATCTCTTTCACCTGATTGGTAAAGCGCTTTCAGCTCATCCACATCCATGGCTGCAACTCACACCTGAGCAATGACAACTATTCTGTACCCACTATTGTTCCATTAGTTTGGGGTTGGTGACCATTTCCATTTATTGCGGAGTGTAAAACATCAGAATGATTGATCAAGGCGTGATCCAATACCTGAGCAATTTGCTCACAGAAGATAAACTCCATTTGGTCGCGGACGTCGTCGGGCACATCTATCAAATCCTTTTCATTCTGATGGGGCAGTAGAACCCGTTGAATGCCAGCTCGGTGGGCGGCGAGCACCTTTTCGCGCACCCCGCCGATGGGTAAAACTTCGCCGCTGAGGTTAATTTCTCCGGTCATGGCGGTATCGGTGCGGATAGGACTGCCGATCATCAAGGAGGCGATCGCAGTGACCATCGTTACCCCGGCGGAAGGGCCGTCTTTGGGAATCGCCCCGGCGGGCACATGGACATGTATGCCATTCTCTTTGAACAGATCCAGCTCAATTCCCAGGACCGTCGCCTGCGACCATACATAGGAGTAGGCGATCTGTGCCGATTCCTGCATCACCTCGCCCAGTTGGCCCGTTAATGTCAAATCTTTACTTTGAGGCAGCAAAATTGCCTCCACAAATAAGACTTCGCCGCCCTGAAGGGTCCAGGCCAACCCTGTGGCAATGCCCGGTTTGCTGGTTGGCCGCTTTTGATCGCGGAGAAAATGCTTGGGACCGAGCAACTCCTCCAGTTGTTCTGGATGGATCATGACTGGGGTGGCGTCGCCGCTGGCGTAACGAACGGCAATTTTGCGGCATAGCCCCCCTAATTGTTGCTCCAGCTTGCGAACGCCCGCTTCGCGGGTATATCCCTCAATCACTTCCTGTAGGGTAGCGTCAGCCAGTTGCACGGCCTTGGGCGGCAACCCTGCTTTTTCATGTTGGCGGGGTAACAGGTAAGTTTGGGCGATCGCTCGTTTCTCTTGATCGGAATATCCCGATAACTCGATGATTTCCAGCCGATCCAAAAGCGGCGGCGGCACATGGTACAAGTTATTGGCCGTGCCCAGGAAGATAACCTGGGAAAGATCAAAGTTAAGGTCCAGGTATAGATCTCGAAAACTATGATTCTGCTGGGGGTCCAGGATTTCCAGCAGGACTGAGGCGGGATCGCCGCGATAGTCCATCCCCACCTTGTCCAATTCATCCAGCATAATTACCGGATTCTTAACCCCAGCCCGATGCAATACTTGCACAATTCGGCCGGGCATGGCCCCAATGTAGGTGCGGCGATGACCCCGCAGTTCCGCTTCATCCCGGAGTCCGCCTAAGCTAATGCGTTCGAAGGGGCGGCCTAGCGCGCGGGCGATGGAGCGGCCCAGGCTGGTTTTGCCTACCCCGGGGGGACCGGCGAAGCAAATCACCGTTCCCACAGCGAATTGTTCAGGCGGGGACTCAGTTGGTTGGGACTCAGCTTGACTATCAGTGGGCGACGGTTGGGCGGTTGTTTCAGGGGGACGATCGCGCTGGGCTGCTCGCTTTAGCTTGAAAGTGGCTAGATGTTCAATGATGCGCTCTTTAACCTTGGTCAGACCATAGTGATCGGCGTCCAACACCTGTCTAGCGTTTTGCAGATCGAGATTGTCCTCTACTGCCTTGCTCCAGGGCATTTCCAACACCCAATCCAGATAGGTGCGAATGACGCCCCCCTCGGCGGAAGCGCTTGTGACCCGTTCTAATCGGGCTAATTCTCGCTTGGCTTGCTTCTCAGCTGCTTCTGGCAACTGGGCGGCGGCCATTTGCTGCCGCAACTCATCCAATTCTTTACTGTCTGGATCGACTTCCCCTAGCTCCTCCTGGATTTTCTTCAGTTGCTGCCGCAGCATGAACTGACGCTGCTGCTGATCAATTTCTTTTTGGGTTTCCCCCAAAATCTTGCTGCGCAACCGTCGAACTTCTATCTCCTGCTGTAAATCCGCTAACACCTGGCGTAGCAATAGCTCCAGATTGTCCTGCTCTAAAACCGCCTGCATTTGCGGAATGGGTTGCTGCAGCACCATAGAGGTTTGGTAGGCCAACTGGGTGGGTTCGTCGTTATTCAGTAGGATGCTTAACAATTCGTCGGGAAATTGGGGATTTAACTCCGCCGCCTCGCGCCAAAGGGATTTAATCGCGCCAATCAGCGCCTCTAGCGTTTTTTGTGAGGAGCCGGACTCGATCGCCTGATCTAATGTAAGTTCAGGTAAACGACGAAAGGACACCTGATAAGTCGATTTAGCGGCCTCCATGCGTTCAATTCGCACCCGCTCCTGCCCTTGTACGGCCAGTTGGACCGGACCCAAGGGTAACCTCAACATCCGCTGTACGACTGCTAAGGTGGCCACGGGATACAGTTCGTCTAAGCTCTCAATTTCAGCTTTATCATCCGCTTCCAGCCGCTCAATCGCCTCTGGCCGCACCGTTGCAATCACCAGTTGTTTTTGTGTAGTTTCCATGGCGGCTTCTGCAACGGCCACTGAGCGAGGTCGTCCGGCAATCACCGGTAAGGTGATATCAGGCAACAAGACAACGTTGCGTAGAGGCAGCATCAAGCCAGTTTCTAGGGCTTCGGCTTTATGGGAAAAAAGCGTGGTCACAATATTGTTCATGAGACCTAATGATAAATGGGCGTTTCGAGGAGACTTTACCCACAGTGGCGACCTCAGTGTTCTCTCTGCTTTGGCAGAATAATGCTGAGAATCCCGTTGATATATTCAGCGTGGACTTTGGTTTTTTGGATCTGGGTTGGTAACGGAATAACCCTTTCAAAACCGCCATAGCGAAATTCAGAATTCACCGTTGTTCTTGGATGAATGGTGGGACGTAAGGCGCGATCGCCTCGAACAAAAACAACCGCTTCTGAAGCTTGCACCCGAAAATCCTCAATCTCCATCCCAGGGACTTCCAGATTGAGATAAAGCGTATCGGCAGTTTCTTGTATTTCTATATTAGGCACAAAGGCAATCCCGCCGTATCCTTGATGACTGCCAAGCACACCCTGCTCAGACCGTAGACGAAGGGTGTGCGGTAAATGGTCGACTTGGCTCCAAGATTTCCAAGATTCTGTATGACGCAGGGATATTTGATGATCAATCAACATTGGGGTTATCTCCGGAAGCGAAGGAATATGGGGTTGAATGGATGCGCCAGTGGGGTTCCTGCGAAGCGGATGGTGGATGGGTGGATGGGTGGATGGGTGGATGGGCGACCTAGGGCTAATCAGTAGAACTCTCAGAGCACTGCCTAAATTGAGGTTTGCATGTCCAGTAAGTAGATTTCACAAGTCATGAAAAGGAAAATGAGCAGCCCAATAAGCTTAGGGAATTGGGCCATTCCCCACCTACTGCCTACTCTGCTTTGCTTACTGCTTACTGTGCTTAGTGCTTACTGATAAGCACCCACTAATGGCTCACCCCAATCCTCCTAACCTGTCTATTCTCAACTTTTTCAATCAAACTCTCCGCCATATCAACAGCAATCATCATCAGAGTCTGCTCGGTTTGTCCGGCCACCCCCTCATCGCTGGGGGTTTGATAAACATGGGGATTGGTCAGCATTCCCGCCAGTAATTGAGTCGCAATTTGTTTGACTTCATCAGGGTTAGAAACCATTTCTTCTCCCTCCGGTACTACTCATTAGCCGCGCATTAGCTGCGTATTAGCCGCTCAGGAGGCTACCTTTAACCCTAAAAAAAAAATCTGAGGAACTTGTGAGGAGGCAAGCCTAACTAGGCCAAGGCCATCCCAACGCTTCGGCGATATGTTTAGCCAGATGGGTGGGTTCAAATAATTGGGGAATAACTGCGGTGGCCCCCAGTTGGCAGAACTGACGTTTGACCCCAGAGCGATCGCTTTCCGCCATCACAATGACCGGAATATGATGGGTTGCTGGATTGGCTTGTAAGGTCTGCAAAAAGGAGGGGGCTCCGATTTCCGGCATGTCGGCGTCTAGCAGAATGGCGTTTGGTCGAGAAACATCCGCTAAAACCAAGCCTTCCTTCGCTGAATTGACGGTCAGGACTTCCCAACCCGCCGTTAACTGTAGGCTTAGTTTGATAACTTTTAGAACGTCTGCTGTTTCGCTAATGGCCAGAATATGTTTATTACTCACTCAATAATCAATAACTTGAATTTGCAACTCGCACAAACAGCAAGTTAGCTTAGAGCCAAAATATGAGGAACTTATGAAGAGGGATTTCCCCAGAGCATTTTTAGGCGATTTGGAGTGAGTAACTGGCGCTCCTACAACCGCCAATCCAAGAGTTCAGCCATCTCATTCGCCAATGTCAGCGAATTGAAAGGTTTAGTAATCACCCCTGTGACTCCAATCTGTTTATATTGAAGCTGTTCAACTGCTTGAGCTTTTGCCGTCAGCAAAATGACTGGAATCGCTTGAGTTTTAGCATTGGCCTGGAGTTGCTTAAAGGTAGAGATGCCATCCATTTGCGGCATCATTACATCTAGGAGAATGGCTTCAGGCTGCTCTGATTCAGCCTTAATAACTCCCTCTGGACCCGATGTTGCGGTAACCACATCCCATTCCGCCACCATTTTCAGACTGAGTTTAGCGACCGCTAAAATAGCTTCCTCGTCATCAATAATCAAAATTCGTCGAGTGCTCATGATAACAGCCTCCTGCCTCGGCGCTTTCCAGAAAGATGAATTAGTAGAATGCCTCCGAACTCCCTGGAAGGGTCGTCGATTTCTATCTCCATGCCCAAAAATTCCTAAACTGTGAAGGAGTTTATGAATATTTACAACTTAAAGCGGGAAATTTCCTCTAGGAAGGAATATAGGAGTCAGAATTCAGAATTCTTTGCCTATCAGCTTTCTGCATTCTGTATTCTGTATTCCTTCCCTACCCAAATGTTCCGACTTAAATGATACGCCGTCTATGAATATTGAATGCATCTTACCAGCCTGAATGGATTATGCCAGTGGAGACTGGCAGCTTAACGTAAAAAACGCTGCCTCTATCTAATTTACTTTCCGCCCAGATTTTACCGCCATGCTGCTCAACAATTCGGCGACAAATAGCCAATCCTAGCCCAGTGCCTCCCTTATTCCTTGAATCAGACGCATCTACTTGTTGAAACCGCCCAAAGATACTCTCCAGCTTATCGACAGGGATGCCCTGGCCTTGGTCCTTGATTTGGAAGGTAATGTAGCCGGGATTTTGGATTTTAGATTTTGGATTTTGGATGGGTTGGCTCCCCCTGTTCGCAGACGCAACCTGTTGCGTCTCTCCATCTCCCCCATCTCCTCTACTCCCCATCTCCCCCATCTTCCCCATCTCCCCCAGCCCTGCCTCCTCCCCACACAATTCCGCAGTCAACCAAACGGTTCCCCCCGGAGGCGAGAACTTAATGGCGTTGCTGAGCAGATTAGTCAGGGTTTGCATGATGTAGTCGAAATCTGCCTCAAAAATCATCGAGATTGGGGTGGGTGAGAGGAAGACGCTATGTTGCTGGGCCATGCCTTGCATCGCTTTGGCGGCTTGCTCCATCAGTTCCGCCGAATCACAAAGTCGCTTATCCATCTTCACTTTGCCGGATTCAATGCGCTGGAGGTCAAGAAAATCGCTAACTAGCCGCACCAAGCGGTCAGTGTTTTCGTCGGCAATTTCGAGCATTTGCCGCCCCTCACCTGAAAGATCGCCCAGGTTGCCGGTGGCGAGGAGTTTTAGGGAGCCATGGATGGAGGTTAAGGGAGTCCGCAACTCATGGCTGACCACTGATACAAAGTCATCTTTCATTCGGTCGATGACTTTGCGATCGCTGATGTCGCGTCCTTCTGAAATGAGCAGTACAACCTGCCCCGCTTCATCCGTTACCGGTTTAAGGGAAAAGTCAATGGTGGCGATTCGATTGTGGGAGCCCAAAACATCCACTTCGTAACGGATAAATTGACCTTGAGCTGCTTGGTCGATTGAGTCCTGCAGACGCCTTTGCGTTTTGCTTGAGAGTGTCCACCAGCGGGCTTGCCAGAAGGGTTCGCCCACCACATCCGACAAAGCAACCCCGCCAAAATCCAAGATGGTTTGGTTGACGGCGATTAGAAGCCCATCGGGTTTCAGTAGGCCCATAAATTGAAATGAATTATCAAAAATAGCGCGGAACGTCCGCTCACTTTGGCGCAAGGCTGTTTCCACCCGCCTACGCTGATGAATTTCCCGGTGTAATTGTTGGTTAGCCGCCGTCAATTCCGCTGTCCGTTCTGCGACTTTCTCCTCCAGATGGTTAAGCAGATGGGCTTGGGAGAGGGCGATTCCGATTTGAGCCGCCAGTTGCTCTAATACCTCAATTTCGAAGGGGCGCCATTGTCGGGTTTTGCAGCAATGGTGGACTGTTAACACCCCCCACTGGCGATTGTTTGTCAGAATAGTCACCACCAATCGGGCTTTAACCCCAATCTGCTGCAAAGAATCCCGAAAGCCCGGATCGATCTTGGCCGTTTGGAGATCCGCATCCGATAGAACAGGGCTTTGGCTCTGCTGCAGGCGGGATTGCAGAAATTGATCTGGCCGAAATAATTGACCTAACACCTGTGGCCATTCTGGTTTGACTGCCTCCGCCAATACCTTTTCTGCGCCGTCGAGTTGAAATTGATTGATCAAAACACGGTCGGCTTGGAGCAGCTTCTGGACCTCTGTGACAGTCGTTTTCAAAATCTCATCTAAATGTAAGGATTGATGGATCTTGCGAGATACGTCGGCCAGCAAATGGATCCGTTGATTCTGGCGCTTTAAGAAGTCTTCAGCCGCTTTGCGCTCAGCGTCATTGGCTCCACTGAGCGCAAGCTGCCAACGATCTAGTCTTTTCCGTAGAGAAGCTTCCGCCTGCTTGAGGCGGCGCAATTCGTCATCGCGCTCCTTGATATCCTGCTTCAATCGAGCAATATCCGCTAACAGATCAGCTGTCCGTTCCTGAATACGCTGTTCTAGTTCTTGTTCCGAATCAGGATTGAGTCTATCCGTCCCCATTGTCACCGGACTGGCTATCGTCTCAAAGATTGTACCCTCTGCAAACGATTCAGCAACCGAGTGGCCAGTTCCGCCGCAACAACGGGTTTGCTCATATAATCGTCGGCCCCGATCGCGAATACTTGGCGCTGAGTTTCGGCGTCCACACGGGCGGTCAAAAATAATACTGGCAATTGACGCCAATGAGGATCACTGCGGAGTAATTGACAAAGTTCCAGCCCATTGACATCCGGCATTTCTACATCCAAGACTAACAGATCGGGGTTTACCTGCATAAGCACCTCCCAGAATCGGGTGGAGTTCTCCAGGGTGGTCAGTTTGAAATTCCAGGGAGCCAATAAAATCTGCAAAGCCTCCAGTAGGTGCGGATCATCATCCAAAATCATCACCTTGGCGCCAGAATTGGATTTACCCAGGGCTTGCATCACTGACGCCATAATTTGATCGGGGGTGACGGGTTGCGGCAGACAAGCTTGGGCGCCGTGCCGGATGACTTCAATGCGGTCCGCTAAGCGATCGCTATCGATCACTGCAAACACGGGGAGTGAGGGTGTTTGGCCAACAATTTCCTGGATAAAGACCAATCCCTCCGAAGGGGAAATCGCAGCGTCTGACCCAGTACTGGCGAAGGAGATGGAGATGAGGACGGCGTCCTGGGACTGCTGATCCATTATTTCTCTAGCTTGGGATAGGCTGGAGACAAATTCGATGTGAATCTTTGAGGCGGCTGGCGCTATATCCGAAAATGGGGTCTGTAGGGTGAGATCGTTAATTGCTAGCAATCGCAAGCAGCCCTGTCGAGTTGGCTGAAGGAATTCACCCGTTGGGGCTCCCTCAATTTCTTGCCGCAGCGCCGACGCTAGCATCTCGAATAACTTGGACTGATTCGATTCCAAAGGCGTTGTTTGTCGCCAATGGTTTTCTAGCTCCCGGGCTAAGCGTGACCCCTCAGCAAATCCAAATGTCCCTAATGTCCCAACTAAACTGTGAACGGCTTGTTGAGCCTTTTGTTGGTGTTCATCCGTGAGTTGGCCTGCCGCCAGATGGCGAATTGCTTGCTCCAAAGCCTCGATACGACTGATAATTTGCGCTTTATATTGCTGCCAAACGGCTGCGATCGCGGTTGACGCCTCAGTCTGTTTCTTGGTTAGCGGAATTGACAGCGCCTTTGAGATCGGTGAACTCGATTCCTTTAAGACCTCAGTCTGGCCAATTGGCCCTGCATTTGGCGCCCCCTTTGAGGCCCCCTTTGAAGTAAGCGGCATCGACTCACTCGAGGCCTCAGACTGCTTATTTGTCTGTTTATTCGTCTGTTCATTTGCTATTGACGATGAATTAGACGAAATCGGTTTAGTGGGGTGTGATTTGAGACGATATCCCAACCCATAGACCGTTTCAATCAGGTCGGGCGGAGCATCCGCCAATTTGAGTTTTCGGCGCAATCCTTTGATGTGAGTTCTAACAGTATCTTCACCCGGTGAATCTTCCGCCGACCAAACGCTATCGATAATCGCACTCAGGCTAAAAACTCGATTGGGGCTACGGAGAAAAAGCTTAAGTAAAGCATATTCCTTTGGAGTGAACTGTAAAGGTTGATCGCCATAAACCACCTGACAGGTGCTGGGATTTAAGCTTAGCTGTCCCCACTTTAAAACTGCAGGCAGCGCTTGACTGTCTCGACGCAAAAGCGCCCGAATACGGGCCGCCAATTCCTCAAGGTCAAACGGCTTGACCATATAATCATCCGCGCCTGCATCCAGTCCTTTAATTTTGTCTGGGCTAGTATCCCGAGCTGTCAGCAGAAGAATAGGCATTTGATGTCCCCGAGCGCGCAATCGTTCACAGAGACTAATCCCATCTAACTTAGGCAGCATTACGTCTAACAAAATCAGATCATAGTCAAAAACGCAGGCGTATTCCCAGCCCGCCTCCCCGTCTGTGGCGATATCGATTGCATAATGCTGCTCAATTAGACTCTGCCTGAGTATCTCAGTTAGAGGCTGATCATCATCGACTAGCAGAATTCTCATTGAGGGGATTGAAGACGATTACGACGATTACTTAGTTCATCTGAGTCATCTTAGGCGATACATTATTCCATCGGTAAACAGATTATTAATTTTTACTGCAACCCGAAGTTTATCCGGTTCTATTCTTTAGTAACAGAACGTTGTATCTTGCCTCTGTGATGCTACTTCAGGGATAATTCCTCACCTTTAATCGAGACAGCTCCAGTTTATAAATAAATATAACGAATATGACGAAAACTTTGCGTTAACAGTTTCAAGATTTGTGGCCGACACAAAAAATAATAGTTCTGAAATGAGCGGGTATTTTCGGCTGTTTAAGGTCTTAAAGGATACCAAGAGATGGATTCCGCCTTTGTCATCTTCTTAATCATCTTGGGTGATCTGTGATTTTATAGTTAATATTAAGTATTAACTTGAGCTAGGGCATTTCGTAAAAAAGTAGAGTTAAGAGTTGAGTTGAGAAGGGTGTAAAGACGCCCTTTCCGAGTTGAGGCTTTTCGCTCCAGCAGTTGTCTAAGCTTAAGTTGCCATTGAGTAAGTTTAGCGAATTGGGGGCATTGTGACATGATCAGGCAAGCGAACCCCATAGATCCAAGAAAATTCATTCTCACGAGTGCATTTAGATTGAGTTCTATATGGGATTTGGTCACAACTTTTTTGGGGATTCTCTTGATATTAGGCAAGGTGGAATTAATCCCAATTGGCATCGCATTTACAGGCACTTTAATTGTTGTCGCTTTCAATTTTTCTACAAAAACCATTTGGGAAAGTCGAAATAGCAAGAGGACAAAATGGAAATTTCCCAATCACCTTTTGAAAATTGCTTGGGTCATGGCGCTAGTCGTCGATTTTTGGACATCTTTGACTTGTAATGCTTGGTTTATCTCATCCCAGCAAATCGAGCACAAATCAGCACTGCTCAAGCTATTGCAAGAATTAACATCAGGCCAATTTATCATTGTATTATTTGTGACGGTCTTGACGGTCATTAGCCCAATGATGATCAGCTATATCCGAGAACGAGACGTCGACTTAGCTGGATGAGCCCTCACCCCCGACCCCTCTCCCAAACTTGGGAGAGAAAGCCCTCACCCCCGACCCCTCTCCCAACTTGGGAGAGGGGAGAAAGGTTAATTCCCCTTCTTCCAGGTTTGGGAGAAGGGGTTGGGAGA
>JAAUYH010222746.1_pt1 | contig 14341 bp, 8 predicted proteins | sample 7278061 | NCBI WGS metagenome assembly JAAUYH01 (sample SAMN14350203, study PRJNA611818) | marine sediment metagenome | isolation source: surface marine sediment (0.6m) | place: French Polynesia: Moorea | collected 2018-08
GATTACAGGGGGAGCAACCCGAATCGTAGCTGATGGAACAGATAGTATTATCGACCTATCAAGTCTAACGACCTATGTAAATAATCAACGAGAAGCTTCTAATCTTGTTGCTCAAAATGGTGGCACTCTAATTCTTGACAGCCTCACTACTCTCCAAAATGTTAATCAACTTACTGCAACCAGTGGCGGACACATAGACCTCAGTGACGTTACTACCCTTGACAGCAACAACACCCAAATTATTGCTGATGGAACGGGTAGCATTATTGACCTTTCTAACCTCACAGACTTTAGTGGTTTAACCTTTACCACCCTCAACGGTGGAATCATTATCGTTCGTCCTGTTGCCAATAATGATGAATATACCCTGGATGAAGACACGATCTTAACTATTGCTGCTGATGGTGTTCTCGCCAACGATATTAACCCTGCGAACGATCCCCTCACCACGGAACTTGTCACAGATACCACTTACGGAACGGTTAATCTCTCAGAAGATGGGTCATTTACCTATACTCCTGATAGCAACTTTGTGGGAACGGATAGCTTTACCTATCGTGTCACAGGGGCAGAAACACTCTCTAGTATTGCGACTGTTGCCCTCACCGTCAACAACATTGATAATGATGCACCCACAGATATTCAACTCAGTTCAACTAATATCGATGAAAATAGTGTCAATGGAACTCCTATCGGTAATTTAACCGTTTTTGACCCAGATCCCGATGATACCCATATCTTAACCTTGGTTGATGATGCAGAGGGACGCTTTACGCTAGTTGATCAACAGTTACAAGTGGCCGATGGAAGCTTACTGGATGCAGAAACGAACACCAGTCATACCATTACTGTTAAAGCGGAAGATGCTAATGGATTAAGTCTAGAAAAAGAGTTTGTCATTACTGTCAACAATCTTAATGATATTCCGACGGTTTCTATCACTCCTACAACCATCACGGAACCAGAAGGAAATAGCGAAACCACTGAGTATACTTACACCGTCAACCTTTCTAACCCCACTGACCAAGTTGTTACCGTTGATTACAGTACCAACGACGGAACCGCAACCGTAGCAGACAACGACTACATTGATAACGATGGTACGTTAACCTTTAACCCTGGTGAACCCTTAAGTCAAGACATTACTATTCTGGTTAATGGGGACACTAATATTGAAGAAGATGAAACCTTTACCCTGACTGTTAATAGTGCAACAAACGCCATTCTAGAAAGTGGCACCATTGTTGAGACAATTGGCAATACAACAGAAATTGCACCGCCATCTTCTATTACTTTAGGTAGTCTAGAAAGTAATAGCGAGGCCTTTGTTTTTCTTGAACAGTCAGGGCTGGTATTACCCAGTGATCTTGATGTTAATATCACCTTACCAGGAAACGTTACAGGATCTGGAAGTACCTCTCCTGGTACTGTCGCCAGTGGAACAGTTATTAACAGTTATTTCTTACATTTTGATCCCATAGCAAGGAATACGGCAACCATTAGTGGTTCCATTACCTTCAACAGTGATGTTATCGGTGTAATTTTTGGTAACAATCTCCTTAACAACACTGATAGTTTATTGGGTGCATCAGATACCATTTATTCAACAGGTTTGTCTGATCGGGCTGTTGATATTGCTTATTATGATGATCTCGCTCTTTCAGAAGACTTACGAACCCTATCCTTTGATTTAAGAGCAAGTGATTTTGTTGATCAACTTCGTGTTATTACTGAGGCAACTTTAGAAGCAACAGGAACCATCGAAAATGACGATTTTAACGCTGGTGTTTTAACTTTTAGCACCGCGACTTATGAAGTTGTTGAAGATAATAATACGGCACAAATTACCATTATTCGAGAAGATGGTAGTGATGGGGAAGTTACTGTTGATTATAGTACCAGTGACGGAACAGCAACAGCAGGAGAAGACTATACTGCTGTCAGTGGAACTTTAACGTTTAATGATGGAGAAAGTGTTAAAACCATCACCATTCCTATCAATAATGATAGTGATGTTGAAGCGGATGAAAGCTTTACAATTACCCTTTCTAATCCTACAGGTGGGGCAGTTTTAGACACAGAAAATACAGCAACCATAACCATTACGGATACAGACATTCCTGATTTAATCGTTAGTAATCTTAGCGCATCAACGCCGATTTATACCGATAAAACAGCAACGGTAAACTATCGTGTTGAAAATCAAGGAAGTGCTATTATTAGTGGTAGTTGGGTTGATCAAGTTTATCTTTCTACTGACAATCAACTGGATGAAACTGATACCTTATTGTCTGAAAATACCTTTACCCCTAGCACACCATTTGACAGTTTTTATGAACGAGACTTAACTTTCTTTACCCCAGAAACTCCTGGACAATATTATCTCATTGCGGTAACAGATTCAACCAATACAGTTGATGAAGGTTCGGATATTGGAGAAACCAATAATACTAACATTATTCCCATTACTGTTGAACCTGCTTATCGTGCCACAGTCTTTACGAATACAGAGATTAGTCTTCCTGGTGATTCCATTACGTTTGAAGGAACAGCTATTAGTAATGCTGATAATTCTCCTGCTCCTTATGAGTTAGTAACTATCGCTGTTAAACATAATGGATTTGTTCGAGAATTCCACATTTCAACTGAGGAAGATGGTAGCTTTACTCAAGACTTTACTCCCTTAGCAGGGGAAGCAGGAAACTACGAAATTAATGCCTATTTCCCTGGTTATTTAGCCGAAGATTCTGCCCCAGAAGATAGCTTTAAACTATTAGGAATGGACTTCAATCAAACAGGGGTTTTTCATCAAATATTAGCGGATAATCCTTTCACTGAACAAGTAGAATTAGCCAATTTAACCGATATTCCCTTAACAGGATTAACCTACACAGTTAATGATGCACCTGATGATTGGAACATCGAAGTTATCGCACCAGAAACATTAGCAGGGGATGGCATTAATGATATTAGTTATACCATCCAAGCACCCAATGATTCTTTGTTCACCCAAGACACCTTTTCTATTAATGTCAACAGTGATCAAGGGGTAACAGCAACCCTTCCTGTAACGGTTAATGTTAAACAACTTGTTCCTCAATTAGTCGCTAATGTTAATCGATTAAACACAGGAATGTTACGAGGAGAACAAAGCTTTGTCGAATTTAAAATTAGCAATAATGGTGGTCTTGAAACAGGCAATATTCAAGTTATGTTGCCTCAAATTGATTGGTTATCTTTAAACTCACCTTCAACCATCAATTCTTTGTTACCTGGGGAGTCAACCAACGTTACGTTATCCCTCACTCCTGATAACGATTTACCCCTCACCTTATACAACGGAAATCTTGTTTTTGATGTCATAGGAAAGACTGGTGATTTATCCCTTCCTTATACCTTCCGTGCTGTTTCTGAAGCGGTTGGTAGTGTAGAAGTCACTGCTATTGATGAACGCTTTTACTTTGCAGAAAATACCCCTAAACTTGACAACGCAACCGTTAAAATCCGTGATTACTTTACGGGAGAAATTATTGCCCAAGGGGTTACCAATGAGACGGGAACCATTAATTTAGATAACCTCTCAGAAGGCTATTATCAACTCAATGTTGAAGCAGAAAATCACGATTCCTATCAACAAACTATCGAAATAAAAGCGGGTCAAATCACCGAAATTCAATCTTTCTTATCCCGTCAAAGTGTGAGCTATCTCTGGCGCGTTCTTCCCACACAAATCGAAGATCGCTACGTGATCACGATTGAAAGCGTCTTTGAAACCAATGTTCCCGAACCCGTTGTTACCATTAGTCCTGCTTTAATTGACTTAGAAACCTTACAAACGGTTGGTCAAGTTATCCAAACCGAAATGACCTTAACCAATCAGGGGTTGATTGCGGCCAATGATGTCACTCTCAACTTTGGTGATCATCCCTTCTATAATATCGAACCTTTGGTTGATGATATCGGCGTTCTAGCTGCTCAAAGTTCCTTAACTATTCCGGTCCGCGTGACTCGCATTGACGACTTCTCCGACGAGAACCAGAATGATTATATCGCCTGTGGTATTCCAGCTTCTCTGCAATGGTCCTACGACTGTGGCCCCAATACGGTTGTCAAAACCACTCCCATCCCCATACTGAACGTTGAAGGTAACTGTCCGACTCCTCCCATTATCCCTCTTCCCTATCGACCGTATCGACCGTATCGACCTTCTAACCCTTCTAACCCTTCTATCCCACCTACAGGCGGAACCAGCCCTATTCAGGCAATTTCCAGTGCTACCCCTGTTATTATTACCCCTCAACCGGATTGTAACATTTGCGCTCAAGTTCGTCTGCAAACCACCCAAGATGCAGTCATGACCCGTTCTGCGTTCCTGGGTATCCTGGACATCGACAATGGTAACGAAATTCCTCTAGAAAATCTCTCTGTTACCCTCGATATTCGGGACGCTTTCGGCAACCCCGTTAATGGACTTTTTGCCATCGCTGACCCAACCTTATCTAATTTAAACGCTGTCGATGGTACAGGTATTTTAACCCCAGACACCACAGGAACCGCTCAATGGACCATTGTTCCGACAGCAAACGCAGCACCAGAAACTCCTACCGTTTATAGTATTGGGGGAAGCTTAAACTATACCGAAGATGGAACGGTTATTACGGTTCCTCTGTTGGGAACTCCGGTTACAGTGCTTCCTCAAGCAGAACTTTATGTGGACTATTTCCATCAACGGGAAGTGTTCTCTGATGATCCCTTCACCGATGAAATAGAACCCTCTATTCCCTTTGTGCTGGGGGTAATGGTTCGCAACGAAGGTTACGGTGCAGCCAATAATTTCCAAATTACCTCTGCTCAACCGAAAATCATTGAAAACGAAAAAGGGTTACTGATCGACTTTGATATTATTGCCACAGAATTAGGCATTAATCCTGTTAACCCGTCCCTCAGCATTAATTTTGAGGATATTGAAGCAGGAGAAACCACCGTCGCTAACTGGTTGTTTAAGTCTTCCCTTCAAGGTAAATTTATTGAATACGACGCAACCTTTGAACATATCAATGATCTGGGTTTAGCTGAACTTTCCCTCATCGAAGCAGTCAATATCCATGAATTAACCCATAAGGTTCGCGTTGATCACCCAGAAGATGACCAGTTACCAGACTTTTTGGTTAATGATATCGCTGATGATAACTTCTATCCTGATACCCTCTACTTCAGTGATGGTAACACTGCTCCGGTTAATGTTTTAACCACTGCTACTACAACCGTTGATGGACAAACCATTACCGTTACCGCAACCGTGGATCAAGGATGGACTTATTTTCGCCTCGATGACCCTACTAACGGGGAATTAAAGATTACACAAGTGTTACGAGATGATGGAACAGCCTTACGGAGCGATAATTTCTGGACAAGCGATCGCACGTTTCCTGAGAGTGGTCGTCCTATTTACGAAGATATCCTTCATCTCCTTGACTACCACGACAGCAGTGGAGAAATTACTTACACCCTGACCACTACCCAACTCGAAATTAATGAACCGCCTAATGCTCAAAACGATGCCATAGAAACGGATGAAGATGTTCCCGTTACGATTAATATCCTTGCTAATGATCACGATGTAGATGGGGATAGTCTAGCCATTTCTCAAATAACTCAAACAACTCATGGTAGTTTGAACCTCAATGCTGACAACACCCTCACCTATACCCCTTATCTCAATTTTAATGGCACAGATAGCTTTACCTACACCATTGAAGATGGCCAAGGGGGTAGGGATAGGGCAACCGTTAGTTTAAACGTCATTGCTGTCAATGATGCACCGGTTGCTGAGGATGATGCCGTAGAAACTAATGAAGATAACAGCTTAACCCTTGATACTGCTACTCTCTTAGCCAATGATCATGATGTGGATGACACTGTTCTAAACATTGACGCAGTTGATGACAGCACAACCACAGGAACCGTTACCTTAAATGATACTCAAATTACTTACGATCCCAATGGACAATTTGAGTTCTTACGGGACGGAGAAACTGCTACTGATACCTTTACCTACACCGTTGATGACGAACTTGAAGGTAGTGATACCGCGACTGTTACCGTAACCATCGCTGGTGTTAATGATCCCGCTACCATTATAGGAAACCCAACCGCAACCGTTACCGAGGACAACAATGTAGATATCAATGGTCAACTCAACGCTACGGGTTCCCTCACTGTTAATGATGTTGATACCGATGAAAATAAATTCAACACTGATGTTTCAGCAGATCCCAACAACTTCGGTAGTTTAACCATTACAGAAGAAGGTGTCTTCAGTTACACCGTTAATAATGACGCAGTACAGTTCCTTGGAGTAGGACAAACGAAAATAGATCGCTTTACTGTTACCTCTTTTGATGGCACAGCTAATCAAGAGATTACCATTACTATTAACGGTATCAATGATCTCCCCGATGCGCTGGATGATATAGCCCACACCGATGAAAATAGCCCAGTGGTCATCGATGTTTTAGCCAATGATAGCGATATCGATGGAGATATTCTCACTGTTGATTCTACTGGACTAGCCAATCATGGAACGGTTACGCTTAATGAAGATGGCACGGTTACCTATATCCCAGAGCAAGACTTCTTTGGCACAGATAGCTTTACTTATCAAGTCACTGATGGCATCAACAGCGCAGAAGCGACTGTTGACCTCACCATTTATGAGGTGATACCTAATCCCAATATTACCCTTGTGACTGGAACCATTTATGGTGATATTCTCACGGGAACCGAAAACAATGACCTCATTGTTGGTGGTGGTGGGGGTGATATGTTAACCGGTAACGGAGGAGATGATATTTTTGCTTACTATGATCTGTCTGAGGGAGGAGACTTTATCAGTGATTTTAATTCAGGCGATCGCATCGATCTCAGTGATGTTTTAATCAGTTTCGGTAATAGCGATCCTTGGGGTAGTGAACTGGTCGCTTGTGAAGATTTCTATGGTTTAGGAACGGCTGTGACGATCAATGATTCACCCTTTGTTATTCTCCAAAATACACCATTAGACGTGGCCAACCAACCTGAAAATTTCATTTTTGCCTAAAATGTAGGGTGGGCATTGCCCACCCTACTGTCAGTAATAAAACTTTGATAACTGCTCTTTTAAAAAAGAGCATATTTGTTGTTAAATAGAAAACGTTTCTCAGTAATATTGACTAATTTATTCATGAAAATCCTATCAACCCCATTGACTATCCCTATTTTTTCTACGGTGGCTAGTTTAACCCTACTTACCAGTTTATCGGCTCAAGCAGCGAGTATTGCGCCTATCTGGAAATTTAATTTTACAGATGATATTACTGGTAGTGGTACGATTAATCTTGATGTTAACGACTTCGATAGTAATACAGAAAGTTATTTAGTAACAGCCCTTGATTTTACTTTAAACTTTGGAGTCGATAGCGATCCTCAATCTATTTCTTTAGCTAATTTTCCTGTTACCCAACCGTTAAGATTTAATCCCAATGATAGGGAGAATGAGTTATATTCTACCTTGGCTGGATCACTGGTTCCTGAATGGAGAATTGGCACTATTCCTAATGTGGGAGGGTTCAATCTGAGTGGTTCTCCTGGTATTGGACTACCCGACGATCCTGATGGGGTTGGGGGTGTCATTGTTTTTAGACCAGTTAACACAACGGAAGAAATTACAGGTACTTGGACTGCGACTCCTGTTAGCGAACCTTTTCCCGAACCTTTAACCCTTTTAGGTGCAGGGGTTGCTATGGGTTTGGGAACTTTTTTTAAACATAAAATTAAAGCCACTGATAAAAATAATAGCTAACATTATACCCACCCAAATCACTCAAGAATGGGTGGGACATCAGTCACTCTTCTGAGAAATGTTGTTGAAAATATTCTTGGTATAAACGACAACTAATAACGACTTTATGACCTTGAAAATTAACTAATCCTAAACTTTGTAATTTGATGGATTGTACTAGGTCTAATTCAACTGGTTCAGTGGCAAAAACGACTTTTTCTAAAGCTGCAAATAAGTCACAATTTTGTTTTTTTAAGCTCCATAATTGTCGTTGAAGATGGTCACGATAAATGTTATAAGAAGTACGGGGATTAATACTCAAAAGTTTTTCTAGGGTAATCCTTTTTTTATAAATATTATAGAGTGCCAACCTAATTAAATAGGGATGTCCCCCCACAAAATCTATCAATTTTTCCGCTTCTTCTAATGACCACTCTAACTTGTGAACCTTGGCTAAATCTTTAACTTGTTGAGGTGTAAACACGGGCAATGTGATAGGAATTCCCACATTGAAAGGAGATTGATTAACGTTGAGGGGAATATACACTTCAGCAGAATGAACCACAATTAACCGCAACTTTTGCCAAATATCTTTATTTTTTCCTTCCTCGTGCCAAGTTCTTAATAACCCGAAAAAGTCATCCGCTAATTCAGGATATTGAAACAAACGATCAACATCATCTAACCCTAAAACTAAGGGGGTATCTTTTTCTAAGGTAGATAATATATGATGCTTAAAATAATGCCTACAATTAATTTTACTTCCAACTATATCATCCCAAGAATCAGTTACTTTATGGGATATTTTTAAATTTAAACTAATATTCGCGCAAAACCATTGTAAAAATTTATTTAAGTCTTGAAATAAACCTGTATCTGCTAAGTGAAAACTCAAAGAAACAGTAGCACAATCATTTTGACTAGCATGATTCATTATTCTAGCGAGGAGAGAACTTTTCCCCATTCGTCTTGGTGCTTTGAGTCGAATTAAGGCTCCTGGTTGTAGAATAGCTTTATAGCAGTCTGACTCGATGGGTAATCGTTCAACATAACAAGGAGAATTGAGGCGAACTTGTCCTTCGGGTAATTCCAGTTCAGGAACGTCAAAACATTTGATAATTCGGTCAGTATCGGTTTGAGGATGATAAAAATCCTGATCACATAAGTCTAATTCAAAAGCTTTGAAACAAGTTCTAAGGGTTTGTTTATCTACCCGTAACTCACAAGCAAAGACTTTCATCAGGGTATCCATTGCTAACCCTGTTTTTTCGCTTAATGCTTCTAATGTATAACGATTTCCGTGATTCTCTGCGTATTCAGCTTCAGTTTTAGCATTTTGTAGTTTTTCCAACCCCTCATCCGTTAGAATCACCCCACGTTTTCTTGTTTTTTTTGAGTTGGTTTGAGTTTGAGTTTGTGTCATAATCATCAACAGAATTGAGAAAGACCTTCATCTTCTGCTTAGAGTTTACCTAATTTTGCCTCAATTGTGTTCCTCTGTTTAGGAACTTATCAATGATACAATCCGAGCTTAAGTTATGAAACTAGAAGTTAACAACGTCTTACTTTTTCTCGGTATTTAATGGGATTATGCTGTTTTGACAAACCGAATAATTTCTCTAACTTGATGCAAAAAGTTACTATCTTCTGTTAATTGAGAAATAGCATTTCTAGCTTCTCTAGTAATTTCTTCGTGTTCTATCGTATTTTTAGCTTCTAATTTATCGAGTTGCACTCCAATTTTTATTACTTCTTGTCCCGTTAATTCCCAGTTTCTTTGTTGTTTATTGATCCAAGAATTCGGATGACTGGTATTTAATTTTTCATCAATAGAATTAACTTTTTGTTCGAGTTGATTAAACCGATTTCGTAGTTCTATAATGTCTTCGCGGGGATATTTAAGCTGTTGTCGAATTGTGGATAAACGATAAGCTAAATATTGATATCCTCTAATAGCAGGCCGTAACACTGTTAATAATAAAGTGGCGAAAGAACTAACATATCCCACCGAACTAATTCCCGTTGCAGCGAGTTCATAAAGTCCTAAAGCTGAGAATAAATGAAGGGCGATCGCCATTAATAAAGCCCCGCGACTGACCGTTTTAACATAATTCAATTGTTGGTTATCAACCACAATTCCTTTATCTTGAGAAATCGCAGCTTCTGCGGCAACTTCTTTGGCATCAAAATAAACATTCCAAGGAACAGTGACAATGGCCAGTAACCACCAAAAACTAGCAATTCCAATGACCCAATCGATAAAGTTACCAGCAGGAATCTGTAACCATTGTAATAGAAAGAAAGCGACTAAACCTAAAAAAACTAACCCAACATTAAAGCCAAAGTACCAATAATAACCGTAAGTATTTTTCATGATTTTTGTTAATCTCTGATTCTAGTTTTGCACTTAAGTTAAAATTTCCTGTTATATTTGTGACGCTTTTTTAACTGTTCTAATGATAGTCTCTTTATCATTTATAATTGATTCAGTGATGACTTTTCCTTGAATTTGTTGACCTAACCAGGGGGTATTCTGATTTAAAGAGTGGAGAGTAGAAGCGGTAACTGTCCAGGTTTCTTTGGGGTCAAAAACGATTAATTCTAGAGGATTGCCAACTTTGATGGGGTTAACAATTTGTCCTAAACATTTTCTCGGGTTACTACTGAGAGCTTTCCATAATTGTAAGGCTGACCATGTTTTTGTTTCCACTAATGTTTGCCACAATAGGGGTAACACTAATTCTAAGCCGATCGCCCCTGGAGGAGACTCAGCAAAAGGGACTGTTTTTTCTTCGTAGGTATAACCATGATGATCAACAGCGATCGCATCGATGATTCCTTGAGCAATCCCTTCAATTAAAGCGATGCGGTCCTCTGGGTTGCCTAAGGGGGGATCTAGACGTAAATTAGGATCGTAAGTCCCAATGTTCTCACTATCGAGTAGTAGGTGCATCCAGGTGGTACTAGCGGTGATGGGAATTCCCCTGGCTTTTCCCCAAGCGATTAATTCCACCGCGCGACGGGTGGAAACTCGCATGAGGTGTACAGGGGTTTGGATCACGGCCACCATTTCTAAAATCGTTGCCACTGCAGTGGCCTCTGTCATAGCTGGGTTGCCAGTGAGTCCATAACGGGTGGAAAAATAGCCTTCTCGCATCACCCCATTTCCTTTAAGGGCGGGAAATTCAGCCACTAACGCTAAGGGCTTTTTCAGGGGTTTGAGATATTCGAGGACCCGTCTGAGTAACCCTATATTTTCAACCCCTTGGTTATCGGTAAAGCCGATCACTCCTGCTTTGGCTAATTCTGTTAACTCGGTAATCTGTTGTCCTTGGGCTTGATGGCTAAAGGTTCCCCAAAAATCGAAGGTTACCGATGGAAGAAACTGGGTTTGCTGTTGTAGATGGGTGAGGGTGGCTAAATTGTCCACAGGGGGTTGGGTTTGGGGGAGTAGGGCGATGCGAGTAAACCCACCAGCGATCGCAGACGCAGCTAAACTCTTCAGGGTTTCTCGATCCTCATAACCCGGTTCTCCACTATAACTATACAAATCCATTAATCCTGGGGCAAGCACCAAGCCTTTTCCCTCAATTGTCTTAGTATTTGGGGGAATATTGTCTAGTTGGGAGTCTATGGCTTGAATTTTGCCTGACTCTAATAAGACATCGTTGATCAAATTGGTATTGGCAACTGGATCTAAGACTTGAATTTGTCGCAGCAGTGTTGGGGAAACGGTGGTCATAGTAAATCCGCTTTAGACAGTAGATAATCGTATCGAGAAGGCTGGGGGAGCAGGGGAAGCAGAGGAGGCGGGGGGAGCAGGGGGAGCAGAGGAGGCAGAGGAGGCGGGGGGAGCAGGGGGAGCAGAGGAGGCGGAGGGAGAAAGAATATTACTCTACAATAATAAGCGGATCTAGGGTCATAACTGTTTCGGTTTCATGGGTTTCGGTAGGGGAAGACGACGAGGAGAAGGGTGAGGACGATCTAAACTGTGGGCGGGGGAGCGATCGCTGCTGGGGGTGGGTCTTTGAGGACGAAATTGGGCTGAACTTCGTTTTTTAGGATATTTTCCTTGTTTTCTTTGCATCTGCCCCAGATTATTCCCTGTTTTAATGGTCAGGTGATTATCAATCAGTTGTACTTGTAAGTCCCAAAAACACCCCACCGCTTTATCCGGAAGGGTTCCTTGCAATTTTAATTTAAAAAATTTGGGTTTTTCTGAGGGATGTTTAGGAAACTGACGAATTTTAACAATAACAATTTTTTTTTGATGGGAGGCATAGACCACTTGGCCCCGAATAGAAAAGTCTCCACTTTTAATGGGAAATGCAGGGTTGATCTGTTCTGGAGATAAGGATAAGTGGGTTGTGTCTGGATGTAAGGTTTCTGGTTCCCAAACGCCAGCAATTTGTAATTGAAGTTGATCGTTAGCGAGTCGGGTTCGGGGGTAAACGATCCACAAATGAGGTTGATCTAAATCAAGGTGTTTTTTGAACAGACTCAGCACTTTACCCAGGACAACAGTATCAATGATAGTGCCGTCTTTGGTAATGAGAATTCCTCGCGTTTGATGTTCTTGGGAACGCTGATATTGACCCTCAATTAAGCCGATCGCCCGATATTGTCTGGGATGACTCGGAGAAGGAATAGGGACATTGTTGTGAAGGCCATTGTCAGAGGAAGATAGCATAGTGTAAGCCGTGTACCGGAATGCTTCTGATGACTAAATTATCAGTTTTCTTTAAGAAACATGGGTAAATGAAGTATTTTTTAAGGATGGATCACAATTGTTCTAAGTAAGTTAACAAATCAGCCATTTCTTGGGGACTGGGTTGAAATTTTGGCATGGGTGGGGTTTTTCCACTGATTACTTGTTGAATTAGACTAATTTTCGATTTATGTTTCTGAACATGATGTAAGCTAGGTCCGACCATTCCATCGGCTTCCATCCCATGACACCCTGCACAATTAATTTCAAAGATGGCCTGTCCACGACTCACATCCCCCTGACGGGATAATACTTCGTTAATATAAGGATCGGCAATTTCATGGAGATACCAACCTACTATCACGACGATAGCTACGAAAATCATCCCTAAACAAATTAGGATTAATCTTTGGATAGCATCCTTAGGTTGGATTAACTCTTGAGTCACGGTTATTTAAGGTGTGATTATGTTGGCCTTCTCTTTACATTTTGCAATGTTTTGGGGATAAAATGCTAGTCTCGTTAACTGATGTAACAATTAAAGGACAATTGACCTCATAATGTAACTTTTTATAAAAAATGATTGACAAAATGTCTTTTATGATGCACGCAAAAATATTGATGGAATGACGTTCAACTTGACTAGAATATTGATACACCCAATTGAAAACTGCTATGAATTTTGCTGTGCCTCTAGAACTAAGTGAACCTTCTCCAGTAACATAGGATAGTCATAATTCGTCTCATTGAGGAGAAATGCCATGATTGAACCCTTACTCTTAGGTATTGTTTTAGGTCTTATTCCCATTACGTTAGCTGGTTTATTTGTTGCAGCCTATTTACAATACAAACGTGGTAATCAACTTAACTTAGATTAATCATCTGAATCTGTGGACTCTTGCTTGTATCCCCGCCCTCACCAAAAGGTGGGGATTAATCCTAGCAATTCTCAGAAAGTTTTTGTAAGCTAAAGTATGAAGAATCCCCAGTAAACTTTTAACCCAGACTCATAATGACTATGAGTTTGGGGGATCAGATGGAGGATCATCAAGAACAGAGCCAAGCTTATCAACTAGAGAATAATAGCGAACATTAATACTATTAATTGATTAATGGAATTTGTAGGAAGCGAGCATCTAACAAATTTACCCTTGCTTTATACCTAGAGCCTTGTCTCAATAATGAAAGGTTAGGTTATCTTATGTACGATTTTTATTACTAACATTTTAAGTATATGATATAGCAATATACTTAATGATAATATTAGTACGGAAGTTAAACTTTCCATAATTAATAACATATAATTATCTCCATATGCTATTGAATCAAATACATCAACATCTAGCATTATTAATAGTCCAAAAAACACAACAATTGTAACCTTTATTGACGCAATAACAAAAAATATAGCATTTAGTTCACTAAGTCGAATAATACACGGAATTATAAACAAAAATAATAAAAATCCCACAAACAAAGTATCATCACCACCACTACTTTGTAATTCATTGGCATATCTTATAATTCCATCTTCTGATAAACCTATTCTTAATCCACCAGTTTTTCCATATAAAAATCCTGACCAGACTAAAAAACCATCTATTATTAATAAAATAAAATTCATTACTTTTACTATCAAGGCTAAAAAACTATCTATTATTAATAAAATAAAGTTCATTACTTTTACTATCAAGATTTTACTATTATATAGCAGTTCTGATACTTGTGAGGTACAGAGGTTATCGCTTGGAGGCAGGAGGCAGGGGGCAGGAGGCAGGAGTTAAGTGTACCTCATGAGTCCGAGAAACGCTATA
>JAAUYH010095530.1_pt1 | contig 14340 bp, 12 predicted proteins | sample 7278061 | NCBI WGS metagenome assembly JAAUYH01 (sample SAMN14350203, study PRJNA611818) | marine sediment metagenome | isolation source: surface marine sediment (0.6m) | place: French Polynesia: Moorea | collected 2018-08
CGAACAAGCTGTTGAAAACGCCTTAGACCGGTATGAATGTCGTGCTTGCGGTTACATTTACGAACCCCTCAAGGGAGACGACAAAAATGATATTTCACCAGAAACTTCTTTCGAAGATCTGCCCTTAAAATGGCGTTGTCCGGTATGTGCTGCTCCAAAGAAAGCTTTTACCAATGTTGGACCAGAAGGTCAAGCTTCAGGCTTTAAAGAAAATCTTGGCTATGGCTTTGGTGTCAATCAATTAACCCCAGGACAAAAAAATATCTTGATTTTTGGTGCTTTGGGTCTTGGTTTCTTGTTCTTTCTCAGTTTGTATGGTTTAAATTAATATTCGCTGCCATCAAAAGTTGAGCGGCAGTAATTTAATCAAAACTAATGAGATCGCAAAGAAAATAATAGGACAGAAGAATTGATATTTAGTCGATATTTAGTCGCAATTGTTCGGCTACACCTTACAACAATACTGTCTTTAAGTAAAGTTCTATGTCATTACCAAAATGGCAAAGGCTAACACTAGTCTGCCTTTAATGAACTTGTTACTGGATGAGGGAAATTTTAATCCTGCGAATTTAATCCTACGAATTCAATCCTGCGAATTTAATCCTGCAAAAAATATGGGAACTGTATAGCATTCCAGGATATTACTTTTCAGTTGTCGAAAAGTCCCTATCTCTTAAGAGAATTTTAGAAAAACTAATCAATACAAAAGCATTTGTACAATGAAAATTTGGCAGCAGAAAATTTGGCAACAACTATTCGGATTCTTCTTGGTTATTCTTTTATGTGCGGGTTGTTCTAAAGTAGAATCTATCGCCTACAATCCATGGGATGTAGTTGCCTTACCCACAGAAGAGAAAATACTAGATATTGCTTTTACTCAAAATTCAGAGCATGGCTACTTGGTAGGAGCAAATTCAACTATTTTAGAAACTCAAGATGGCGGTAGTAGCTGGAAAGAAATTAATTTGGAATTAGGCGATGAGAACTACCGTTTCAATTCCATTAGTTTTAATGGTCAAGAAGGTTGGATTGTCGGCGAACCTGCTTTGATGCTACACACCACTGATGAAGGTCGCTCCTGGTCGCAAGTTATTTTAAGTGAAAAATTACCTGGAACTCCAGTTAATATCGTGGCTTTAGCTGAAAACACTGCTGAAATGGCTACCGACGTTGGTGCAATTTATCAAACTGATAACGGTGGTAAAAATTGGAAAGCAAAGGTAGAAGGTGCTGTAGGTATTGTAAGAAATATGGAACGTTCCCCAGATGGTAGATACGTTGCAGTTTCAGCTAAAGGAAACTTCTATTCTACTTGGGAACCCGGACAGCAGACTTGGCAACCCCACAATCGAAACAGTTCCCGGAAAGTAGAAAATATGGGTTTTACAGGGGATAATCAAATGTGGATGCTTGCCCGTGGCGGTCAAATTCAGTTTAGCGAACCAAATAATCCCGAAGAATGGCAAGAACCAATATATCCAGAATTTTCCACTAGTTGGGGATTATTAGATGTAGCTTACAGAACTTCTGATGAAGTTTGGCTCAGTGGTGGTAGTGCTAATTTACTCCGCAGTACTGATGGCGGACAAACCTGGGAAAAAGATAGATTTGTAGAAGAAGTACCCACTAATTTTTTCAAAGTGGTTTTCTTATCTGAGAAACAAGGCTTTGTAATTGGCGATCGCGGCGGTTACTTACTCAAATACAACCCAGACATATCAGAAGTCGCTCCATCTGAAGCAGATGAGGCTTAATTTTACAAAATTAATTCTGGAATTTTATTAATTCTGGAATTTCGATTCTGAGAAAAAGAATTAGTTACAGATTCTGAATAAAGTCAAAAATAGCACAGCTGTTTGCAATTCAAATCTGCTAACTTCTGATTTTTACATTAGGGTGTCTGTTAACGGCTAGGATAAGAGTAGCGTAGGTATTACATAACCATCAGTCATATTCTGACTCCTGACTTCTATACAGACGTAGCGTGCTACGTCTCTACGACTCCTGAATTCAAATTTATCCCCCTAATTTTCTGAGAAAATCGTTGCGACTTGTAACACTTTCTAAACTTTGTAGGATAATAAACACATCATCAATAATAAATAAAGGTAGAAATCCTCATGTCAGGTACTACTGGCGAACGGCCATTTTCCGACATCATTACCAGTGTTCGTTACTGGGTAATTCATAGTATCACCATACCAGCATTATTTATTGCAGGTTGGTTATTTGTAAGCACCGGCTTGGCTTATGATGCATTTGGTACACCTCGTCCAGATGAATACTTTACCCAAGCACGTCAAGAACAGGTGCCTATTCTTGATAATCGCTTTGATGCGAAAAAACGAGTTGACGAATTTATTAAGTAATAAGTAGCTTTTACTATGACTAGCGGAAATAACATTAATCAACCAGTACAACAATACCCCATTTTTACGGTTAGATGGCTTGCTGTTCACACCCTAGGCGTGCCAACCGTATTCTTTTTAGGTGCAATTGCAGCAATGCAGTTTATTCAACGCTAGGAGAATTCAATGGATAGAAATAGCAATCCTAATAATGTACCAGTAGAACTAAACCGGACCTCTCTTTTCTTGGGTCTTTTACTAGTGTTTGTTCTGGGTATTCTGTTTTCCAGTTACTTCTTTAACTAATTGAAATAACTGTTGATATTCAATATTTATTTAACAGAACAAAGCTGGTAATTATTCAACCAAATTTGCCACTTTGTCGTGTTTATCTGTGTGATTTATCAGATAACAAAACCAAGGCAAGGTACAATAGGTGTACTAAACGACGCGTTCTTCCCTCAAGGAATTCGCGACGAAAATAACTGTCTTCAATAATTAATACTGCCCCTGTATTGCAGGGCAACAATCCTGGGTTCGGCTTTAAAGCTGATAAAGGTTGCAAAACCAGAAAGGGAAAATGAGTCACTTACCACCTGACTAGTGGCGCATTTTGGTAATGTGTATAATTTGGCTTTTCCTGAGACAGGAAACTCCAGCCACTGATTCAATCTTGGTTGTGAGTAATTTACTCAGTGTTGACTTTTAATATAGGGAGGAGAAAAAAGTGTCTGGAGGTGGCAGAATACCCCTTTGGATCGTAGCTACGGTCGCAGGGTTAGGCGTAATTACTGTTTTAGGCATTTTCTTTTATGGAGCTTATGCTGGAGTTGGTTCTTCGGTATAAGTCAAAGCCTATATATTATTTAGACTGATTTTTAAGCACGAATGTTTAAAAACTGTTATTGTAAACCGTCTGTCTCTTTTGGATAGACGGTGTTGAAGCTCCCCCACTTCTTTGGGGGATTTTCAGTTTTTAAATCATTCCAGGTTTTTCTTTACAGTTACTAGTTAACCGCAATGATTTATCAATTACTTGTTTGGGATATTGGTTAGTAACCACCGTACACTTAACGTGAAAAATATTTTAATATCAAAAATATTTCTATAATTCAATAATTTTTTGCTGGAATATATACAAGTTAGAGACGCTGGGTTTCAGCGTCTCTAAAAATGTTAGATTGCAAAAATCTAAAACAAAAACGATACTCTACCAGGAAGTCATCCTAGGCGATCGCAACAATAGAATTAGAAGTTGAAACCTAACATAATTACAGAATGTTCAACTACTTGCTTATTAGCTTAGGAAATATCGTCACTTTCCATGTAAAGTAACATATAAGCCATACCAGCAGCAGAGAACACAAGACCAGTTAGGGGAACTAAAATAGAAGGCAAAAAGGATGCTGCCATAGTAAGTTTTCCTTTTAAATTAGACTGTGATACCTAAAAGGAGCTTACTCCAAATTTTGTGAAGTTTTGGAAATTATTTCAGATTTTTAACATATTGAGCGCTATGCGCAAGTAAGAAGTAATGAGTAATAAGTAATGAGTAATGAGTAATGAGTAATGAGTAATGAGTAAGGAGATACCAATTACCCATTACCAATTAACAATTACTATATTTGCATTACTTCATCCAATCGGATTTTGGGTAAATTTGGAGGAATTACCTCTCTGAGAATTGAGAATTTATGACTTTCCTGCTGGGTAAGTAAATCTATTGCGATCGCCTCAATGCGAATTTTCAAACAACCAAATGGTATATGTAGTAAAGTGATACCTTCCAATCCTTTTGTTGGATGGGAAAGTAAATTCGTTATTAGGTGAGGACCTGATAGTAAAGAACGTGTTTGACAATCTTCTAACCATAGTTTGACTGCAACCTGCTCCTCAACCTCAGGAAGTTGTACCCTTACCCTAATTGAGGTACCAGATATTAGTTCTCCTTGGGGTATTTGTAGCTTTGGTGTAGGTAGTGTTTCAACAAATGAGATTTCTCCCAGAGAAATTCCTGGTGCTATGGACGGTTGTAATAGGGGATGAGATTGTTTATTGAGTTGAGTTTCTACTTCAACCGGTTCAATGTCATCTACAACAATTTCTTTTGCAAGGAAAGTTGATTCAACTTTACTTTGAGCATATGATGCTGCTAATTGTAAGATGTGAGGGGATGACTCGGTTTGCAGGTCACGTGAATGAGAAAAGACAGACTGGGAAGAAACTGATTGGGAAGAAGTAGGTGCTGTTTCTTCATCCTTATTATCTGCAGCTTCAGGTGCTTCGATGGAATTATGTTCGCTCGTCTGAAAATCGATTTCAATAGTCGAAAATATTTCGGTGTTTTCCCCTTGAGATAAGTTATCCACGGGTTGGGGTGGAATATGTCCGTGACTTTCCATCCATTGACGAATTAAAGGAGAAGTGTGTAAATTCTCTGCAGAAATATTTTCTGTAGTAGTTTCTGTAAAATTAGATAAAATCTCAGATAAAGTTATTTCTGAGGAAAGATTACTGGTTTTTTCTTGATCTGAAGTGATTTCTAATTCTGACTTTTCAGCTAAATTATCAAAGTTTGATGCAGATAAAGGAAAATGTTTGTCATCAATTTCATTTTCCTGAACTTGTTTGGTTTCTTGAAGTCGATTGGTTTCTTGAACTGTTTCAGTCTGTCCAATTTGTAAAGATGGATCGTTTAAAGGTTCATCAAAACTTTCGTACTTCAAATGATCTAAAGTTAAATCAGTAGAATCAAAATCGCGATCGCAATCTTGATTTACAAGTTCTTCTTCATTAACCAAAACTGGAAGACGTCTTAAAAAAGGAAAAGTCGTGCTCTTGATTTCGGTACAATCTAAAGAATGTTCTGAACTGGTAGAGTAAATCAAATCCTGTGGTGAATTGGTCAACTTTGGTTGTTGAGAAATACGATAGGATATCGATTTTGCTACAGACTCGATTTTAGATGAAGAACTTGTAGAAACTGAACTTGTAGAAACTGAATTTGCAGAAACTGAATTAGATATTAATTCCGAATTCTCAAATTCTGAATTTGAGGGTTGAATCGATTTAACCAGATTTAAAAGTTCTAAATTGAGATTGGGGGAATCTGAATCAGAAGCTTTATTCTCATCAGCAGCTGCTAGTTGTAAAACTGGTGCTTCAGTAGAAGCAAGTTCCTTACGTTGAGTTGAATTTGCAACCGCTAATAATTCTGTAATATTAGCTGTAACAGTAAAAGGTTGAGTAGCTAAAAGTTCGGCTTCTCCAATAACTACCTCTTCAATACCTCCCAACATCCCAGACAAGCTAATGCTAGCCAAAATTAGTTTTGATTCGCACTCAGACGGAATTTTAATTGAACAAGCAATATCAAATGGTAATACTTTTTTTGGTAAAGATTGCTTGACTTCGTGTAGTAATTCTCCATTCAATGGCGATCGCAATTCAATTTTAATTTCTCCTCCAGTAATACTCTCCAAATCAGAGCCTTCAGCAGCTTTTAAATTTTCACCATAATAATCTTCGCCACAATTTGAAGTATTAGTTTCCTTTAACTGAACTTTTCCTTCAATAGTGAGATATTCTCCCCAATTAACAATATAGTTTTCTTGGACTAAAGTTAACTGTAGCGGTAATGTTGGAGTTAAATCTACAGAATCATCAATTTCTAGCTCGGGAGTAAGTAAATAATCCTCAGTTGGTAAAGCTAAATCTATTAAATTTTGTAAAATATGTTCTACCGAATCACTCTTAAGCCAAACCGGGCTTACAGGTGCATCAATAATCGTATAACCTTCTGTTTCTAATTCAAACTCATTTACTGCGAAACTATTTTGCGGTACAATCGCTAACGCTGTAGAAGATAAATCGTCATCATCACTGGAAATATTTTCTGCTATCTCATTGCGATCGGAGGTGTTTAGATCTTGTACCTCTTGAGTATTTAGATAGTTTTGTTTTTCTGTCGTTTTTTCTTTGCTAACTAATAATGTCTCAGCATCACGAACAACATCTGTCTGCTTATCTAATATAGTATTTTCTTTTATATTATTTTCTTTTGTAGAAATTTTATTCTCATCAACTATGGACGAGTTTAAGTTCGTCTCACCCAAATCTCGATCTACTTGTTTAGATGAAGCATGTACTGAAGTAGAAGTAGGAACTAAAAGAGATTTTTTGGCGTGTTTTACAGCATTGAGTATTTTCTTACTGTGGATTTGTTCGTCAGAATTCTGGGTTATGGTTGCTGACTGATCGCTTGCAGATATTTGTGGAGCAGAGGAATTATCAACTTTTGTATCTATATCTTGAGGTAAGACTTCTAACTCTATACGAAATTGCCAAGATTGACCGAGAATATCCGACATCAAATCGCCAGAACATTGTATCTCCCAAAGACCAGGTTTAAAGAAGGTGAAAGGAATCACCGCCATTAAACCATCTGCACTAGTACGACAAGTTCGTTTTTGTACGCGACGTTTCGGTGGAATTTCCAATGTAGATGAATGCGTAACTCGCACTTCTACATCCGTATTGGCAAGATTGGAACGAGCCACCAGCCTGTACTTTCCTGCCGAAATCTGCAATTTTGCCGATTCCAGAGGATTCCAAGAGTGTTCGCCCTGTTTCTGTATGAGAAATTGCCAGTCTTTCATTATCACTGATGTTTAGACAGTTATGGCACAGATTGAGATCTTAAATTAACTTGTTTGTCAGTTTAACTTCTTCACTTGTAAATTAATCACTTTATATCAAAATTTCTAAATGAGAAGCAGTTTTAATTACTTTATATTAAATTTTTTAGTTGCTAAGCAGTTTTAAATTATACTTACATCCATTTTTATTGATGTCAATTGCAATTCAAAACAGCTTTTGCATTATTGTGATTTAATTTAAAGTTTGTGCTTCACTTGAGTGAATCTGGATGATTTCTTTTGGTGACTGCAAAAATGCTGATTTAATGAATATACAGGGTAGTTTTTCATACTTTTTATCCGGGGTTAAATTATTACGGATAAGGAGTTTAGAGGAAAAACTTTACTTACCATACAAGGTGGGAATAGATTAATCAGTCGAAAAATAAGTACTTTCAGCGATTTTTAAATAAAAATATTTTTCAGATATCACTTGACAATATGCCATACTAAATATATGAGGCGAAAAAATCTAAACTACGCATCATAAAAAAAATATAAGCAATTCTCCTGATGAACAGGGAGGGACTAACGGTATGAAGCCCGTCTCTTCTCTTAAGTACTGGTGGGGTAAACTGCTGACTCCAAAAAGCTCTGCTATTTTAGATGCTTGTCTAATTGGTTTAACCTGTGGGTTAGCTGCTGCCTTACTGAAACTGGCGGTGGGATGGCTAAGACTCTGGCGAGTTGAATTAGCACTCAAATACCCCCCTTGGTTATTTCTTCCCCTGCTTGGGCTGGTAGGGGGAGTTCTAGCAGGTTGGCTTGTGAATCGCTTTGCTCCCGAAACTGCTGGTAGTGGTGTCCCCCAGGTCAAGGCTGCTCTGAGTGGTGTTTTCATCCCCTTGAACGGGCGGACGGCGCTCGTCAAGCTTTTAAGTAATGCAATTGCCTTGGGTTCTGGGCTAACCTTGGGGCGACAAGGACCTACGGTATATATTGGAGCGGCTTTAGCAGCACAATTAAGTCAATGGATTCCCACCTCTCCAGACTATCGCCGTCAGATGATTGCTGCAGGGGCTGCTGCTGGGTTAGCCTCTGGTTTCAATGCTCCTATTTCTGGAGTTATGTTTGCAGTGGAAGAACTGTTACATGATGTTTCAGGTTTTACTCTTGGTCCCACTTTACTCGCATCTTTTATCGGTGCTGTAGTCTCCCGACTTTGGGGCGAACCAAGTCTGGCTGTAAATTTGAATCTTGCCAGTTCCCAAACCAGTTTTTCAGTAAGAGAAATTCCTTTTTACCTACTTTTAGGAATCTTGGCTGGTGTGCTGGGAGTTTTATTTGCTAAAGGAATTCTCGCTAGCGTCACCTTTAACCAAAATGTTTTACGTTTACCACTTCCATGGCGAGTGGGGCTAGCAGGTCTAATTTGCGGTCTGACAATTTCTATATTTCGTAGCGAATTTCGTACCCACATTTCTTTACGGGAACTCTTGATTACTGGGGGGACAGATGCTCGAACAATAGCGATCGCTCTAATGGTCTATTTTAGCCTTACTATTATTGCTGCGGGTTCGGGAGCACCGGGAGGATTATTTGCTCCTTCTCTGATTATAGGAGCTGCCCTTGGTGACTTAGTAGGGTTTGGACAAGTACATCTGCTTGGTGTTGGAACACCTACAACATATGCACTAACTGGTATGGGAGCGCTGTTTTGTGTGATTTACAAAGCACCAATTACGGCGGTCATTATCATATTTGAAATTACCAGAGACTTCAATTTAGTATTACCTCTAATGATCAGTTCTGCCGTCGCTTATTTAGTTTCAGAGACCATAGATAGCGGATCGCTCTACGATCGGCTTCAGGAAATGAATGGAATCTTACTACAGAAAGAACTTATCCAAAGCGATCCTTTACACACCTTACGAGTAGCTCATGTAATGCCCCATCGTCCCCTTGAAACCCTGAAAGTTAGTCAGACAATTAATGAAGCTGTTAAAGCCTTTGCTCGCTCACGTCGTCACGCCATGCCAGTCCTCGATGGCGAGCTATTAGTAGGAGTTGTTACCCAAACAGACTTGCTCAAATTGTATCAACAATTAGATGATGGTAACGGTTCTAGCTATACAGGGAAAACGCTAGTACAGGAAATTATGACGACACAGCCTGTGACTATAGGTTCAATGGAGACTCTCAATGATGTGCTTTATAAACTTGAAAAACATAATCTTTCTCGCTTACCAGTGACAGACGAAGGTAAACTGGTTGGAATGATTTCGATTAGCGATATTATTCGAGCAGAAACAAACTTCCTCAGCACTCAAAGGTCTTGAAAATAACAAGTTTACTCCATAGCGAACAATTCAGCTTAACCAAACAGAACAGTACGCACCTTAGTAAATTGGAGCTTGAAATGACCACAAATTTTATCTCAATCTAAGTTCTTGAAAGCTGTCAACCAACCTTTATAGTCTTAAGCTGAATTGAATTCACATTTTAGTAGGTGAGTAAGAAAAATCATAACTTGTTTGTAATAGCGCTTTAGCGCTAAAGCGCTATTACGAGCCAAATACGAGTATTTTATATTTATTTACATAGTTTACTTTTTTCTTGCCTAATTACTTTCACTCTAATTCGCGAATAATCGTAGGTTCAGAAACTGGTTTAACAAGTTCTGGACGAAAAATAGCATCTAGTGCCCGATCCAGTGTTTTTGCCATTGCAATTTGGTTTTTATAAGCCACAATGACACGGGCGAGTGTAGGTAAACCCTTTTGCCCTGCTTTCAGATAGAGTGGCTCAACATAAAGTAGTGATTCCTTAATGGGTATTACCAGTAAATTTCCCTGAATTACTTGGGAACCCTCTCGATTCCAAAGGGAAATCTGCCGGGAAATAGCTGGATCTTGGTTGATACGGGCATCAATCTGCTGAGGTCCGTATATGAGACGTTCTTTAGGAAACTCGTAAAGCAACAGCTTTCCATAGTTATTGCCATCAGAAAGCGCTGCAAGCCAAGCAGTTAAGTTGTTATAACCAATAGGAGTGAAAGGAAGTAGCAGAATAAACTTTTCAGATTTTCCTGTGGGCAATGTCATAACTGCATAGTAAGGATCTATAGCTTTGAGCTTACTGCCATAGATTTCAGTTGCGATTTGCCACTGGTCTTCTCTATTGTAGAAAACTTGAGGATCGCTCATATGGTAGCTTAACAGTCGCTCTGACTGAACCGCAAACAAATCTACTGGATAGCGAATGTGGGCACGCAGGGTTGGGGGCATTTCATCAAGGGGATGAAACAGTTTGGGGAAAATGCGTTGCCATGTACGAATTAAAGGATCTTGATTATCTGTAACGTAAAAAAATACAGATCCATTGTAGGCATCTATAACTACCTTAACACTGTTCCGGATGTAATTGAATCCTTCTATACCTGGCTCGGAGTAGGGATAGCGATCGCTTACTGTATAGGCATCTACTATCCAATACAAGTAGTTGCGTTCTTCTGGAAGTTTATTCGAAGGAGAACCAAGGGAGGGCGCTTCTTCATTAGCTGAATATAATGTAGGGTCAGCAACAACTAGGTAAGAGTCGCGGTCGTACTTCAAAAATGGAGCAATTGCCTGGAGACGCTGAATAATATTGCGTCGAAACAATAATTTAGTTGACGGTGTAAAGTTACGCGTTAGCAGTATGCGCCCATCTCTTAAATAAACAGAAAATACCAGGCGCTGCCACCAAGTTCCAACTGCTACACCTCCCTGACCATCGTAAGTATTGTAAATATTCGTATTACCTTTAGGAAAGTCTAACTCCTTTACCTTACTAGGAGCCATGATGTAATTGTTAGTAATTTGACCGTAGTAAATACGAGGATGTCCGATGGGTAGACTGGCGGCAATACTCTCACTTGTGGTTCCCAGCAGACTATTACCCTCAGAAATTTTACTGATACCAATATCTTTGAACAAGTAGTCAGGAAGTCCACCGGCACCAACGGCATTTACGAGATTGAGGGTAAAACCGTACCCATGGGTGTAAACAAGATGTTCGTTGATCCAATTGCGAGCATTGGATGGTAGGGCAGTAACTTCCAGTTCCCTCGCTCCAATAATTACCTGCTTGCGTTCTGCCGTTTGAGTAGTTTTACTCTTGAGAGTATAGCGATCGAAATCGACATCGGGAAAGCGGTAGTAGGGGCGAATTTGCTGCAATTGACGATTAGTTGCTAACAGAGTTTTTTTATCCCAAAGACGGATATTACGGATAGTGGAGTTATTCTCTTGAAGATCGGCATAGCTGAGCGTGCTTTCTGGGTTGAAAGATTTAACCTCAATGTTTTTTAAATCAAATGCTTCTCGGGTAGAAACAATATTACGTTCAAGGTAAGGAAATTCTAGGGCTAGTTCGTTAGGTTGAACCATCAGGCGTTGAACTAGGGTAGGTAAAAGAATACCCCCAAACATTACCCCTATAAAATACAAGCTGGCGACAACCCAAGAGGTGCGGCAACGAAATCTAATAGCTTTTGCACCCATTATTGCTTGTAACCCTAATACCAATGCTATGGCGAGACAGAGAAAACTTAGTCTTGTTTCGATGGGTAATTGTAGGTTCAAATCGGTATAACCAGCACCATAAATTGCTCCCCGCGTTGAGTAAAGCAATCGGTAGCGGTTAAGCCAGTGGCTGAGGGCGAGCACCAGCATTAAAAATCCCCCCAATCCCTGTAAATGGCGCAACTGGATAGAAGTAAATCCTAAAAAATGCCCCTGGCTAAGACTGTCACCAGACAACAAATAAGTCATAGCTACAGCGGCTAAAGCATAGAGAGATACTCCCACCAACCAAAATTCCAATAATTCCCAGACGGGCAGGAAAAAAGTATAAAAGCCAAGATCTTGCCCAAATAGCAAATCGCTTTGGTTAAAAGGAGTAGGATTTAGGTAGCGCAACACACTAGCCCACTGGCTTGACCAAATTATGCTATAATCTATACTTAACAATACAGCAATTGCACTCAGGCAAAATTTGGTATAGAAAAGCAGAATACTTACAAAAGCAATTAATAGTCCTAAGTGCCAAGGAGGATATGATATTTCCCGCAAAACCTGCCAAATTATACCAAGACGGAATTGAGGTGGTAGGGGCGTGAATAAACTATTTAGGTTTGGATTGGAGTGCCAGTAACTAATTACGATCCGGGTACAGTGAAAAAGTATGATTGATAATGACAGTGCCAGTCCCAGCATCAACAAAAGTAATTGATAGATACCCAAACCTGATGATATCAAAGGTTTTGGTAATCGAGAGCGATATGATCTTCGTACCTTATGCTCCCCATCTTGGTGCATTGTAATTTTGAGGCTAATTCCGGAACAGGGATGTTTAAGGTGTTGAGCAAGAAACAAATTACCTAGCAACAGGCTTGCTGTCAAACTAAACACAATAATCCATAGCGACCCTCGTACGAACAGGGGTAACCAGAAAACATGTAGGTATCCAAATTGCCCAAACCAGAAACTCTCTGCGATTGCATAACAGCCAAAACCCGAGGCAAAGGCTAGTACTATTACTAGGATAAGTACCCGCCTACTCCATCTTAGAGAAAGCATATCTACCAGCGAGAAGATAAAAGGTGAGCTTTCCTTATGCTCACCCCCTACCTAAATTATAGTAATTCCAAAAGTGAGTCGTAACATTTGATAATCCAATCGAAGCTACTGCTGAGAATGGTTTTAGTTTACTCGTTCATTTTTTTTATTTATGACGAGAAAATTCTTTCAACAACTATAACGATTTCGATAATAAGCCAAAATTTTTTCTACTAAGATTCGACTTTGTTCGTCGAGATTTTCGTCATGCTCGAGCCATAAACCAGCAATTTGACTTTGGTTGTAATCAAACTCAGTGGAAGTTTGAGGAATTAAATCAATTTTCACTCCGTCCACTTGACGTAAATGTGCAGCGACCTCCCGATATACAGCTAAGGGTAAATTAGGAAATTCTATTTTCTCTTTAATTGTCGGCATAATAGAAATTTTTAGGTAGAACCGGTAGCAATTTGGGATGAAGATGGCACATTTAGAGAAGCTTCGATACTTTGAGATGTACTCTTTTCTCCGACCATTTTGGCTACCTCAATACCATATTGTTCCAGAATTACTACTGGATCGGAACCCTCATTAACTTCGATGCGTTTCACAAATACTCCATTGGAAAGTCTAGCACCGGAACTCACATATCTACTAGTTGGCTCAGAAGGAACTTTTATAATAGCTTGTGCTTTACCAGCAACTAAAACTACTCCTGTAACTTCCACCGCTCTTGCTAACTCAGGTTGAGGTGGAGGTGGTAACACAGAAGTAAGGTCGGGTTGAGGAAGAACAGCTGGTAAAGTTTTTGGTACTACCGAAACTGGTTTTGGTTTTGGTTTTGGTTTTGGTACATTTCTGGTAGCTATTTTTGCTGATAATTTATCCTTCAAACTCGGTCCGGTAGAAGCAGATATAACCTGACTTCTTTTCGGTCTAAGTGGTGGTAAGCTCGGTACTGATCTTTGCGGTTTTTGTTGTCCTTGGGCAACAATTACTTCATCAGTCTCTTTTGGTGTATTAGGAATTATGGGGGATATAATTCTTGCAAATGGGTCTTTCCGTCCCTTTGCTACAATATTTGCCCTTTCAGTGCTATCAGTGGAACTAATTAAATTTGGCGTTCTGGTAATTACTGTTGGTAAATCAGGAGTATTTTCTTTAGGAGCTACAACAGGATTATTAAACGGTTGTTGTTCCGTTTTTTGAGCTTGTTCTTCACTTTCATTTGAATTATTAGCTTCTTCATTTCCGGAAGAGCATCCAGCGATCACCAAAGCTAGGATAGTTGCAACTGAAATTGTTAAATTTTTGCCCATTAGCTGTTCTCAAAAGCCTTATTGTTAATAGGTTTGTCAAAATCTACCTTCTGAGATTTGTATTAAAAGCAAAACCTGTCACTGTTATAACCTAATTTTCTGATAGTCAAAAGTTGCAAATAAGACTTTTACAATCCGTTAAAATACTAGTTTATTATTCCCTATTCCTTGATGATAATTTTGAGATGTTTGGGAAAAAATATCCAAATCCTCTTTAATAAAGCTTGCTATCCTACACAATGATTAAGACTCTACCTCAAAGTGATGAGAGTAGAGTCTATAAAAATTTCTTTCTAAGTTTAGCCTGGATACTTTATTTCATAACTAATCATCGGTTCCAATCATTATTGTTTTCAAAGACTCCAATCCTTTTTTGACGCGACGAGAAACAGTAACTACACTAATACCGAGATGCTCTGCAACTTGTTTTTGAGTC
>JAAUYH010100943.1_pt1 | contig 14335 bp, 11 predicted proteins | sample 7278061 | NCBI WGS metagenome assembly JAAUYH01 (sample SAMN14350203, study PRJNA611818) | marine sediment metagenome | isolation source: surface marine sediment (0.6m) | place: French Polynesia: Moorea | collected 2018-08
GAACGCACGCGACAATAAAGCGTATGCGATAGCTAAGCGTACGCTAGATGGTTCACCTCATGTTGGTTGTCGTTACGTAGAAAGCTCCAAAGTACTTACTTGGTCACCTTCTTTAGTCTCATCTTCGCAGATACAATACAAGCAGCCAAATTTTCCTAGTTGCAATGTCGTACACTCAAGCTCTTTCCGAATCTTTGATTTCGATGTTTTGTCATTCTCTTTAGATTTACAGCCTCCACAAAACTTAATACAGCAACTGTAAATTTTCTAGTAATCTAACTGCGAAGCAGACGGAAAAATCTGGGCTGTTTTTCACCCGGGGAGATGGTCGTCTACGATCAAACTCGGAATTGAAAATTAGCTGAAAATTTTTGAACTCGATGTCTTCTAAATTATTGAAAGATAAGATAGAACTGCTTGACCTGCAAGTTGCTGTGACCTTTTCTTGTTCATTAATGGGCAAAAATGTAGAGTTACTGATTCTATTGTTCCAGAGTTGTCTTGTTCACTTGCATAAGTGTTTAAATAAGAACTTTCTAAACTTTCGAGAAGTATTTTCCTTCATTCGAAGTATAAAAGAAAATTTTCAAGTGCCGATTCAACGCTCATCTTGTGGAATGCACAGTAACAGAGCATTTTTCAAGTTGTGCAACACCCTATTGGATCTTTCTCTTGTTTATAGTTCAAAGCACCACAGTCGTCGGGAAGTGATCCTTCATTTTTTTATTTCAATCGAATGAAATCTGCTGTATATTTACATTTAAAACCCAAAATTTCTGAATCGCAACATTCCTGGAAGTTTTAAGTGACGCTTGCCGGGAATTTTTCCCCCATAGTTTGATGTAGAAGTGGGATGTGTGGGGCCAGGCGACGTCATAGAGGCGTTCACTTATAATTTTTCATCCAATTCGGTCTCTCCGAATGCCTTCAGACATTTCCTGTAATTTCTATGAATTATCAATCGAGAAGTGTCACGTTCAAAAGATCTATTGATTGTTCCGAATCGTAGATACAAATTAATATTACATATCGGCTTTTAGGAGGCTCTTGGATGGTTAGCAGACACCGTAATGCAGATTTCATCGTTAATCCGATACAGATACGTTCCACGAACTCGATCACATGATCAAATTCATCCAAATCTTCATTAGTTACCGATTTCAGAAAATTACAATTTCGAGAAACCCAAAGTTTAGTTAACATGTTTTACTTTAGTAACTAAAACTTGATGTTCTGAAAAGTTTAAATTACAGTAATAACAACTGAGGTCCTGCTGCATGTATCTCTCAGATAGAGTTAGCGGCAGGTCTAGTGATAGGCTATATTCTGTCAGCTCTGAAGCTCCACATAACCAATCACGGTCAGCGCCTCATAGAAGGTCAGATTCTTCATCTTATTAGTTTGCTAACTACGGAAACGGTCAACTTGATTGGTCAGCTGTCATCTGAAATTCTGTACAGTTAATCTGTAGTTTTTGGTTTTTGACACAGAGCAAAAAACTTCTACAAACAAAACGTCGAAAGTTTACTCTGAACAAACCTAGTTACCCTCTTATATTTCACTTTCATCCCTTTATACAGTCCAATCCGATGGTATCTTACCTTATTTGCGTATGCGATGAACAAGACTCCCAAACCACAAAACAAGTTTTCTATGTTCCGTCAGCAAAGACGCTAAGTAAACCTTGTGTTTTTTCTTTAAATTTTCCATTTCTATATTTTCAGAAATCAAAAAAATTCCACTAACATCGCCCTCACATGCCCGTACGGGCGACCTCGCCCATACTTGCGAAATATTTTTGCAGTTTAGAATTGAATTCGCAGGACAGCCACACTATCGCAATGAAGCTCATACATAAGAAAGAGCAACCCATGAATATTATTACAGTCACTAAATAACAGGTTTTCTTCGATTTTGTATTGTTGGAGTTTTTAAAATCGATTGAAATTGACTTCCTGATGAGTTAGGCCGGTAGCGCATGCGACACCGCGCAGGAATAACGTTTCTCTTAAAATTTTCCTCCCTTTCGCGAGGGTGACTGAATTTTGCGGGGATGACGCGCTTTCCAACGAATGGTCACACGTTTCAGGGCATAGTATAGCACCAGTACTACGATGTTTTCTGCGTTTTCGATATTAATACGATTCACTTAATTTCGAATTTCCCTTCTGCTCTTATTTTGGTCTCAGACTTCATTTGAAATACCACTTTCACGTTTCAGATAATTTTTGAAATTACCCATTTATGGGTTCAACTGGGATAATTAATGGCCATAAGAAGTAATTGAACTATTAATTTTTTATTTCTCCTCGACATCATTATTTCTTTCAGCATAAACAACATCCCCGTTCTCTCTTCTTCCTTCCTTGCTCCTATTCAGCTCCCGACAGCATCACGTTCGATCACCAACACAACCATGCATCCTTATCCAAGTCGTACCGCGTTCGAGCGCAAACCCCTTGCACGCATGCTCAAGAACAAGAAGCCGGCATACATGTATGTCAACCCAGCTGTAGTGCCACGAACCTTTATATCCCACCAGTGGGTGACTTTGGGCAACGGACGAAAAGCAAGTTGGCATTCCGCATCGCACATGTGTACATCAAGGATTTTTCCGTCCTGAGTGCACTGCAGCTCCAATGGGGGAAGATTTGTTTTAGGAAAAGCCCCGCACTTTAATTTTAGCTTAGTACTAGTTCTGTCAGTTTAGGTAGTGTATTATTTTTCTACGGACTACTATATGTAGTCCGGGGACTCCTGAAAGTAAACCAAGGAGTGCTTCGCCCTAAAACTGCCCGCTTGTGGTTTTCAGCTGTTGTCGGCCACTGGTGTTGCTACGTTTTTTGCTCCTTGCGACGGGTTCAGGAGACCCATGAACGTCTCCTTACCGGATCCGCCCTCAGAAGGGTTACTGATGTGCCCAATCCCCTCCGGGGTGGTCTTGTCACGTCGTTGGCGACCCATAATTACCCATTTTATATTCTCTCCATCCCCCTCGGGGCAATCATCCCTCTCTAAGGCGGTACTATCGTCGTAATAGAGGTTCTACAGTCGCCTCTTCCCCCTTTCGGGTGTTCGTTACCTTTCCCCATCGGGTGTCTCTCTTTTGGCTGGGTTTGGTGGTGGTGTTTGTCTTGCCTTCAGGGAAGATTGCACCACATCAGCGACATTGGAGCCAATATGCGCTCAAGCGAGTGACATTTTGGGCGCTCGAGCGCTTCGTCAACCTCTGCGAAAGGAACAGATTACTGTTCGTAACCTACCGAAGGTAACGACATTGGTGTTGCTCCGCATGGGTGCGAAAGCTGTCCGAGCGACCTACAAGAGGCATTGGAAATACATTGCCAATCTTAATCCTTGGCTGTTTCATCATCATCAAATGAAGATTTTCAACCTGCTTGTATAGTTCATCAATCTTGGTTTCCTTCGGGGCCTTGTCGAACTTCTTCGTCTGTTGAAAGATCGAAATCGTCCTACCATCCAGTATTTTGATGTTTCCGGCGTATTCTAGACATGCCTTCTTCATGCCTTCATAGTGCTTGGACCTTTTGAACAGCACAAACTAGAAAAAACATCTGATCAGATTTGAGAGCTTCTCGGAATAACTCGAATTTAACATTATCGCCTACTTTCGCTTGATTTTAGACCTTGTCCGCCCTTGATAGGACGGTAGGAATATCTCTTCCGTCGTATCGAAAGGTAAGCCCTTCCCTCAGTATCTCGGACTCGGTCTTCTGGGTCGAGAACTTCTATGGCATTACCTTCTTTACTAGACCGTAGTCCTTGGCTTCTTCAGTGGGAGCGTTGTCCAGAGTGAAGCGATCAAAGTAGAAAGTCAAAGGCTGCATCACTTAGGTAGGCCACAATCATTTCAGCTCTCTCGCTGTCTAACAAACTCTTGGTCACAACATTCTCGTAGAGATAGAAGAACTTTCAGGTGCCTTCACTACCCTTGAACGTAGTCAGCTCACAGGGAATATTCATCACAACTCCCGTCGGTATCACCAATGTAGTCTCGGCTTTTGGGCACAAAGCGAAAAACGAACTTCTACAAACAACTGGTTGAAAGTTTACGCAGAATGAACTTATCTACCTACCTTCCCAGGAAAACCTTTCGCTCTATCTTTTCCTCTTCTACCCTGATCCGTAAAAATATCTAACTTAAGCCTGCGCAGGGAAGGCTTCTTAGGCCACAGAATTGTTTTCTAAAGGTCAGATGAAAAAGATAATAGTCGATCTTCTGAACAAATCATAAACTTTTCATTTCCTCATCTCTGTTAGCAGATATCTTCGAATAGTACTTAGAGATAGCGCTTTCCTACGAATTGTACGGAATTTTACAGCAATCATGAATAACGGCTTTTTGTTGTTCTCGTGTATGTAATTCACTAACCTTATGCAGCAACGTGGTCCCAATTCATATTTTCTTCCTGATTTACAAGTTAAATTTTGTGTAGCCGCAAGTTTTTGTCGACACCAAATTCTTTTTACTGTACCCAAAGTTATTCTATAGAGCTGTGCCACTTCTTTTGTTTCGAACCAACACGTATCATGTCAACTATTTTGGTTTTCAGCTCATCAGATAAATTTTTTGGACCTTGAGTGCGACCCATGTCCGCTCCATGTTCAGGTTGCTCTAGGGTTTCGTTGTTTACGCAATAGATAAGGATTGTGTGAGCGACCTTTAATTTTATTTAAATCTCAGAGGTTACAGAATTGTGTCCCCCTACCGTACAGCAATGTTACTGGTATCGTACTGTAGTTGGATGATTCGTGGACTATCTTTCTGGTCACGACGAATTGTTTACAAAGATAACGAGCCGTTACCTTATGAAAAAAATGACAAACCGTTATGGTTGCAATGTCTGCAAAATTAGTTCAACAGCACGCTACAGTAATATCGAACGGATGACCTCCTTGAAGAATCTCTTCCATCTGGTTCTCTCATATAAATTAGACTCCTCTTTCTTTTCTTCCACGTTTGTAGTAAATTATGAGTAAATTGAATCAATATTTGATCTGCCTCCTTCTTCCACGCCACCTCAAACAATTTCTATGGAAGTGCCATGGGTGACCATCAATTAATCCTTTACGGTATACCGTATAGGATTTGACTGAAAGTAAATTTAGTAACATATTTAATTTTTTCAACTGCCGTAGGTACTCGTTGAAATGCTCATATAGTCTCCACTCGATGTTGGCTCCTTCGTACTTCGACGAATGCGTTCCTCCGGAAGTGCTTCAAGAGCACTTCATTCAATTCCTCTCTGACCGGCCTCGGCACTTGTTCGCGCAAGCTTACATCTGTTTTCAGGATGTCATGACTTTGCTGAACATTCCTGCGCTTCGCGACATTGTGAGAAAGAAGTTCACCGCCTTGTCTACCGGAACAAGGAAGGAGGGATGTGTTGGAGCGGAATTTGACACCGGAACCCAGGATCCTGGTCTTCTAGTAGATAATGCCGACTTGTTCTACATGATATTCCCTGAAATAGCGGAGAACATCGAGCGTGTCACAATCGATACTGCGGTTTTGTACCCGCGAGGTGCACATTGGATTGACACGTTGGGTAAGACCAAAGTCACCGAACTCTCACTTTGGAACATGGATGCCGAATTCCCGCTTGACGATGTGCTTCGTGGTTGCCCACGTTTAGTGACTTTAGTTGTCAGTGGAAAGTACTCTTTGAGCGAGCGCCACTTTGCAGCGATTGCTGACCGCTCACCACAAGTTCAATTTCTGGAACTTCGAGGGGTCCCGATAAACGCGCGATTGGATTCGTTCTGGCCCCGTTTCAAAGAATTGGAAGACCTCTCACTATCTCTTGAAAGTGTGCCGATGGTATCAGGCGCTCTGCAATTGGACCCCATATTCGACTCGATTCCTGACGGATGCCCCAAGTTGCGTGTGCTTGATGTTGGTGATGTGCAGTCTTATATGTTCTCGACAATCGTTCACCTGTGCACCCGCATTGGTCGGTCTTTGCTCGAATTGGAATTGACTATCAAGACTATTCCTGCAGATATTGTAGCGGCAGGCCTGATGGATATTCGATATGCGTGTGAAAACATCAGAGTTGGGCTTACTTCGCGTGCAGAGTGTCTTGTACCGACAATGAACGCCCTCGGCAAACATGCGAAATCGTTACAGCCAACGGAATCAATGTTTACTGGGCCACCACAGGGTCTTGCCGCTGCAGCTAGTCGTTGTACCCAGATTAAGAGTCTCACTTTATCTTTACTTGATATATGGGCTCCCAAGTTTCTCAAGTTCATTCTTGAAGGTTCGTTGGGTCGAAATCTGGAAGAACTGCGCCTCAACATTTACCCAGCGCATATTGCCGAAACGCTGGCTGATTCGAGAAGCCCCGCATTGGAGGTCGTGGCGAATCACACGAAAAATTTAATGCGATTTGTTCTGCATGGAGCACGGCCCACCGTATCGCTGCGTTCCATCGCCGACGCGAACCGGAAGCTGCTCGGAGTAGTGGTGAATGTCGACAGCAAAGTTTATGACATTATTGAAGACACACCGGATGTGGTTGAAGACTGGCTTGTGAGCGTCGTTCACGATTTTCTCGAATGCTGTAATGAACTGGAGGACCTTGTTATTGAGGAAGAGGAGGCGTTTGAGACGGTCATTCCAAGTGGCCATCGAATTGATCGTCTGGATAAGTTGTGTGCGACACCCGGCATGTGCAAGGCCCCCGTTCGTGTCGGCCGATACTTTTACGACAAGTAGAACTTCTGATGCGCGCGTTGAATCGTTGAAGATGGTTCCCGACAAAGTTTTGCCGTCGAAATGCATTTGCCCATTATTGGACAATTCATTTCCGTCGCTTCCGACTACCGTTACCACTGCATCGTATATTTCGCAACTGCTCTCTTGTGTTCTAAGGCAGGCTATACATATGGACTCTTGGACGTAAACATACTGTGCATGTGTGAAAGAGTGTTCAATTTTCTGACGTATCGGCGATGCAGGAACGCTCACTGAGCAGTGATGTTTGGTCCACACTAGCTCGATGCCTCTCTGTATTGCAATCGAAATGCTTCCGCCAAGTCGGCGTGTTACTGAATACCATGATTCTGTTTATGAATGTCGGGAGATTTGTTGAAACTAATACTCCCGACTCAAAATTCATTGCTCCCTTACCACCTTGCCACGCAATGCTGCGCATTCCTCATTTGGGTGGAGTGCTAATTCAGTCACGTAACGAGTGCCATCTGGTTTGTCACGTGTAACTCGACTGAAAAGAACCTTCCAGCATGGGAACGACGGCGGGTACATTGTTTCTTGTTGCCTAAAAGGGTATGTCGAACGCGATTCTACCCGCTGCGAACTCGTTCGCAATCGACAAGATGCCGCGTTTGACAATCCCAATCTTGGCACACATCGATGGGCATGTTGGTCGCTTTACTTTTACATGCAGAACTGGGACGACAAAGAAGGTCTTTCTCCGCATGCTATGCGACATAATCTCGGACTACTCGAGGAGTTCCATTTCAACCGTCTCCTATGTCAACAGCGAGAATGAGGAGGTCGTCATATCGAACGATGTAATGCTACGGGATGCCATTGCACACGCCGGCACCGGACTATTAGCGGTCTTTGCGAAGAATGATATTGCTCAACCGACGGTAGAAAATCATCCTGATGTCACCTCGACACCGAACTGTGCGAATCACAGTGCTCAAAAAGTTGACACATCGAACAATGCAGTGAATACGTCGATTGATGAAGTTAATGCTCCGATTGATGTGAGTCATGACATTGTGAATACAATCGGTGATACTCGAGGCACCCCGACGTCCGGCCATTCACATCCTGATGTTGGAAAAGTTGACACGACGAACAATCCGACAGTTGGTGTAGGTGATGCTCCCATCGAACACAGCAGTAATGTTATCACCACAACCACTGGTGCTCAAGACATTGTTAATGCAAACAATCTTGCGGTTGAGGTAGATGCTGATGAGAGTATGGGAACGAGTGTTCAAGAGCCATCCTCACCTCCCACCGAAACCAATGATTCGATTCTCAAGGCAACACCACCGGCTACTGACCTGGTCGAACAAATCAGTCTCATGCAAAGACGTTTAGCTGATTTACACTATTTGAACCTTGCGGAAACCACCGATGAGCTTGGTGTGTATGGACTAGATACTATGCTAGCGGTCTTCCATTTCCGTCTCGCACACAATGAGGACTTGTTGGTAGGTGTCGATGAGTGCGATGGATTCGACGAACAGGTCGCAGATGCGGTGGAGTTAGTCTGGCGTTTCGAGACAGGGAACTAGCTAGTTCCTATTCTGTAACAATAAACCATCCCGTGCCCGGATATGAATGTGAATGTTTTCCGTACGCCGGCATAATAGTTCGTTTGCTTTACAACGTTATTAGGTAGGCAGTGGTGCAAACAAGAATTCGCATGAATAGAAGATGGTTTTCTAGTTCTATTGATGGGCCAAAAAGAAGAATCAAGGCAATTCTCTCTGCTTCGCGTTTTGATTTTAAACCATTTCGTTCTTCCGTCTACAAAACGATAAAAATGGAGATACAGTGAACATTGTTGACTTGCAGTTCTTGAAAGAACATTACTAAATTTAGTTGTCAGTATTCAATCGCTTTACCACTCGCAAACGCGCATATCTCCGATAGGGATTTTCCTTCACGTGGCAGGGTTGGCCACACGACCCGTTGTGCAGTGGAAGAGGTGCCGTGCTGTCCAGTACGTCTATCTAGGAAAACAAACATGAGATAGGGCACTTCTGTAAATAGTTAATTTCTTGATTAAAATTTAACGCCAAGCCATTCTAATGCACTCATCATAACTACAACAGATTGCTGGTCCCCTTTTTTTTATTGAGCCCCTGGAAAGGGGTTAATTTCTACTCCTTCAGTCAACTCAATAGAGTGCACAACAAAAGGGAGGGGCTAAGTGAAAATTGGTAACCTGAAAATTATCATCCGGTTACCATACTCATAACCACGAAGCAAACAATGATTACATAATAGTTGCAAATGATACAGTAGTGATGGATTTGCCAGCGAGAGTTACTTTCAGACATTCACAAGCACTTCCGATCTGACTGAAAGCCAAATAGTGAAAGAACCAACCAACTTCTTTATACCTCCAGCGCCGCATTTCAACTAATTCAGTAAGAGATTTCTTTTGATATCTTAAAAATCTTCAATCTCAGGACTACTGCATAATTGTTTTACAGCTGAAGGTAAAACGTTATATGCCGCAAGTTTTTGTATTTTTGAAAGCCATATTATTGCAAGCGTTTGTTCATCCATAAAACGTAATTTACACTTAACCGTGCTAAATTCATGTCTGCACCCTTTCGAAAGTCTCGTTTCTACTAGTTGTTTATTGTGAAACAAGTTACAATACGGTTATCGTACTCTTAATCATAATGAATTAATCTAAAAATTATCGACCCAACCCCATGGAAAGTAAATCAACATGAATTTACGGATGTAAACTCACCAGAGCATTGAAGCAACAATCAAACTGTTTCATATTATTAATGCAGTCAACTCGGTTCCTTTGTATACGCCGTATCAATAATTAGTTTCAGTACACCATGGTTTCGATTTTTGAAAATTAATATCCTAACAATTAATGAGAATGCACAGTCAAAATAAAAAAAGCTCGAATAAATCAGCTGTCATATTTTTTGAACGAAGCAGTAATTGTAAGATATCTTGAGTTGAGGTTGTAGCTGCATAGCAAATTTATAAAGTAAATTAATATGTTAATCAAATTTGTATAGAGGATAGCAATATCTACATATCAATAATTTTTTAGTTGTTTTTATGCCTGGACTGCGTGTAAAGCTATTTTCCATGGTACTGGTAAAAGTAGTCACTGTTCAGGGGCTTTTACGGTTGAAGTTGCAATCATATCCCGTGATTTGTATGTGCGAAGCTTTCTCAATTAAAAATGGAATGACATAAGACAATTAGAGATTTAAAAAATATTTCTAGTATCCATATTCCCAATGGATAAAAAATACACTTAATTTATATTTAATTTTTAAATTATAAAGTACTTCCAAAAAGTGTCATGCTATTCGTTCAGGAAGAAATCAAAGACAGAAGAGGCTTGACTAAGAGCGATCTCAGAAGAGAAATGAATGATACAGTTCAAATGAGGCCTCCGATAATTGGAATTAACCAAACAGCTTTGGATTACCATATTTGAGATGCAGAAAAATTTTTACTCCATCCTAAACTTTTGAACCAGACACCGGTTTAGGTAGTTTTGATTTTTACCTTGATTTTCAAAGATCAATTCACAAATGATTCAAGGATGTTACGGGATGCAATCTACCATTCGAATCGTTACCTTATCCAAGGCACTGGAGTATCCAAGAAACTACGAACTGTTTTTTGAAACTTCGAGATTTTTGATTTGAAAAAAAATCAAAAGTCTTATCCAAATGACAAAGTCTCTCAACTATATCAAAAATTGGATGTTATATCTTTCTTGCCCAATACAGGCCGAATTTCAGTATAAATTTCAGAAAAAATAAGATTTTTGTCTCGTTAACTTCAAGTCTTGAACATCTACAACATAGAATCATCAACCCATATTTAAATGCAAATAGTATACCATAAGATAGTTCAATTTCTTGCACTTTAAATTTTCTACTAATACGAGAAAATATTTTTAACAGACATGCACAACTTAATTTGGAGTACGATATCAAGTGTATATAATCAAATACCAACATAATGCAAGATCTCAAATGCGTATTATTTTTGCAGTCAATGTTACAGTTTTAAATCATGTGTTTTTGACTACCTTACTTATCACGGAATTCGTGTGAGACAAAACACACCAAAAAAATTAGTTTCGTTCAGGTATGGAGATTGGGTAATCAATAATATTAAGTGTAGATAGTTACAATTCTGAACAATGGCATTGAGTCATGGCAGGTGTAAAACGGTTTTAAGTGGTCAATCATCGTCAGACCTGAAGCGCGTAGCTCAGTGGAGTGGCCTTCAAAATGCCTCAGCCGGTCACTGATTGTCGAAGTCTCGGGTTCGATTCCTGCGAGGTCATGGACTGGTCTTCCTGGTGGATGTTTCGTACTCGGATTGGTAACAAGGGATACCGCGGGGAATCGCTTCCCCGTCACTTTTTACTTTAAGTTGCAGCTATACAACATTTGCCAAGTGTTTATTCGGTACAGTGATTCAACGTGTGCCAAGTGTCTACAGTTAATCAATAGTATTTGATGGTATTAATCTACAAAATTTAATTATGGTACAAGTCTGTAGAAGCTTCCTCTAATGGAGTACCGGGAGAACAATATACTACAATAAATACAAATGCCAGTCAACGAGTAAGCCACCACTCTGACTGAATTCGCCTGCCGTGTATCGATTTTGCCGAAGAAGACGAGCGATACTGCTCTGCCTCAATATTAGTTCATCCGGCCGGTCAGCACAACCTGCTGTGCAGCATACTGACACTCAAATCGAGTTATTCGATTACCCTGTAGCTTTAATGGTCCATGAAGTTTGTTGTGACTCGAGGAACTTGTGAAGGTAATAAAATATGCTCAGAGTGGCCATTTCAACGGTATCATAATCGTAAATTCACAACTGACTAATTTTGTTTCCCAAACCGTATAGTGTAGAAAACAAAGACCTTTGTGGTATTTAGCAGAATTAGAAGGTTGATTGCGTAGAAAAGGCTCGATTCAGCATTTTCTCTCCTCGGGAACATATGACAAGCATGTACTAGCCAAGACAGTACCAAACTGACTCCTGGCGATTATTGTACTTCATAATTTGGCAGAAATGTTTGTTTCTTAGCCTATTTCTATCTTTCCTATACTTCAAATATTTGCTCTCATGTTGTAGTGCACTCATAAATCAAGGAACTGGCACTATAGAAAAAGTTAAATTGAATGTGCAGCGTTTATTACAGTTCATTCGAATTCTGTTCTGTAATCTTTGGTCTTTTTATTTATGGAAAAATGACTTCAATCAATTCTTCGAGGACTCTACTATCTACGAGCTCGGAGTATTATTGGCTAGTTTATCCCCCTATAATCATTGCACTACAATTCAAATTGACAGGGAAGCCAATCGAACGGCGTGAGCTTGACAAAATGAACTCATTTAGACTCGAACGGAAACTAGAACAGTGCCCTTCAATACTTTCCATACATCTGAAAATTGTTGGCTCGATTTTATGTTGAATAAATTGTTTGTTTCAACCTGGACAGAGATTTTACAAGTCTAATCAACAGTTTTGTCTGCGAGTCTCGAACATGTTCTATGCTTGCCACGCTGAAACGCGACACAAATTCTTTCAGAATCTAGGTCACTGGTCTGATGGATTCGACCATCTCAATATTATTCACATTTTGTATGGCGTGTTTCAAAGTTTTTGTATTGGAAAAGAGGAAGTCGGATTAAGGAATACTATACTTATATCTGTAGTCTCTTCTACCAAAACCCTGTAGATGAGCAAAATTCGGTCCCGGAACAGAAAATAAGCGTTGACTTATTTTAATTATAGAACAAATGGATCAAGTGTCGAATACCTGTTAGAAAGCAAAGAAGCTAGGACTAATCATTGTAATTGGGTGTCTATTAGATGACTCTAGGAAACTTTCTAATCATTAATTGGTATTGCAGAACAGTTATTGACATATTGTAACAGAAATATTTTTTGTTTTTACAAACAAAAACTTCTGATTGCAGTAGGCTCTAGGATTATAAACTTATTTTAGCGAGACTGTATTCTCTTAGAAGGCAACGAAAAATAACCACTGAAATAGAGAGATAGATAATATATAATATTATGCCAGAAAAATGATGGATTGTCTGAGGGAGCTCTACGAATTCCACTGTCTGATGGTCTGAATCAGTGGTACCATTATCAATTTCTGTCGAAAGGCGCTGAAAATGAAGAAGAAATCGTCAGATAACTCCCTCATAACTTACGATTTCAATTTTGCGCTTTGTATATACCGATGGTACATAGTTGCGGATATTATGATCTAGGCCAGAGATGACCTTACAAGATTTTGATTTATTCTACCTCAGATAGATCTGCAGATGAGAAGAAATGGAGCCATTTATTTCTTTAGATGAACAAATTCTCTGGCTTTACTGAACAGAGTCAGAAAGCTGTTGAAACACAATGTAAATGTAGAGTATAAGACCTTGGAAGCTTGGGGTTCGTCTTACGGACTGATGCTTGCAATTCTTCTTTAAGTTTCGAATAATCTCGCTGAAATTTGGAAAGCTGCTAAGTATGGAAGTTATTCATCTATAGACATGTATTTGCACAAAACGATGGATAGATAACTGAAGAAATGGATGACTCTATCTGTGAAAGTCATTCCTATATCCTAGAGAATATTTATTAGGACGATTATTTCACACTCTTAAAAGTTCATATTTGCAACATTATTTTTGAAAACACTTTCACACTGATCACACACGCCCACACCCTACTTTGATTTACTATATCTATCATAGTTTGCATCATTTCTCTTCAAATTGATAACATATTAACCATGAAATTGTGCGCAATGAAAACTTCGCCACCCGCACTGTACAGCAACTATTATAGACAAGTAATTCTACATGTTTACGCGCTATAAATCCTACCAATATGGATAATGAACGTCCTAACTTATTTATTGTCTGGGAGCTATAGCTGCTTCCTAGAAGTTTCGTCCAAATGGTTTCTCAATAACTTTCGATTTCTCCTGGAAGTCTCAAACTAAGCCTCACTGTCAAGCCATGAGCGCTAACAAACCTGAATATGGGCACCAGTAACGTGTTCGGCGTATTGTTTACAGTGTCTGACAGTTTCATTGATACAACCGTATTCGGATGATTCTTAAGTGATTTGAAATATTCAGTCCGAACATCATCTTCAGGTCCTCGATGATTCTTGATAATTTTAGAAATGTTTGAGACACTTTTTCTCCCATATTATTTAAAAAAACAGGTAATGCAGTAGATCAAATACCGACAAATAATCGCTATTCTTTCAAAGCACAAACAAATTTTATAGATTTCTTATCGCTCTCCTTTCATCTTCCAAACCAGGTACTTCTGCTTTATCTCCGCATCATTTTATTGTTTTATCGATTGGTGTGTGCCAGCTTTCAAAGTACTATGCCCGTTCAAATTCCTCTTCACTGAGAAATAGTTTTCTTTTACTTGAATTTTATTTGTTCTAGCTTAAAGATACCAGAGCATACATTCCTATAGTTATTCAATCATTCAACTAATCGAAAAGTACTGTGTTCAGTAATTCATGCTTATTATTGCATAGTACATCGGGTA
>JAAUYH010078678.1_pt1 | contig 14333 bp, 11 predicted proteins | sample 7278061 | NCBI WGS metagenome assembly JAAUYH01 (sample SAMN14350203, study PRJNA611818) | marine sediment metagenome | isolation source: surface marine sediment (0.6m) | place: French Polynesia: Moorea | collected 2018-08
CTATATTACAAAGTGGTCCAAATAAAAGGACATTATCTGTTTTGGGGCTGAATAAGGGAGCATGTTGTATTCCGGTCGGTGCATGCATATTACTGCACGAAATTGTCCACGATTTAATGTTGTGTTGAAGAATTGTTGACGTGATGGGACACGCTGAAGGAAATGTCAAATAATTCACAAATACTGGAGATTCAAAACGTTTCCTTTTCACATTTTTCTTCGACATGTAACAATTTTCCCAGGCAATGAATATACAAACAGTCGCAAACTTTACGGTGTCAGAGAACACATTTCCAGGTAATTTCCAATGGGAGCATTCATTTGGTGCAAAATCAAATATCACTATCGTTAATAATATTTGAAAGCCTCTAGTTTTTTACACGTGAAATAAAATTTTTAAAAAGGTGTGCTGTACCGCATAAAGTAAATGTAGTTGTATATTACATTTTGACATTTTAGCATGACGCTGTAAGCCATTGGCATTGTAAGCCATCTAGTCCAGTGAGCCCCTGACTGGATGCAGGATCCAGGCATCTGGTCCACAATGCAGCATCAGTGCATTCAACAATAACATGAATAAGTACACAATAAAATTAGTAATAGTGACTCTGTTATTTAATGTACAATGTCATGTAAAACAATTAGAATATATAATGATCAGTATTCCACTGTATTAATACATGCTCCCTCAGTATTCACAGCTGCAACAACAGTGCTGCCCCCTAGAGCGTCGGCCATATTGAAATTGCATTTGAATGGATTACATTTTGTAGCAGGATCTGTTGGGCTGCTATCTTCAGTCTCAGTCTTCACATGGATAAACAGAAGACCACAAGACGAAAGAGAAGGTAAATACACTACAATATACATGTACATGTGTCATTATGTGATTGTGAATCTACAGAGATGATGCAAAGTTGCAACAAACTACAAAGCCACAGACAACGTTTCTGTTCAACTGCCAGCTTGCTGTTTGGCTTTATTTATCAGTCAAATCGTCCAGTTGATTCAATAATGCGTGATAGGAGATGGTGAAACACATTTTGGGCTGTCTGACAGGCTGTGAAAGTTTAGAGTAAGTTCCTAGCATCACCAGCAGCTAGCTGAGGTATTCAGATTTCAATTTTATGTGGTGAAACCTTTTTGTGCCAGTATTAGTACAGAACAACAGCCCTCGATAGTGAAAGTGGGAAGGGGAGAGGAAAAGAATAGTTTAACAATAACAGAGTGGTAAGGATTAAGTGGGGGTACTACATGTACTAAAGTACTTATCTTATTCACTGTAATAAGCGCCCCTGTCACAGGGCTTGTCCCAATAAGCGTCCCTCTCCATGATGGCGACAAACAAAGCCCACAAAGAGCCACTCTCAGTTCGTCGTCAGACTACATATTTCTCAGTTTATAGAGCTGATTTTTCTGAACATGTTAGTTTTTGAATGAAGTTTCTATCATGTTTCGTTGCTGAGATATTGGCACTTTAAGTTTTGCAAGCATATCTCCGCAACGAAACATGATAGAAACTTCATTTAAAAACTGATAAACTCGGCTAATTATGAGGAATCTGAATTTGATCAGTCTGAATACTTTTGTAAGCGCCCGGGGCACTTATTACGGCGAATACAGTAGTAATATCGTATTTGCTCAACAATGCTCAAGTGAACGGTATTCTGTTCACTGCCATTTTACTTGGATTCTCAGTTTACCCTCCCCTTCTGCTATACCAGTCGCATTATTGAGATAAGCACCGACAATCTCTTCCAGTTACTTACATTACAATATGCATACCACAGTGATGCATATGCACCTGAATTATAAGGCTGGACATTCTCAGCAATATACTTAGCTGTGTGGTTGCCAGTTTACATACTCTACGAGTGTATTGATATTGAACATATCTTGAACAATCCATTATCATTATTTCTTGTAGGAATGCTTCAGATCTGTCCCAAAATGCAGACATACAGAAACATCTGGATGAAGCATTCCATGCCATAGCAAAGGCCTGGAAGGAAAGCCAAGCATCTGCAGAGGGACAAAAGCCAAAACCCACCCGTTCTGCTCCCAGGAGAGATATCAATGGAGTGCTGAACCCTGTAACTGCACCACGGAAGCGCAAAAAAAGTAACAGAGATCGATCGACACCAAGTGGTATGTATCAAAAGAATCAGAATATATATGATATCTTTTCATATATCCCTCAATGTATTTCGTACAGTTTACAGACTGAGCATTTGCCCTAGTCCCAAGTCCCGGACTAGCATATTTACTCTCTGGGCTCACCAAATATTCCAGTAATTAGCCCCAAGAAATATCTATTTATAAAGATATTGGATAATTTTGGCCTAGCTTTAATACCTCAAAATGAATGCACAGGCCTGCAGTAGACCAGATTGCGACACAGGACCTGCTGTGATTAGGCCAACAATTTTAATATATTTTACTTGCCTATATTACAGGTCAACCTCAACATTCCAGCAATACTCACCATGTTCCAATGCAGGAAGATGGTTCAGCACTGCCCCAGCAACAAGAGACTGAGGATTTAGAGAATGTGGAAGACAGATGTGAGTATAATGGTGTTGACATGCTGATTATAATTATATAGCAGTCGCAAGCTGATAAATTTAAACCCAGTGTTAAAATATACACACTTTCCACTTGCATATTGTTGCAGCACATGATACAACTTAACCATAAAATATCGTACATTGTGTGAAACTTTGATTATGTGCATGTATTTCCCTCAGTGGTTACGCGGAATCTGAATTTTTCAGTCTGAATAATTTTGTAAGTGCCCAGCGTGCTTATTACAGCAAATATGGTATTAAGTAATTAGTACATTGTGGTAAATGTCAATATAGTACATTGTGGTAAATGTCATTCTATGTATATATTTCCAAATTTATCATTTCCAGCCACAGTTTTGCTTGAAAAGCTGAAAGCCCTCCTTAATGAATATGAGCAGCAACAACCAAAGAGACCTCAGAATGATTGGATGTCACGGAAAGCTGTGGAAGAAAGCAACTGGGAAGCAGTGCGAGATAACCTGCTGCACACATATGTTGAGTGCCAAGTCCCCAAACCAGGACTTTGTGAACTTTGTGAAACACATCAGGGAAGTGTAATGTAAGTGTACTGGTGAATGTTGGAGATGCTTGTCAGTGCAACATCTGCATGTCTATCAATTAAATGATATAAACTGGATTCTTATACTAGCTAGTGTTTTCATATTATGCACCATTGTATGAATTACATGTATATTATGTATCACTGTATTGGGGTGTCCTTACATCAACTTAACCTGCGCATTGTGTGCTATTCTAGGTGCAGAACATGTGGCAACCAGCGTTTCTGTGACTATTGTGACTATGAGGCTCATCAGCTAAAACCATTACACGAGAGACTGCACATCAGAAACCTGTACATGGACCCCTTGCCACCTGGTGTGCTAGTGGGACCTGACGATGAATATTATAAGTATAAAGGTACATCTATATAATTTATCTTTTATATCTACTGATGTTTATTTTCTACTATAACTATATAATAACATTTTCTGTCTGAAATCAGTATCCATTTGGTACAAATTATTCATTTATAATCTAGCATTTCAAATCCCTTATATTTAGCTGTTAGTATATTTATTGAAGCATTTATTTATCATCATTTCACATAAATGATATGTAAATGTATTATGAACAGAATTCTACGTTCCTGTACTTAAACCTGGCAGATGTCAATGTGGAGGGTGTCTACGGCTTCAGACCTATGGGAAATGTATTTTGGTGACTTGTAGAGGTAAAACATTTATTAAATACAGTACATCAATTTTTCCAAAATATTTCATTCATTTTGATGTGTACTTATTTTAAATTAAATGATTTGAAGTATGCAATATGTTAGCTCATTAAGGGTTTTAGCTTTTATGATTATCTGTTTATAACCAAATATAAATTCTACTACAGGACGTCATGATGTCCACCTGCCTAGACTTCACTGTGACTCCTGTTTATCTTCCATTGAACCAAAATTTGAACATGTCATCAGAGCTGGCTTTTGGCCTGGCAATTCCAGAATGACACCAGGTATTGTCATTATCTGATATTATTATAATCCATTTGTACATATATGCATATGATCAGTTTGACATTATCATGACAAGTGACCTCAACTGAATTTATGATGTTCATTGTCTATGTGTTATACTTTCAGGAATGTATATATTCTCAGTGGCAGCCATTGAAATGTTTGATGTGCTGAAAAAAGAGAAACCAACAACTTCTATCCGTGCGTACCTCAGCACCCTAGAGCAGATTTCTTCACGTGCAAATAGGGTTTGTGTTTTACACTTTATTATAAACAATGGCTTTTTTTCTATGTCAACAATGGTTACAGTAAAATTACTTCCAAAAGATAAATTGTACCAGTATGTACTATGTATTAGCATTTGTCCCAGAAAGTGTTGAAAATAAAAATGCTGTATTGATATTTATGTATTTGTCTCAAACCATGTGTCATTTTTTATTGTGGAAAAAACCTGTACATGATCATTTCGAATCACAATAAGAGGTATAATTTGTTCCTTTACAGCATGATGTTATCAATCCTACAGTTTTCTCTACAGTACTGAGAGAGTGGAGACGAGTTCACAGTGAAGCAGTGAAGTTATCAGGTGCTAATTACATGATGTGCCCGGCATGTGGAACACAACCACATTCTGTAGATATTGATGGGAATAAGAAGACATACAGGAATGACAGAACCATTATGTGAGTCTGGCATATTCATCTCTGTCTATGTATTTAGCTGGAAACATTTATTACTCATTTATTATTGTGACAACATTTCAGACTTTGATGCATTTCATATTGTGTAGTCTGGCATATTCATCTTTGTCAATGTATTTAGCTGGAAACATTTATTATTGTAACGATAGTAACATTTCAAATTTAAACTGATATAACTTGTCAGATTTTCATACATTTCATATTGTGCAGATAATAAACATTTGCTTCCATGGTGTCTACAGGTATGAGCCAGAAGACAGTTACACCGATGATGTGTTTCTATGCAAAGATGATGATGTAAACACATTTGTACACTATATCAAAGGCACGGGTGTGAAGGTATGTGCACTATCACCCAAATATCTGTATAATACAGTGAAACAAATTTTTCGAGTTTGTCGAGTTTTTGTCATTCTTGTCTCTATTCAGATTTCCAGTTTCATTTGCACCACCTTCTATTCTTAGACCCATACTAATGACAGTTGTTATGTGTTTCAGACATCTGGTGATACTTGTGGTCAGGCCCATTTCCAGGCAGCACGAGTGACTGGAAAATCTTTTAAAGGCCTTGCTGAGACTGGAACATGTGTCGCTTGTTGTCGACATTGTGTCATACTTCGAGGTCTCAATATGTACCAAGGGGAAATTTTTGCTTATCCTCTCTACCTGCTTAAAGACCTTATAGACCATGGCTATACCCTAACATTTATGGCCCAAGATGTGATTTGCAAATTCTTCCCATGGCTTAAGAAGGTCCTGGAATCCAGACCAGATGACATGACATTGCAGGTCCTGTCACAGTTGAAACCTTACCTTGGTGTCATGCATGCGAAGGCACACAGTTGGTCTTGTCAGGTGAGCACTATCTTAACTGTCATTAAAATTGTTATGATAACTTTTTGCATTGCATGTTTTACTGAAAATCTGTTTTGTCCAAGTTGCTGTAACAATATTTTTTTTAATTTTGTGAGTGTGATAAAATTTCTTGCATGATAAAATTTTGTGCTGATATGAATTTTAGGTTGTATGGGGTGGACGCATGCAGACAGGCTCTGGCTTTATGTCAGGAGAAGAAACTGAGCTCTGTAATGCTTATCTGTCCCAGGCTGGACTTTGCACCAAGAATATGTCCAAAACAGGTATGAATATCTATATAAAGTCTAATGAAACAGCATCATGTATTTTTTAGAACATGAAGGACACAAGTTTTGACCAATTTTAACAATATCAGTTCTAAAAGACTGGTGCTGTCACATTATTTCATTTTAGAATAAGATATACCCATATCAATATACAATGTATCTACAATGTATATGTAATAAGTCATTTCCAATTTCAGCCAGACAATCGGAAATTACAGAAATGGTGCAATTTTGGAACCAAAAAAAAAATAAAGAAGATGGATTCACTATTAGGGGACAAATATTCAAAGGTATGTTCATTCATGGTTAATACATGTAGGCAGCTAATTCATTCTTGCCAACACATCTGCATCATAATTATCAGTTTGTTTGAATATTCACTTTTATGTAGTTTATAATGTGTATCAGTTCAATATGCATTATGTATTTCAATTTTAGTGCTTGAGAAAGCTTGATGGTGAAAAACTGAAGATAAGAGAAATGACTCAGAGCAAGGAGACAGTCAGCAGTTGGAAAGAGACTATTACTACAATAGCAAAGCGTAAGTAGTCAGATATGAATCATCCCTATAATATAAAATATTGCTATTCAGTGTAGATCTTGTGCATGTTTGTTGAATCACTCTGGACTGAACCTGTAACCAGTTTCTGTATGTGTCATGATCATACAATATTGACACAATTAGCTAAGAAAATGAGCAAGCACCATTTCAACTCAGTTCATCACAGTCTTTGTTTAATGTCCTTACAGGTCATCAGGATAAGGGTGAACTCAATATGCGATGCAATCTACAAGACACTGAAAAGCTAGTGGGTCTTTGTCAAATCAGTGGTGACATTTCAAAAGAGTTACAAAAGCTGCCCATGCTTAAAAAATTAACAGACCTCTCACCACCAGAAAAAGAAGCACAGAAAACATCAATTCTTAGCAAGTAAGTGTATAGTCATTTTGTTATGAGCGAATATGATATTGTCATATACATGTCTGCATACATTCCAATTTACACTTAGAAAAAGACATTTAGAATATCTTTGTAAAAATAATTAGTGAATTTTTAATTAAAGAATACTTTGTTTGTCTCACAGATATTCTACCCAGTCTGAAGATGATCTTCTAAAACAAGGCATAACCACACTTGCTTCAAGAGCATGTCACAAACTGCAGGCTGAGATAGAGCTGTCACACAATGCCATAAAGAAACAAAAATACAACTTACAGAAACTTGCAGGTTTGTTCACATATTCATGTTATTGAAATGCATTTACCACACAGAGAAATCAAAAGTAGAAAACAGTAAATTGCAATATTAGCATAATTTGATGGATTGTAGTTTTGCGCATATCTGTATTTGATGTGATGATATAATAGTGTCAAAAATACTGCAGTTGTAATAATAGTTTCCTAGCTAGTTTATTAAAAATCTAAAAGTGGGTCCAATCTGTATATCCTGCATCTAGCATGTTAATCAAATATAGCCTTTGTCATTTAACAGATAATTCGAAAGCTAGGCATTCCATCAGAAGAAAGATGAGCCAAGAAAAGACCAAGCTCGTGGACAAATGCTTTCAGCACAACAGGTTCATGAGACTTTTGCCAACAGGAGACCAGTGCATCATAGCAGAAGCAATGCATGAGGAGGAGGACCCAGTTTGGCCATGGATTTCTGATTCATCAGGTAATTGCTACATGAATATAAATCACATTGTGAATATAAATCACATTTCACCCTTATCATTTCTACAAATACAGTATATGCAGGTACATTGAATATAGACTACCGTAATTATGTAATATGGCTGTTACAGCAGTGGAGATAATTGTTAAATTGTGTTTTATATTTAGCTGTGTGATAATGGTTTAAACTTCTTCAATATGTATGCTATTTTATCACACAATGTCACTTTTCTTAATGAATAAATGCAATATAACCAATTCCTTTTGTTTCATTTTGTAGGAGGTCAGGCCCTGTCCTTGAAACAAAGGCATGAAATTGTCATGCAATGTGAAATAGTCAGCAGACTTGAAGAGGAAAAAGAGATTGTGCTAAGTGAAATGGAGGATTATTTGCTAAATTTGAAAAAGAGTATAAATGATAATACTATAAAACTGAATGACAGTGATATTGCACAAGGTACAAAGGCTCTTTTGGCCCAACATGTATCAGTGCTGCATGATCAACTCTTAAGATCTGTTCACACCTTCAGACGGGTGACAGAAGGACAATTTGAGTTTGATTTAAGCCCAAATGATGACACAGAATTGCTATGGCATGAGTATAGTGAAACTGTTGAAGATGTCTCAGAAGATGAAGAGGGAGTGAACACGTGATCTAGGCCTAGTAATAAGAAATTAGCAGTCACAGAAGTTAATTCACAGAAGTTAATTGTCTTACATGACTATCTCATCGTGTATGAGTACCAGACTATCTGCATGTTTATTAAATGTTTATGACATAGTAGCCTATGTTTTCATACTAAAACTATGTGAAGTATTGATCAGGTTTCAGTAGTAATTGACAATCCTATCTGAAAGTATAAAATCATTATGTTGAAAGTATTGCACTAAAATGTGAAAAAAGCCTAAATCAGGTAAAAAAAGTCATTGTACTGAATTGTTATGCCACATTTCGTCGTCCAATCGCCCATACCTGTAAAATCGCCCACCCCAAACTTTGGAAAAGTACAATGTAATGTTATCATAAAGGATGATACTGGAATAGAAGAATGTCTGTTTGGATACCTCGTGATTCTTGATATGTATTGAATATCATTACTTAGTATTTTATGTAAAATACTACTTACAAATGAGCATAATTTTCAACTTAGGCCATAAATATTGGGTTCTTTTGTATTTGGAGATGTGTTGATGTTTTAGAGGAAATTGACAGTCCCATCTTTTCTCATTTAAACCTATTTATTGTTTTCTGAGAAAGGACTCTGAAAGAATTATGGGCTGATAGGAAATGTACATATGTATGTTATGTGATCAGAAGTATGAGGATTCTGTATGCACACTCTGCATTTGGAGTGAATAACCATGACTGTGAAATTGATAGAGTTACTGTAAAATTCTGTATGCAGAAATAACAACAAGTTAAATATTAAATGTTAAATATCAGTAGACCACTTGACACATATAGTAGAGTTGAATAATTATATATAACTGTTATGAATATACAACTGGTACCATTTTTCTTGTGTTATATTTCTGTTTCTCATAATAAAACTGATTAATGAATATTAATTATGCATTTGTCTTGATTTCTTACTATTATTACAACAGAAGACACAAACAAATTAGTTGTATAGTTATTTTCCTTTTTTTCTGATTAAAGCAGAAATGATTCATAATATACATTGTATATATTTTATCCAATCTCCTTAAAGTTAACAATGATTACATGATTAAATCAATGAAAGTTTATGGTAATGGAGATTACATTTGCTAATGGCGGCCCAGGTAGATTTGTGAATGGGGAGTTTTAAACCATAGCTGTTTTGTGTGCATGCATATCATTCAGTTTATTCTGAGTCCTTTTATAGCTCCAGAAAAGAGCACCTGAAGTTTACAGGGAACACATGTTGAAAGTTGTGTATAAAACATTCAAATTCTTCATGGAGAAGAAATGTCCTTTTTGAGAGACATCTAGGATGCCCTTTTTGAGGGACATACAGGTTGCCCTTTTTGAGGGTCATTTAGGTTGCCATCCTTGAGGGACACTCAAGTTGCCCTTTTTGAAAGATATTCAGATCACCCTTTTAAGTGACATTCAAGTTGCCTCTTCATGTCATAGAGAAGTTTCCTGTCCTTTCTATAGCCCAAAAAAGAGTATCTGAAGTTTACAGGGAACACATGTTGACAAGATATAGGGCTGCATGATGAAGAACATTCAAGCTGTTCATGGGGAAGAAATGTCCTTTTTGAGAGACATCTAGGATGCCCTTTTTGAGGGACATATAGGTTGCCCTTTTTGAAGGGCATTCAGGTTGCCCACCTTGAGGGACACTTAAGTTTCCCTTTTTGAGAGTCATACAGATTGCCCTTTTTGAAAGACATCCAGAATACCCTTTTGGCGAAACATTCAGGTTGCCTCTTTACATAGGGATGTTTCCTGTCGCTGAGGTAGGAACTGGTTGCTTCATTGTGACCTGACTGAGGCTTCAGTGAAAAAAGCTTCACTATCATGGTGAAGAAGAACCAGTATTTTGGCTAGTGAAGGCTTTATGGCATTCACCAGACTGGTAAAGGCAAGTGTTGGTTCATCATGCAATTTGGTACCAAACACATTTAACTAGTATTGATATAAGACATAAGAACACCTAAGAACACCTAACACATCTAAGTGGGAAACTTTTTGCATATCAGCCTATGGGACGTATGGGTATAAGACATAAGAACACCTATCTAAGTGGGAAACTTTTTGCATATCAGCCTATGTGAAATACACATTTCCTACATTTTATTTCACTAATAATTGTACAATATAAGTAGTGAAATTAAATTGAACTTGTTTGATACTTTCACTTCTGGCCAATTAATAAGCCACAAAATAAGGAATTGTTAGCTCAATATGATGAAAACACCAGGTGGCAGCATGGTCCAGTCATACATGCATAGATAAAGACAAAGCAGATAAGATAAGGCAATCTGACTTGAACATCTTAAATAAAACCTATTGTGAAAATTTAGAGTCTGGGAAATTCACAGAAAAGGGTCTCAATCATTGCCCACTCCCTCTTGCTCATCTGCCCACTTGTCCACCCTACCTTTTGTCCACCCCACATTTTACCCACTACCCCTCCCCTGTTTCCCACTGTCCATCCCCCCCTTTGCCCACCCTTTTATTGCTCAATTTTCTATCTTCCCAACCCCTTATTGCCCACCCCCTTTTCAAGTTTCCCATCTTCCCGCCTCCTCTCATCCAAGAGAAACCCATTTTGTGATGTTAGTTGGAACAGTCAGCAAAGGTATGTCAGACTGAGTAGGGTCTCTCAGATATGTTAAATGTAAAATATGATTTTGTTAACATTTATCAGAAACACTAAGTCAGGTGTTTTGTGAATTTTGTGAATGTATTATATGTTTCAATCAAAATATTTGTAGTTGTTTAGAATACATTAAGAAATTATTTTCAAAATGTTTTATCAGAACATTTCATCCAAACATTTTACATAACTCTTAGAGTCCACAATATACATATTGTATATGAATCATCAGACGTTTTGCAAACCAAACAAAAACGTTTTTAAAACATTTCAAAATGTATTTCTGTTTGCTATAGGAAATAGTCAATTTGAGTCAGAAAAGTTATCTTGTCTTGGTAAGGAGAGGAGCTCAAGATCATCTATTTGAAGTAGGAATTGTCATTGCATTCACTTTTGTACAGTATCGTCTTTGTGTGTTAACTGATATTCATGACAAATAAGTCTTTCCATACTACCTACTGGTCAACTTTGAACTATTTCAAGATGAGACAAGGTGGGGTACTATAGTCATCCATAAAATTCCTATTTGGGTAGGGGATGGGATCAGACATTAGTATTTTAAATAATTATAACAGTAAAACGTTATACTAGTATTAAAACTGTGTCATGCAAAAAGGTGTGATATGAATGTCATGCAGAATGGTTGAGTATGTCATGTGAAAAGGTCTGATTGAATGTCCAACTGAATGATGATTAAAAGGTAAAGTTGATTGTCATGTCAAAGGGTCAAGCTGGTGGCCTGTGACTAATCTCAAGTAAAAATTTTAAATAGACTCTTGTACAAAAATGTCAACTACACTCTCGCAAAAAAAGTGTGTGACTTTAAAAAACATTCAAATGTGTTTGAGGTTTGCTAAAAGATAGGTCTGAGTGGTGAAAGTAAGCAAAGGTGAACTATGATTATCCTTAGTATGCAAATAATAAATTTATCTCATTAATTGATATCTAGTTGAAAGTAACAAGAGCAGCTTCATATTATTTTGATCATATTGTTATGCTGTATGATCAGTTTGATTATCATCTGAGTGGCCAAATAATAAGGCAGGCATATTTGGGTAGGAAATGTCAGACATTTACTGAAATGATCAGATCATAAGTTGATTGACATCTGAGTGGGTAAAGTACTATGATCAGATCATAAGTTGCCATTGACATCTGTGTGGTTAAATACTAGGACAGGATGATGACATATTTGGGTGGGAAATGTCACCACAATTATATGATCATATATTGTACTATATTGATTGACATCTGAGTGGTTAAAGTACTAGGACAGAATCATGGTGACCTTAGCAAATAAAATAAAATACTAGGTCTACACAGTCACTACTAAATTAAACTAATTTCAATAATGTACAGGTCTACTAGATCTAATAGCTGACAAATGGAAAATACCATTTTACAATTGAAAAGTTACAAAATTTCTACAATAGCAGCATATTTCACTTCATCAAGGCCAAAATAATCTAATAGGGGTACATGCTAACAAAAAGACCAAAAGTGTTCAATATATTTTTGTACTCTACATGTTTCACAAGTTTTTGTGTATGACTGGTGATTGTCATTTTTAATTATTCAATGTGATCTGTGACATATCTATGCTTTGATTTTTTTAATAATTGTAATTTGCAATTTGAATTTTAATTCTTGGTGACTACTGACTACACCTATAACTCTCTCCACTAATTCCATCTTTGCATGTTAACTGACTCTATATGCTCTGTTAAGTTACAGGCACCCTATAATGTCCTATAATCAGTTTTATATTAATTGTTTTCCTTGGAAAAGACCAAAATTCGAGTGAAAAATTGTGATGCATGCTATTAAACTTCAATGTCCAATGCCACTTGCTCATTCAAAATTTAAATTAGTTTATGAAATTAATATTTAATTTATCTTTAATTTTGATATATCTGTCAAGTTATGTTGACAGCCTGCAAGGTAGCTGCTGCATTGAGAATGAACACCAGGTGTCTCTGTGACCACTGGAGGATGTGTGCTGTGTGCGTTGGGAGGACAGTGGGAAGATTTGCCTGCCTGCCTGTCTGGGCCTCACACTTGCGCGGGAAACAAAAAGACCAGCATCTCAGGACCAGCATCTCAGGACATTTATCACTGTTTATTAGGAATATATTTGATCATAGCAGCATTACAATGGAATCTCAAGGTTAGTACTAACATACCAGTATATTATGGCGTTTTTTGTGAGACAAAAGATGAATGATAGCCATAGAATGCTGCCAGAAAGGAAGCTTAAAAACTTTTAACACAGTTTTACATGGCTTCAACAGGCAACAGAACATGTTAGCATCTTGTTGTCTTTGCTGAATTCAAATAGGCTTTTGTGCCATGGAATACTATTAAAGTAAGAGGAGATTGTGTGTATAAATGGGATGATATATGCAAGAAAATGTAAAATTAACAAACTATCCAAAAACATGGTGGATAAAAGAATATTCAAAGACAGAAGGTCCAAGCACCATAGATGCCCTAAGAATCATGTTGCTTTAGCTGAAGAGATCAAGTATTGGTTATGTGACGGTACAGAGACTGTATCATGTATATATTCTGGTTCCTTCTGTGTCCTAAACAATTTCAAAATTATGTTCAGCTTAAAGGTCCATTACAACAGGTACAATGAGGCAGGAAGAGGGGCCAGGCTACCAGCCAACCCCACCAACGCTGTGAAAGTTTATACAGCAATTGGGTTATACTGGTTTAAGGTCCAGGACTGTAGTGTCCCTGTGCACTTCATTGTTGACATATAGTATAAACCACTGTATATAGCTGTCCACATGCCCACATTATTTTTAACAATCCCAGTAAAATACTGTGCAGTGCAGTTGATCACATAGTTTATACATGTAGATAAGAAAATGAAATACATTGTATATGTTCCAAGATGTGGTAAAGGTCACTTTAGAGTAATGTATAATTTACTGTGAGACCAAACACAGGTAATTTTGGAAGAGGATGGGGTGTGATTCCCTCTTCAAATTTTACTACATGTGAGTGGGGAAATTGGATTTAGCCACAAAGTCATAAGAAGATGTAAGATTCAAGTTTAGTCTCTCCAGACAAAAGTCACCTGATACATGTTCTGAGCCAGAATTAATAGGCAGTACCAATCAGGTCTCCATTAAATGATGCGACTATTTACTAAATACATTCTTATTGTGATAGATGTGGGGATGGAAAGGGATTTGAGAGCATGGGAGAGAGAAGGGGGAGGAGGAGGAGACTGGGAGAAGGGAGATAGAAGGGGGATGGTAGACAGGAGGGGGTGGGGGGGGGGAAGAAGGGTGACAGGGTGGGAAGACCCGAGAAGAGACCCTGGCTGTCATCGCTGTAAAGCCGGACGGCGCCCGGGGGCAAGGGGAACGCTAATGTGTGGAAATAAATCAAAGAGACAAACTAAG
>JAAUYH010008136.1_pt1 | contig 14332 bp, 12 predicted proteins | sample 7278061 | NCBI WGS metagenome assembly JAAUYH01 (sample SAMN14350203, study PRJNA611818) | marine sediment metagenome | isolation source: surface marine sediment (0.6m) | place: French Polynesia: Moorea | collected 2018-08
ATGTAAACTAAAGAAAGTGATAATAGAGCAATCCACAGGGGAAGTCAAGATAAGTTGCTGGGCCTATTTACGTACTAGGATGGATCCATAATTTGCGAAACGCAAAAGTATAACCCTTTCGCTTATTTCCTAAATAATTACTATAATGGAGGGATTTTTCGCATTTTTGTATCAGAAAATACAATTAGTAATAGAAGCAATATTTGTTGATAAAAGCCGATGGATTTTACCGTGACTTTTCGTTTATACAGTGGTTTTGAATTTACATCAAGTTTTAAGTTGATCCATTCTTAAAAAGAAATGACTAAAATTTGAATAAGAATATTTTTTGAAAGCTATCTGTCGATTCCTGTTTTACTATAGAAGAACATATGCAAATTCGAAAATAATAAGCTGCGATTAAATAATTTCACATTTAATTCCTTCATGCCCAAATTGAGCTTCATTATTCATCATTCTAATTCAACTCCAGTTTAGTGAGCCAAGTAGTTAGTAATGGAATACTACATTTTTATGGAGAAAGATGTCAAAGAACACATAACTCTGCATTGAGTCAGTGATTCTGTTCGTAACTCCTTCGTGCCTATGAGCTTGAAAATAGCTATTAAATGATCTGCATTCGAAGTAAAATACTTTGAAAACTAGTTTTCGTTGCATCAATTCATTTTGGATTTAAGTCTATTTGATTTTTCACGATCTAGGTATGAGTACGCTAAAATTTCTAAAGATTTTGGGTCAGGATTAATACATGTATCAAAATTAATTCATTGGATGGCTTTTCAGTTCTTTCTATCTATAAGAAATCTAACGATGTGAACTGCATTACTGCGGATCATATCGCATTCTCCTAATTCCTTTTTTATTTCACTGGAGTTACATAGCTGCAGACTATTTTCGTTTTCTTGTATACCATTTTCAAAGTAAAACGACGTATTAATGCATTAATATTCCATCACTTCTTTCAAAACATTCTATAAAGAAAGCAGATGTCTGAGACAATCAGTAATGACCTAACATTCCAGCAAGGCGAATATCGTGTTTAGAATCCGAACATCGAAAATGTACATCTCGAAAAAGATATTCTGATCCGTATACAACAAATTGAGAGATTCAGATATTTGAAAATTTCAACCATTTGATTTTCAAAGGAGCTCTATGTATGGATCTAAAACCAACTAGTCAGATTGCATAATAATACTGCGATGACGAAGGAAACATAAATGATTAGGATTTAATAGGTACAGATTTGTTAAAGAAGCCACAAAGTAGGATGCTGTGAAAAGCACAATAAATTAAACACTTTTCAACTCATCCACTGCTCGAGCAGAGAAATTTGAAGGCAACAATCCGACAGGTTCAAATTTCTTGCGTAAAATTTTGAATTTCTCAGTACAAAAGAAAGAGGTACGTCTTTACTTGATGTTCATAAACAAATTCGACTTGGCTAACACGCAGAATACTAGGAGAGAGTTACGAAGTTGTACGGAAAGCAGTTCGAGTGGATATTATTCTTCTATTTATTCGATTTCTCTCGATCTGGATCAATTCCAAAGAAACCCCACCGAATTTGAGGCTCGAGTTCCAGAACAAATTACAGGAAACATTTTCAAGCTACTTATCCACAATAAAATGTTGAACGGTATCGGAAAGAAAAGTAAACAAACAGGTTGTATACGTAAAATAATGCTTCGATACTACACCAAAATCGTGAATTTCCATAAGTTAGTTGCGATTCTGTGATAAACGCTTGAGTTGGTTGTAGGAAAATAGATATTTTTAGATTCAATGAATGAACAGGAACATACAATTGCTTTTAGTTCTTATAGACGAACAATATTGTATGCTTCGAGCCTTTATACACCACGTGAGAGTAGAAGCCAAAAAACAATTTTTAGAAAAGTCTAAAATTCTTAACTTTACTAGGCCTTGGTTCTACTAAATAGATCATATTTAAACCACACCTATCAATTGTACACACTTCCTATTTTCGTTTATTCGAGATGCAAATTTGATAAAAGTCCAGTATTGATTTCCGGAAACTTTGTCATTTACAATGACCTAATATACTTAATAATGTCTCACATGAACGCCAACGTTCTCCCAATCACAAAATCAGATAAGGTAGTATACAATATAATGGAAGTATCCTTACGGCTTGAAGACATTTTTATCCAGTCAGAAAAAGCATGGACATCGGTTTAGTAGGGATACCTTTTACCTAAAGCAAATACTTCCTCTAATGGTCATGAAAATCGAGGTACTCCAACTAGAATGGTGCCAAATTTTAACAGCCATTCTGTCACAGAACATTCAGCTATTTGCTATTACTTTTATTCGAAACTGAAACGACAAGTTGTTTATGCCAACGTATTCATTCCTAAATTAAAATTCTTTGATTCATTAAAAATTTTACCTATCATTGTATGATTTCGTAAAAGTTCGTTTTAGAGGACCGGCGAAAGGATCGCCAAACTAATTGTTACTGATAAGTTCTAACTCATGGTAGAAATGTATCAGTTTCAAAGAAAACTGAAGAGAAGTTCAAGTTCTGATAAAGATTTCCAATTAACATGAAAAATTTTCAAACAATAAGAGTGAATGGATTTACTTCGATTTGGCATTCAATTTTGATCTCTATGTGCTGATCATTCGCAATCAAAGTAACTTAGATTCGTTGAATCATTATTGCCACAATTACAGCGTCGGAGCGTAAGATTGGACCGATATCAAATCTTCCTCTTTTGAAAAGTTGATCTGGAGACATAGAATTACGTATTGCGCAGACATAAGGACGTGAGTATTTAAACTGCGAAATTTCGAACGATTTCGAACAATTTCAACAACTCAGACAGTCTGTAATTACTGTTCGACTGAGGTTCATCTTAAGTTAAAGTTATAGAGCGTACCTTTCTTCATCAACTAAAAGGTAACATCTTTGTTCCCGCATAACTTGTACATAATTGTTTGCGAAATTGTGGACATGATAAAAGCAGGGGTTCTCAGTAAATCGAGAGAAAGAAAAAGTGAAAAGTATCTCTAACTGTCTGTGATCTTTCAGGTTATCAAAACCTTCTGATATCAGATTAACGGCATAAATACGATAAAACTTAGAAACAGAGTTTCCATTACCTTGGGATCGCGTACGTCTATGCAGCATAGCTAATAGGCACACATCCATTTCAGAAGCAAATAAAACAAGTGGTCTTCAGCTGAACCTATTGCGGGACGTTGAGAAAGAAAAATAGTTTGACAGTGAGACAGCATAGAAAAACGAAAACGAGATTAGGAAAGAATAAAAGCGTAAATGAGAAATCAGAAAGGAGAAACAGATAGAACAACAGAGGAGGCATACATATAGATAAGTTGAGAGGTGAAGTTCGCAAGTGAAAGACAGTCAGAATATAGTTGATATTCGAGGAACAAGAGGCAGGACAGATCAAAGTTGGGAAACGATAGCGATAGAGAGAAAGTGATAAGTGAAGACGAAGAGGATACAATCACACGAAATCAGCAGGTAGGGAAAACGAGAGCCGAACACACAAGTTTCACACATCCATTGCATACAGGGGTGTACTGTACAGTCGAACAAGTTTGAGATTAAAGCTATGCGGTGCCGAATTCGCGGATTTACTGTCCAGTGTTGTACCACGCGCCTGTACTGTACCGTACTGTATTGTTTGTGTACAGTGGTATGTGTGGATCGAACCGTGATTTATGTGTGTGGGCGGGCTGCTATCATACGGTAGCACGAAAGAATTCGCGCTGCCGAGTGTGTCATCGGCAATGATGCTGCTGATGCTGATGATGAAGGGTGAGATGATGTTTTGTTCACATGTGCCTTTCCGTGTTTCGTGCCATGTCCTGTACAAACGCCGGGGTACTGTTGTACGCCATAGGAAATTAGAACTGCTACTGCTGTTCTGTTCTGTACCGTACAACTAGCACCATTACACGAGTACTACCATTGGTAGTGGCGGTAGTGCCGTACTGGAGTACCACAGCCACGGCCACTGGTACTATCACCCATTGCGCGTCATCACCATCATCAATACCAAGCACGCCAAGACACTGTTCGCCAGCACCGCCCACTGCACTGCACTGATCTGCAGTAGGGGCGACTCCTCGCGCGCACTGTATTATTGCGCGAACACTTCTTTCCACTCGCATTGTTTCACGTTTCTTGTGTGTGCACCACCAACAACTCCCACCACCGACTCGACCCGAGAAAACCTAGGCGCCACTGTCGTCGAAGCCACCCTCCGGTACTGTACACCTGGACCTGGCCCCGGCACAAGACGCGACTACACGCCCCTTCGGCACCCGATTTATTCACCGCGGCAGCCTAGCGAGCAGCGCAGCCCCCACCACCTGCAGCCCGGGCGCATTCGTTCCTTCCGCCACCACTATGCCCGCGCCCTACTGCCACTATCCCGCCCCAATCTCCTCCCTGTCGTTCCTCGCCCTGTTTCTACTGCACGTGTCGTTGCCCGTGTTTGCGATATGTCTGCAGAAGGCGTCGTGCGAGATGCTTATCGAAACCGCGTTCAAGCGCACGAAGCTCTACCCCGCGTACTTGGGTGTGCCCGATTGCTTCAACGTCACCCTACATCGAAAGCTGCGCGATAGCGAGACCGCCTGCCTCACCGAGAAAATCGTTTACACGTCCCTCATCGAATGCGCCGATTATGCGCTCACCACCACCGCCCGCACGCCCCCACCTACCGCGATATCGTCAACACAAACGACCGACAACGCCGCCATTCGCGTGGCGACAAGACAACGTGCAACGCGCGTCACAAATTCACAACGGCGCTATGACACAGCGCCATTACCGAACGTTCAAAGACGAAGCGAAAACGTGAACACTGATACACGACGACTGCGACGCTCCGTACGACAAATAGGGCGGCCACGACGAGTGCGGCGACTGCGAAGGCGTGCGCAAGGACGGGTGGGCGCGCAGCGGATAAGAGCGAGCGCACGCAACATTCAGTTTTCGCGGCAGCTGTGCGGCGCGAAGGGCGCGTGCTGCTTATTATACAACTCGGTCGAGTACTACACGAGGAATTGCTTCGAAACGATATGTCTTAGAAATAGCTCCTGTGAAAAGTAAATACAAACCAACCCGGCAACATGCGCATAACACAGGGGAGCAAGCGAACGAAAGAGCGGACTAGCGAGCGAGGCCGTGTGGAAAGCATGAGGCGTACGGAACAACCCAAGTGGGACAGGCTACTGTACCGCACCGGCAACAGGTGCCACGGTAGGCATCTGCATTGCTACATGTTCGACAGCCGCCGCACGGTGTTGGTCTCACATAGGGTGTCGCGTAGCGGCGGCACCGGCAGCGACAAAATATCAGGCGCGGTACGCGGTGTAGTGTCGTTTCGGAGGCGAAGAGGACAAGGGTGTAGAAACCATTAGATGAATTGAAGGGTTGGCAATGCCCGCCGATTGAATGTGGCGGAGGGAAGACGAATATCATTGCTGGTCCGCCAAGATACAGTAGGCCGTGGTACGTACGAAGCCACGCGAGTGGGATTCATAGTGCCTGAAGCCATCACACGCATGTTCACGGGCGGAGCGACGATGGCACGCGGAGCGGAGGGTGGGCTGGAGCGCGGCTGTGGGTCGCACGGAGCGAGCGAGGCAGCGGGAGCGAGGGTTCACTCGCACAGTACACACACATTGGGGAAATGAATTAGGTGAACGTGCAACAAGCAACAACAACAGCTACGACAGATCACGGGCTGTGAGTGGCCGCGTGGATGTTGTTGTGTCGTGCCCGGCGGCGGTACACAAGCGACAACACCGGGGGAAAGGCGGGGCGAAGGCGGGGTATGTGGGTGTGAGAAAAATGGAAATAATTATGTAACATATGGTGCTGACACCAATCAGAGGCAAGTGCGCAACCTCGACAGCCGCTACCGTGGCAAATCAGCGCGCACCCAGGCACAAGAAAAAGCGACTTATTCGCGGAGCTTCCTCTCACATGCGCGCGCGCAACTCGCACGGGTACCCTAGCCGCCGCGACGCGCTGTACTGCCGGGCCGTGGTGCACTGCACTCGGCGCACGATATAACACGGGCGCGACGGGATCGAGCGGCGCACAGCCAACATCTGCAGCGCTGTCCGGGCCGGGCGATAGCGGCGTAACTACACCACTGTGTGCCATCGCACGCACTTGCTGCCGCGGCAAACCCGTCACCCACCGGTCCGCTGCGCACCTCGCACGCCCACACCGCCCACTTTCCACCCCGCGCCGCTCCTGCAACCGCCCTGTCGTCAGCGCACCTCGAGCCGCACCCGTCATGTTGCTTTCGATACATGTCGACGCAAGAGGCTTACCATCCCACGCAAGCTACTGCTACGCGCGCCTATCCACCACCGCCGAGACCCGCTACACCTGTCGCCAACACTCCCGCAATCCGTCCTGGCCCACCTGCCTACTAGTCAGTGAGAATGCTACCGGCACCGTGCATCTCTCCATCCACACCCAAGTGAGCGCCCTCGAGGACGGACTGCTCGGCCTCATAGTGTTAAATGCCGAGTCTTTACGTTCCGCTTCGCCCACCGTGCTCGAGCGTACCCTCCCCAACGGCGCAGTGATTTTCATCCGAGTAGAAAATGTGCGTAAGGTCCGTGAGAATCACCACTTCACCATCGCCGTCATGTCGAGTCGTCTGCGGCGACGCATAGTGATGGGAAGTCGCCGCATCCCGTTAGTCCTTGTCATATTCCGGGCGGCTGAGGTGGGCGATCAATGGGTACCCGTGTTCCGAGCTCATGGATGTGCACAGGGAAACTCGGTGTTCTTCGATGACGCGGATTTGGACATAGAAAAAGCTTGCTTGGGTGCGGTGGCGAAAACACTGCGAATCGCGTTGTACCGTGTGGACATGGAGCGGAAGTACAAGCTGGTCGCGTTCTTCGAGACCGCGTTCACGGCGTTGCAAATGTTGCCCGTAAATCGAAAAGACCAGGAGAGACGTGTGGTCACGCAACCCTTGCAAGGACGCTACTACGACGATCAACCTGGGTTGGTGACATTCGCGAGGACGGAGGACAAGAGCGGGATGATGCGAGTATCGGTACGATTCGACGTGTTCAATGCGCCTGAGTTTCTATCGAGTTACTCGCGACCGCGCCGGTACTCGCTGAAGGTAAGCGAGTTGAGTGTGTCGTTCGACGAGGGCAATGACGCGCGAAGTCGGCGGCTGAACAACAGCTTCTCTGTGTCCGTGGCGGAGAGGGTGGAGAAGACTGTGGCGTTGGATAGACCACCGCCGTCGCTGCGCGCGACGCGGTACTCGCCGATTCGCCCGTCGGCGCACCGATTCCTGATTAGCTAGCGGCACGCATGCATGCGTGTCCGCGCGCGTTGCCCTGTAGTTGAGAACCGTTTATTCTGCACTAAAACCATAGTCCGGGTCGTTGACCTAACGCTCATTCATTCACTTACACACTCTCCCGCCTCACAACTAAGGACTGAACAGCTGCGCGTAGTGCGGCGGCCATACGTGCAATTCAATTGGCCTTGTGTGTGGATCTTGCTGTTTGATACCGCCCGTACCTGGTCCGCCGCAACAATACGCGATCTATCTGCGACAGCACGGTGTTGGCGTCCACAGGCCGGCACCCAAGATCGTGGCTTACTGTGTGCACTGCAGCAAGGACCGAGTGTAAGCATGACGTCTCGGCTTTTCTACACCCGCGCACAGTGCCAGCCCGCCCTCTACTCCACCTTGGCTGTCCACTGCTTCCGATGCTCATCCCCTTGGGCTGGGGCGTAAGCGCGAAGCAGCGGCCCGATGGGAGGGTGGGCAATAGTGCATGCGTTAGATTTGCTGTGGGAGCTACGTGTGCGGCTGCCACATGCTGGCTGGTTACACAATGGCACCTGCGATTGGGCGTGATGTTGGTGAGATGCAACGTATGGGATGCGAGGCAAGAGCAATGCATGCGCCCACCTCGGGAGAGCGCACTCGTAGCGAATGGACCGGAGGTCGACGAAAGTTCAAAAAGACGTTGCTCCCGATATGCGCTGTCTGCGCTTCGTGTGTGCGAACGCGCTACTGTACAGCGCAACGGTACTGATTCGTCGTTGCGCAGCTTGATGGATACTGTATCGGCTCTGGGTGTCAATGAAACGATGAAGCGCGACATAGTGCACTGTATCCGCTGTAGTGGTCGGCTTCCGTGCGCCCACCCTCCTATTCCGCTTGGAGCCCACAGCAGAGACTGTACCGCCGCTTGATTTCGCTCATCCTCACGTGGAGCGTGTGGTCGGTTTGGTGGTCTCTTGTGGCGTGGTCCTCTTGCGAAACCCTCTGCTTTTCTGTGTGAATCACTCGTCGCTGTTGCGCCATCGCATACCGTAAGGGACTCCACATTTACGACACCCAGTACAGTAGTAAGTTAGTATCCGTGGGTTGTGTGCGATTTGTTTGTCGGTTTCTTCACCGAACAAATGTTCGATTGATCGCCTGCACAGGACGCCTGATTGTGATCGATCCACAAATTCAGATACAATGCAATTCTAACAGCACGTCCTACCTTCGGGCCCAACCCATATATAAATACTGTACCGTACATATTCCGTTTGCATTATGCAATCGTTATCCAACTCTTCACGCACTCCTACAGCTTTTCGCATTTGTGCCCTATTGCGCTTGACCGACCAATGGTACGGGACCTATGCAGTGTAGACCGCGAGCTGCGGGTTACGGAATTTTCGGGTGCTTCGCTGAGCTGGACGGGATTGATAAAGGGCCATCGAGCCTTGCTGGACACGTTTCCATCCAACAATCTCGAATGATCCAGATCCGTTGTGATTTGTCTCAATCAGTTTCCGTGGGTGTCCGGCGCAATCTGCGCCGTACCAACCCATCACGATGCGCCACTCGTTCGCCGCACCACGTACCGCACTCCACGATGCGCGAGAGTACCGTCTTTCGATTCCTGCAATTACGGTGAGGTAGCTTCTACGGTACGCCTTCTGGTGGCACGGCCGTGTATTCGCTTTGTTATCCCCTGCGACGCCTCGCCAATATGTCTTGCTGCATCAATGATTTCACCACACTCATGCCCGTGAAACCAACGCTTTGCTACGCTGCTTGCTCAGTCCGTCGCTGGGCCTCGTCATTTCTCGATCGACTGCTTTCTGATTGGGACTCAGTGGCTTCGCCGCCCATCGAGCATATTTCTGATGGCGGCGCGCTACACAAATTGTTATTATGGTGCAGTCGTCAAATTACGGGTGCTGGGTACGGGACGGATTTTTACCCTCCTTGGAACAAGTCGGTTTCACTTCTCCTCGATACAGTATTGGCACTGTATAAATGTACCTCTGCAATTGCACGCACGTACTTTCGAACCGTTGCCGGACCAACTCTGAAACCTAGCACTAGGGTTGTGGCGCTCTCGACTTGCAAACTGAACTACGGCACACGGGCGCTTGGATATTCCCCTGTTTGTTTCGATCTTGCGAATCTCCCCGGATTCGACCGCATCAAATCAATCTCCGTGCGGCGAGGCCTCATCATCCCATTCGCGAAGCCATGCCCACCCGACTGGCGGCCGTGTATGTACCCAAGATTCCAGCACCTGTAGAGTTTGTTAGGACCAATGAGTTGTAGTGTCGAGTAACGCTATATCACTCCACCTGTATCGTATGATGTTCTAGAAGGCCGCCTTGCGCATCCGCCGTTGTCCCGTCCGCGCACATGAAGGACGCACACAGACGTCGCCAAAAGGCCGAATCGGTCATCGCGCAGCCGTTGCCGACGATGGAATCGGGCCATACCCTTCACCCGACGAAGCAAGAGCGACTGGTGATGGGCGGCCCGCAGATAGGTCGCATGGATGTACAGCGCAACGACTTCATCGTCACGTCGAACACCAGCTGGGCGGTTAACATGTACGAACTCGGCAACGAGAAGTACGTAGAAAGCGGCGACCTGGAGTCGAACCACTCGTATGACGGGCACGACGGAATCAAGGCGGATGCGGCGCGCTCGCCGGCGTGGATGAAAAGCCCGGTGGACGAGGAAACGATGATTAACGTGAAGTTCATCGCCAACGACATCGTGGCCTGCACCTACGAAAACGGCAGCATCTCCACCTGGTGCGCGCGCACCGGCGCGCATCTGAGCAGAGTCAAATTGAGGCACATGAGCTTCAGTTGGGCGATGTGCAAGATAAATGACCAGCAGTTTGTCACTGGTAGCTTGGAGGGGCATGTGTGTGTGTTCACGCACCGGCGCGGGCGCGAGGTGAAGGAAGTCAAGCGAATACGCAAGGCGCATTCCGAGGGCATCGTGTCGTTGGCCGCGTGCGACGATTTCGTTGTGTCCGCCTCCGTCGACGGCACCGCGTGCCTGTGGGACGCGAAGCAGTGGCGGCGGATTACGACGCTGCATCACAACGGGCCCGTGTACAACTGCACGGTGTCGCAGCGGTACGTCATGACGAACAGCGCGGCCAGCTTCGGCTGCGTGCTGGAGTCCATCGTGGAGACCATCAAGCGCGAGCTGCGCATTTATCGCATCGACGAGTTTGTGGAGGATTGCACGCTGGTCAAGCTGTACTTGGCCGATGGCGGGATTTGGATGCCCCGATTCGTGGGCGACGACTTGTTCATGTGCTGGCTCGACAATGAGGATCGACGTGAACTGTTGGCGTTCTTCAAACTCGATAGCGAGTCCGATCTTGTTGTAGCGCAGGTGAAAGTTGGCTGCTTGTGGGTGTTGGATTATGCGCTTCTGGATGACGGACGGCTGGTGGCTTGCGGCGACTCGCGGTCAAGTGGGGTCATTGCGACACTACCCCGAGCTTTGCGAAAATTGATCACTCGTGAAACGGGGGTGAAGCAAAGATTTTGTACAATTGTATAGTGCGACTGTTCTCTTTGGGTTAGCGTTGTTATTCACAGCTTTTTCGCCGCGCTGAGAATTGGGACACAGTGTACAGCCAATTCTTCGTCATTCCCAAGCTCATCTCGCGAAGTAACCACTTTGACTCATGCAATATGTAGACGATTATTTGCTACATTTGCGGGCCATACACAGCTGTAGAGGCGATTGTTAAGGAAGAGAAGCGACTTGCCCGCAGCCACTGTCGTTCTTCTCGTCTGTTCATCCTGTTTTCTTCGTAGTATCTACTGTTTCTTTGCTCTCTAATTACCGAACGACTCAGCTTTGTGCATCGTTATTCGGTGACAAGAACCTTCATGTATTAGTTTATCAGCATTGGGATTGTTCTTGGCGCATTGGGTTGCGGAGACTACCCTTCCTTACTTTGTTTCTGTTAAAGTTTTCAAGTGGCAGCACGATGGAGCTACACTGTGTTACAATACAGCATTCTTTATTGTGCACTCGGTAACCATATCTCACTACAGAAAACGGATAGATTGGGCCATAAATAGGAAACTATCTTCAGGGTCTACAGCTTCATTCCAACCTTGAACTCGTCGCCGTGCAAATCGATTGCGAGTTTGATGTCGTGCGGCATGATGGTGACGCGTTTCGCGTGCACCGCGCACTTGTTCGTGTCCTCGTACAACTCGGTCATGTACTCTTCACAGGCGACCTGCAGCGCTTCGATTGCAGCGGGTGCGAAACGCCAGCCGGTCGTCAGGTACGGCGTGGTCGGCGGAATTTCATTCGCTATCTGGCGCACCAAGCGACCGAACGGTGTCTTGCGGAGACGGAACTTCGTGGGGTCCTGGGCCTTTCGGATTCTGCGCAGAGCCACAGTTCCAGGGTTGAGCTTGCTCTTCTTCGTCACCTCATCGGGTTGGCTAACGCTGTTTGGAAGGGTCATTATCTTGCGTAACCTAGCCTTCGCAATTCTGCATTATTAAGTCGCCCTCACATCACCCTCGGAACCGTTGGGTAGGCGAGATATAAGCTGTATGGACCATACACTCGGGATGCCTCGGGCATCATTTAGCGCACTCGAGCAGCGTATCTTCCCGTGTTTTCAGCTGATAGCCCTTCCGTGTTTGTTGGGTGCGGTGCAGAAGTGGCAAACCCATGTTGCAGTGGAATTCGGAATACCCCAAATTACATGTACTGTGCAGTGCATTATTTTGAAGGTGCAACATTCCAACACACATGAAAGACAAGCACATCCGAAGACGTGAAGCAGAATCGAAAATTTTAAAGCCGTTGCCGACTATCGAACCGCATCTCACTGTGCAACCCACGAAACAAGAGCGCCTGGTCAAGGATGGACAGAAGATATCAAGGTTGGATGTTCAACGGAACGAATTCGTCGCCACCACCAACAGTAACTGGGCGGTCGCAGTATACGAACTTGATGATGAACACGTCGAAAGCGAATGCTCGAATTCGGATATAGTGACGCAGAGCGAAGAAATGTTGCAGTTCAGTACAAATCATTCGGTCGCATGGAAACGCATTGCAGTCGGAGAGGAGACCATGAACAACGTCAAGTTTATCGCGAAGAGTGTGGTGGCAAGTACAGAACAAAACGGCCGCATATCCACATGGTGTGTTCGGTCGGCTCAGCATCTTGATAGGGTGACAGTACGAAATGTGGAATTCAGTTGGGCGATGTGCAAAATCAGTGACAGAGAGTTTGTCGTGGGTGATACGCGTGGCGATATTTGCATGTTCACACACAATTTCGGATGTCAAGTGAAAGAAGTAAAGCGAATACGGAAGGCACATGAGAGATGGGTTTCGTCATTGGCTTGTTGCGGGAATTTCGTGCTCTCTGCATCGAACGACGGAACTGCACGCTTGTGGGATTCGAGAAATTGGCGATGTATTACCACATTCTACCACAATGGACCCGTGTTGAATTGTGACTTGTCGAGTCGGTATGCCATGACCAACAGTGCCGATGTGTTCGGTCTACAAAATATAACCAGACGCCGAGAGCTTCGCATTTACCGTATCGACGATAATGGTCGAAACTGTTCGCTCGTGAAGTTCTACCTTGCTGAGAATGAAATCTGGATGCCTAGGTTTGTGAGGGACGATTTGTTCATGTGCTGGGTGCACAATGAAGGTCGACGTGAGTTGTTAGCATTCTTCAAACTTGATACCGAGTCCGATTGTGTTGTAGCGCAAGTGAAAGTTGGTTGTTCATTGGTGTTGGATTATGCGTTTCTGGACGACGGTCGGCTGGTGACGTGTGGTGATGCACGGTCACGTGGTGTTATTGTGACACTACCCAGAGGTTTGCGCAGAATGATAACTCGTGAACCTGGCGTTCCCCGAAGATTTTGTACAATTGTGTAGTGGACTCAACTCGACAATTGAATTAATAAGCACAATTGTAAAAACTAAATCCTTACGCAATTTGTGAATCTTTTCTATACTGGCCTATTCCTCAATTTGTCTGAGATAATTTTCCAGTTCAATTAGACCTGAATCACAACTTACTCTAAGTTCGTTACACAAGATCGAAAATATCAAGTGATTCAAACAGTACGTCTGTAGAATAACAATTAATTACCTTCTTCCCCGACAACTGCGAGCGATGTGCGCTTAAGAAAAAGTTAATTTAGGAGAACGCGAAATAGTTACTCGAGATTGCTACGCTGCAAACATGCCGTCCGATAGATATCATAGAACAAACAAACCCAAAGAACGTGCTGGAGCCAGGTGAGAATGCTGTCTCATGCGAGTGTCTTAATTTTCGAACTTCAACCAAATAGGCCCCAACGGCACGTGCCTTATTGACTGAAAAGCAAACAGTGGTTCGAAATACATCAGGAGAAGTCGTGCTTACCACGAATGTCGGACCATTAGTTCCGAGCCAATCTAGCTAAAGATTACGAAGTTTCGATTATTCGGCTTCGTCCATACGTGTGCGGGGATTATTTTATTGGGTTTTGCAAGCTCGATGAGATGTGCGTCAGGTTTCACAAGTATACTTTGTTCTCAAATCGTCCAAACCTTCTTCGCAGCGTGGCAGACGGCGAGCAATAGCCAAAAAATAAATCTACGATGGGAAGAACGATCAATGAAGGAAACGTCAAACAAAACTCTCATCCTATACTGCTGAATTTGAAGAAAAACAGGAAGTAGCCTAAAAACCTGCAAAGAGCTTGTGAACAATTTCTAGAGTGTGAACGGCTGCTTATAAAGTATCATTGCACCGACCTCGATTTAGTATACCAAGATCTTGCCCGATCTTTTTCAAGATTGTGCTCGAAAGCTCTGACTCTTGTTCAAGAGATCGAAGTAAGGCAGAGTCTAAGAGAAGTGGAATGATCCTCATGTTGAATTCAGACGAAGACAAGAGTCGAACGATTCTGGGAGTGAGAGAGAGAAGGAGTGTGTCGTGTCACGCACTG
>JAAUYH010078680.1_pt1 | contig 14332 bp, 8 predicted proteins | sample 7278061 | NCBI WGS metagenome assembly JAAUYH01 (sample SAMN14350203, study PRJNA611818) | marine sediment metagenome | isolation source: surface marine sediment (0.6m) | place: French Polynesia: Moorea | collected 2018-08
ATTGAAGATCGCACAGTATCGGCAGCTGCGAGAAATGGGATTTTGTTTCGAACCGCAAATCGAATCATGGGCAGCGTGGTTAGAGAAGTTGAATGAGTTTCGCAAGGCGCGCGGACATGTTATGCCTTCGTTTGTAACGGATCGAAGATTATACGACTGGCTGCAACTGCAACGCAGACGCTACCGGAACGGGACGCTCGATGAGGAGAACACAGTTCAACTAGAATCGATAGGTGTCGATCTTCGTCCAAAAGAAGTCGCATTTGAACAACAATTGAGCAAGCTGGAGCTCCTATGGCGAGGTACAGGCCCAGTAGAATTGCCGTTAGGTGATACGGCACTGAAAATGTGGGTTGGATATTTGCATGACGTCGGTCGGGATAAATTACCAAAGCAAACCGTGGCACGACTTGACAAAATTGGGTTTCGATTCAAAGATGATGCACGTACAGAAACTACGGAAGATGAACAATGAGATTCTTTTTTGATGTACGGCTTTGCACTACAGTAAGCAATTTTTAATGTAGAATATATAGAAACGCTCTGGACTGGTGTCGTTTCGAGATGTTTAAGTGCACCAGTTTTGTTGCAGTGAGGATGATAAGGCCAAGCCACTAGCACATTGCTGATATTAGCTCATTGGACCGGTACGGAAGAATAATTGCATAGTGGCAAACGACTTTGGCCGCGACCTTTTTTGAAATGCATTTGATCCTTCAGTTGCACAATGAAATTATGTAGGAATAAAATTAGTGTTTTGGCGGTACAGTGGGATTCAAGTCTAGCCAAGAATCAGCCGGTGTCAAGAGTCGGCACACTACTTGAAGCGACCGCATCAACGAATCATCACCCACCGAACCACAATGGCAGGGAGTGCTTCTTATCGTGTTCCGACGACCCTGGAAGAGGTGCGAAAGTATGTGACGGGTACCTCGAATGGCTTGGGACCTACGTCTGGTACCGTGACTGTACAAATGACTCATTCGAACTTGAAGAAAACAAGTTTCGCCGAGTTGAGATTACAACTCAGCATGACCGTGGATGATTTGAAGGGCAAGCTCTACACGCATTGCGGTACCACTCCTGCATCGATGCAGATTCTACTACGTGAAGGTCATCTCGGGCCGGTAGTCTGTGAATTGAAAGATGATAGCGCGACTCTTGCTGCGTACAATATTCGAGCAGGACACACATTACACGTGATAGATACGGACCCGAACTCGCTCAGCGCTCATGGGGCGCTTGAAAACATTGACTCTGTGACAAGGTATGTTATGTCCGATGAGGATTACAAAAAACGACCCAACACCTACCTCAAGTTTCGTGAGCAGCAACGAAAGACCAACCCAAATTGGTCTGCAGTCAAAGGGGAATCGTTACCGCAGATCGATATTGATGAGAGCAAGGTTCCTGAAATTGAGATTGGCAATCGTGCAGAAGTGTTTCCGGGTGGTCGAAGAGCAGAAGTTATGTTTGTAGGCAAAGAACTCGAGGGAATGCCGAAAGGATGGTGGGTTGGAGTGCGTTTCGACGAGCCAGTGGGTAAGAATGATGGATCGTTGAACGGAAAGCGGTACTTCGAAGCGTCAAAAGGCTTTGGCGGTATGGTACGACCTTCAAAGCTGAAAGTAGGTGATTTTCCCCCACTTGATGACGATAACTTTGACGACGAATTGTAGAGATACACTAGTGTTACATTGAGGTCAGATTGTTGTAGTGGGTTTACACCGAGTCAAATTTACTGTAAATCATACAGTATTTGGAGCAGGAAAACAGCAGGTTTTGGATACTGTACGAAACAGATTCATACGTGTGCGGTTCACTGTCTTAAACCTTTTCTACTGCTGCGCTCAATTGGCATCAGCATTATCATGGTGTCGCCGTCCATAGAACTAATGAAACCGTGGCTGGAACATTTAAGTGTTCCTACTGGACTGCTGCTTCTCTTCTTTGGTGTGTTTCTCATTCGTCCTGCGATTTGCATTTTAGCAGCTACATTCGGCGCGCGCCTGGGCTATATGGTAGCGCAATGGTTAGACTTCGGCGAAATGGGCTACCTTATCGCAGCTTTGCTCGGTGGAATTATTTTCTTTTCTATAGTAGCAGCTATGTGTGATGGTGAGTCATCTGCTGGTTTTGCCCTTGGCCTGGTAATAGCACTCTCGCTATTACCACTTTCATTTGGCATGTTTATGTGGCAGCGAGTCGTCGCGATATCTGTTCTTGGCACTGCATTCTCATTACTCATGACTGCAGCAAGGCGAGAAGTGAGTATTGTGGTCACAAGTTATGGTGGGTCTTTCCTCGTCTGGCACGGTCTGGAGCTTATCGATACTCCGTTACTAGACGCCCAAACTTTCTCTTCGGTCCCTGATTTTGTTTCCCTCAATAATATCGACATGTGGTTCAGTGTGTTCAGCTTCTTGATAGTCGGATTCCTGGGCGTTGCAGTTCAAATGATTCTGTTAGGAGGTCAAAATCAGTCTGCAGAAACCCATAGATATCGGCCAATCCGGTGATGCAGGATGCGATGTGCACGCATGACAGGATTAGATTTTTCATTACAGTGCCGTTGATTCTAATTTACAGTTGATTTGATCCGATAATTGGCGACGTCGGTTCACTTCATCTTTCAATATCCTTGACTTCGAGTTGCTTTCTGGCGTTCAACTCCGGTAACGTGACATGGGTGGAACGGGTCGTGCCAAGAGGAGAAAGCGAATTGAAAAATATGGGACTGGTTTGGAAGATGAGACCATTGGGAAAACAACTGGTCTGGGCAAACGCACCCGAGCTCGACGCCGCCGTGAGAAGTACGAGGCTGAAAAATCGAATAAGCCTAACTTGTTGGACTCTGTGAAGGTTGCACCATCTGAGACTCGCGCTGAAATAAAGCGTGCCACAAAGCGGAATAGTGGTGGTAATAGCAAACCAGCCCAAAAGGGGCAGAGCGTAAAATCAAAGCATGGTGCTGTCACTAGGAATGTTGCGAGCGAAAGCAAAAGTAATGTGACCGCAGGAAAAGATTCTGTTTCTAAGAAAAATCCCGCTGTGAAACAGTTATTATTCGATGATGATAACCCCGATTCCGAGATGGCTGATATTTTAGTGGAAAATGCGTCAATTGAATCAGATAAGCAAGAAGAAGAATCCGAGGCAGAAGCTGACGAAGAAATCAAGTCAAGCAACGCGAAGGAAAAGAGGCAGAAGCTTGAAGACGGATTTTTGCGACTTAAGAAAGGACAACATCGTGAGAAAGAAAACGGAAGAGCCGCGAATGATGAATTCGTTATCAGCAAAATAGATGGAACCTCTCATGGAAGTGAAGAGAGTGATGCCGTTGAGGACATGGAAGAGCGCAGCGATGACGAAAGTTCTGGAGACGAATCTGGTAGCATCGATCCACTTGAAGCTGAATCACGCAAACTTGAGTTGGAAAAGCAGCAGGAAGTGGAAGATGCAGAAGCGGAACTGAAAGAACAACAGCAACATGCAGAAGCTCCCGAAGAATTTCGGCTAGATCAGGGTACTTTGGGAAGAGGTGGTCGAGTTGACGTTACCGCTGAGGGTGGTATGGAAATTTTTGGCTCCACGAGGGAACAATTGAAATTGCGTTTACAAGCCATCTTAAACGTACTTGCAGATATTAAGAATCGTATGGAGCCTGGAAAGTCTCGTTCAGACTATGTGGAAGCGTTTTTGGAGACTGCGTGCGAATGTTATGGGTATAATCAGGAACTTGCTCTTCGTTTGATGGATGTATTTCCCAAAGGAGAGCTTGTCGATTTTATGGAAGCTTCGGAGTCGCCTCGACCACTAACTATTCGCACAAATACGTTGAAAGCAAGACGTGGCGAACTTGCTCAAGTTCTCATTGGCCGTGGAATGAATGTCGATCCTATCGATAAGTGGAGCAAAGTTGGCTTGGTCGTCTACGATTCGCAAGTCCCAGTTGGTGCTACGCCTGAGTATCTTGCTGGACAATATATGATTCAATCTGCATCGAGTTTTCTTCCCGTGGTTGCTCTTGCGGCGCAGCAGAACGAAAAGGTTCTGGACATGGCGGCGGCTCCTGGAGGAAAGTCAAGCTACATTGCTGCCCTAATGAAGAACACCGGAATGCTTGTAACAAACGATTTAAAGAAGGAGCGAATCAAATCGCTAGTTGCGAATTTGCATCGACTTGGTGTTCATAATTCTGTTGTATGTAACTACGACGGTAAGGAACTTCCTGGGGTATTTGGACAGCTATTCGATCGAGTTTTACTTGATGCACCATGCTCAGGTACGGGGATTATTAGTCATGATGCAACGGTAAAGACAAATCGAACCGCGAAAGACATCGAAAATACAACTCGTATCCAGAAGGAGTTGTTATTAGCGGCGATTGATAGCGTGAATGCTAATTCGAAGACTGGCGGTTACGTTGTATACTCAACATGTTCAGTTCTTGTGGATGAAAACGAAGCCGTTGTCGACTACGCACTGAAGAAACGACACGTGAAGGTCGTTGAAACGGGTGTGCCTTTCGGCTTACCAGGGTTTGTTAATATGCGACAACACCGTTTTCATCCTAGCCTCGATCGTAGTCGGCGTATTCATCCACACATTCATAACTTGGATGGCTTCTTCGTTTGCAAGCTTCAAAAAGTTTCGAACGACCCCGTCTCGGTTCAACGTGAAAACGTTATGAGAAACAAACCAGTGATGTCTGAAAAGAAGACTGGTAAGCAGAAGAGCGAACCTGAGGAGAAAGACTCTAAGGGTAGAAAATCTAATGAAGACTCAAAGACCGCTAAGCCAACGAAAAAGAAAGCGAAAACAAAGACAGTCTCACAGAAAGGGAATGCACCCGCTGTACAATCCAGTTCGAAGTCAGTTAAGTCTAATACCGAAACGAGATCAGAAGCAGGTGAGCCAGCCTCCGAAACGCCATTGGATGAGAGAACGAAGTTCGAAGCTGAGCCCACAGAGAAAAAGAGCAAGAAGAAAAATATGGCGAGTGTTGGTAATACCAAGCAACCATGCCAAGCTAGAAAGGAAGCTTCGGTTACTGGCGATGGGTCTCGTGGCTCAGTGAGCAAGAAGGCAAAGAAAGCAGATAGATTGCGTCGGTTGGGAATGTCATAAATGTTTAGATTGTTTACTTCAAAGATATACAAGTAGACGTCGTCAAGCCTGTTTGTTCGATGCCTTGTTTGCGTCAGATGTACGTCTGCTTCGCTTTCGACCAGCTAGGAATCGTTCCTTAGCTCTTGAATCTCGCACCCAAGTTGGGGTGTTGGAGATAATAGCAGTGAACACTGCTCGCAGTACGAAAATCAAGTGTTCAACCACAATTACAATAAAGAAAACGATGTACTCGTCTTCCGCAAAAGTCCCGACAACCGCCTTTGCATAGCTTGCAGTTACAGTAATGATTCCAAGATTCGTCATGATGGACGAAACTGATATGAATTCAAATGCACGAATCCAAGCGCCAATGTTCAGAGCTCTTCGAGGCGCGGACCTTCTCGTCATGTGTACTAATTTGTAAGTATCAGCTTTGACTTCGATACAATTATTCAATGCAGCAAGGGCGGCCCCAAGAGGAAAAGCAGCGGCAAATAATGTAATTTGGGAAAACTGTCTCACCAGCTCGAAGTAATCGTCGAACACACCTTCGTAGGAATCCATTTCGAGTTGGGAGGAAATAGGGTCGACAGTTACTTCCGGTGCTTTTCCAGTGAGATTTGATGATGTCTGTAAATCTCGGTCAACACCTGCGGCGGCAGCTGCTTCTTCTTTCTTCTTTTCCGCAGCAGCTGCAGCTTTTCTCCGACTACGCCATTTAGACAGAACTATCGGAATCACTGTCTCCTTAATATTGCCCACAACTAGTTCCATCAAGAGAACAGAGCGCATGGAAGAAGCCAATCTTTCATAGTCCTTACGAACAAACGCAACGAATAGGTAAGCCATATTCATATTGAGAAATTGGAACAGCACGAGCTTCAGCACAAGTGAGTTTTCGTAGTCGGAATGATACTTGTGATTTTCTTTTTCAGTGAAGAACATGGCTATCTTGAAGTAAATTGTGTCGAGAACATTGAGCGCAACTAAGTATAGTACGAGTGGCATATTTTTCAAGATAAGTTCGCGCATAATATAGGGTGACGACCATCCATAATTCATTGCATTTTCATCGACCCAACCGTGAACAATATCTTCCACATACAATGCTTTCAACATCACCCAGCAAGAACATATCAACGCAGCCAGCACTACAACAGAGGACATGGCAAATCGCATGTACTTCTGCCGCTTCGGAAAGACCACGATTTTCTCACCTGTTATTCGATGATTGACTTCTTTCCCGTAAAATTCGTCACGTAAGTCCTCTTTCTTTGTCATTGTCATCAAAGATTCATCGGATGAATCACCAAGAATGAGCGATGTCCACATGTAGACGATTTCAATGTTACGCCTTCGCCAAGAACTCGTAAAATAGGCGCCCCACAATGATGCAAACAAACTGAACATGAACAAAAAGAATGGGATGTACCTTGGGAATACATACCTCGCTGCAGTCACAAAAATGCCCATAGCTCCGTAGACGAACAGTGATTTTGTGTAAAAGGTAAGAAACGCAAAATAGAGCGCAACCTTGTCGCCAAAATAATCTTGGAGACGTGAAATCCCGCCCACATCGAACAATGGTGTGCTAAATGTGAGTTCATCCAAGATTGCCTGGGCAGTCCGCGCGTGATGTAATGGAAAAACATCAGTGAGATGTTTCTGACGTTTGCACCACGCTAGAATTCCCTCATTGCCACGCACATCGTCGAACTTCTTCTTATCAGGTTTGATTTGATCGATGCAATATTGCAGCATCAGAATTTGTTCGCTGTGGCTGAACAATGAGTCGGGTTCACGCTTGAGCGCAAACGAGTCGATATCGGCAGCTTCAAACGCTCTAACGTGGCCGTCCAAATCGCGCTTGCGTAACGCCAGTGTTTCTGCAGTTTCAAGCATTTGCTCGAACGGGATATTCAGTAGGAGTACTAAATGACTTTCGTCCGCAGTCTCTACGGAGCGTGTTTCGATGCCACGACTTCGAACTTCTCGCATTACGAAGGCGACTAAATCGCTGGTAGCACCACCTTTCTTTCGGAAAGCGGCAGCAATCGTTGGTCTATTTTCATCATACGCAGGCGCATCGGGAGTGGTGGGGGATGCTGGGAACAACGAGGAATTCACATCCGTAGAGGATGCCGCCGTCGGCGTCGTAGGAGGTTTTGATGTTGTACTAGACACGCTAGTCCTTCGCCTTCGCAAGCCTTCCATGGTGATGCAAGCTGGTGAAACACTTCACGATCCACGAGCTAAAATCGGGCGAACAGTTCACGGGCGGTACAGTACATACGCTCTTACTCTCTTGATACCCCCAGGCGCGGGGCGCTCAGCGCGCTGTCCCTGAAGTATGTTTAGAAGATCCGGAGTATGAGTATTGAGGGAATCAATCAAATGTTATTATGAGGATTTCTACTTACAGTGTGATGTTAGATTCAAGTCACGCATAGACGACTGCATGAAGCTGAAGCTGAGTAAAGGTCGTTGACTGCTCGATCTTTCTTACCAACCTTCGCGCTTCATGATTCGAACATTATTCATTCTCAATTCTACTGGCGATGTTATAATCGAAAAACATTGGCGTGGAAATGTTCATCGCAATGAGTCGATTGCCTTTTGGCGTGAGCTTGTCCGCCGTGGTGGTGCAACTAGCATTCATCCACATCTACCAACCAAACGCGGTGCACTAATACATTTGCAGCGCTCTGGTCTGTATTTTCTTGCATGTGCAACACTTGACGCTGTACCTCTTTCCGTATCGTCATTCTTGGAATCACTTGCTGATGTGTTGACGGACTACCTCGGAGGCGAACTTGGGGAACATGCCATAAAAGACCACTTCATTACCGTCTATGAATTGTTGGATGAAATGCTTGATAATGGGTATCCGCTCACTATGGAACCGAATGTGCTGAAGGAAATCATCGCCCCGCCGAGCATGCTTTCTCGTGTAATGGATCAATTGACGGGCGAGGCTGGACCGCCAAAACTTGCTGCCGCTCATTCAGCTCATGCTCTTCTTCCTTGGCGTCGTACAAGAGTACGATACGCACAGAACGAGGTATTTGTTGATGTTATTGAAACGGTGGATGCGACTCTAACTGCGGAAGGAACGCTCACTCGTGCGCTAGTACGTGGTGAAATTAAGCTCAATACTCGTTTAAGTGGCACCCCAGAAATAACATTGTCGCTCCGAAGTAATGCTCCTCTGGATGATATTGCCGTCCATCATGCGGTGCGAACTCACAACGTATCATTAGCTCAATCCGTTTCACTTGTACCACCAGACGGTCCATGCACTTTAATGCGTTATGTGGTTCGAGATTTCCGTTCGATTCTACCACCAGTTGTTGCACAAGCACGCATTGAACTTGACTCAATTCGACGCATTGCGTCAGTGTCACTGACAATTCAACCGCGATGGTCTGATAATGGCATTTTTGCATCATCATCATCATCATCGTCTGCAGCTCAAAGTGCGGCTGCAAAAGGATCGCTCATGCTTGCTCAAGTAATGAGCGGAAAGGGTGTTACTGGATCGACTTCAGACATTGGTGCATCCGATGTCGGTGTGTCGATTCCATTTGGTGCTGGCTTGTTCAAGTGTGCATCTCTGTCGGCGAGCCATGGAACTGTGTCATTTGATGCATCATCTGGAATGTGCGAATGGGAACTGGGTACTCTTACAAAGGGCAAAGTGCCAAGTCTGATTGGGAACATCACCTTAGAAGAAGGTGTCGCACCACCTCGTCCACCAATGATTGCGTTGCGATTCCGTGTGCCCGGTGTTGCACCATCAGGGATGTTCGTTGATCGACTTGACCTTAAAGGTGAATCGTACAAATATTACAAAGGGCTACGATGTGTAACCAAGTCAGGGAATTATGAAATTCGAACCTAACTACAGTAACTTCTTTAGACGGCACCAACCTATAAACCAGTAGCTCACTGCAAAACTATTAGCAAGATTGCTCCTCCTATTCAAGTTTGTTATACTTCATATCTTCTACTGTGAATCCTGGAATATCGAAAGTTGACGCAAACTGCTCCACTTCTTTTCGTAGACTTTCAATTTCAGCATTTCCAGTCAGTGCTTTCTTGAAATCCACAAGCTTCTTCCCGCTTTGACTTTGGATATTCAGCCCGATTTGCACTCCGCGATAGAGAAAATCAGCCACGTTCCTAAAATCTGCTTCCTTCATACCACGAGTGGTTAGTGCTGGAGTACCAAGACGTATGCCCCCAGGGGTCATGGCGGATTTATCACCATGGACAGCATTCATATTGAGGGTAATGCTACACTTATCGAAGAGTACCTGAGCCTTAGATCCAGTCAAACCAAGCGGTCGTAAATCCCATAAAACAATGTGATTGTCCGTTCCATCTGTCGCCAACTTGCAATCGTAAGACTTCAATTGGTTGGCTAATGCCTTCGCATTGCTAACTACCTGTTCGCAATATCTCTTGAAATCGGTAGTGGCGACTTCTCGTAATTGAACAGCGAGTGCCGCTATTTGGTGATTATGGGGCCCGCCTTGTAGTGCTGGAAAGACTGCAGAATTCACCGCTTCCTCCATATCCATACCTTGACCAGCCGCAGCAAGAGGTTTCTTCCGATAAAATATTACACCAGCGCGTGGACCACGAAGTGATTTATGAGTTGTAGAAGTCACTACATCAGCATATTCGAATGGAGACTGCGCAACTCCTGTTGCAACAAGACCAGAGATATGAGCCATATCAACCATTAAGAAAGCACCGCTTTCATCTGCAATGTTTCGAAATCGTTCGTAATCCCACTCTCGGGGATAAGCACTGCCACCAGCTATCAGACACTTGGGTCGAAACAAACGAGCTCGTTTTTCAAGTTCATCGTAATCTATGAACCCATTATCCAAACGTACGGGATACGGGAGTGATTCGAAATACATGGAAGTTGCAGAAACTCGCCTTTTTGCAGTATAAAAGCCATGCGTCAAATGACCACCACTCGGCAAGTCAAGACCCATGATTCTATCATGTGGTTGAAGCATTGCAGTGTAGGCGGCAAAATTTGCAGGCGACCCAGAGTAGGGTTGAACATTCACACCCCAGATAGAATCGTCAAGACCAAATGCCTTGAGGGCACGTTTTTGGCACAGACGCTCCACATCGTCTATGATTTCATTCCCGCCGTAATATCGCGCACCAGGAAGACCTTCCGAATATTTGTTGGTAAATACTGAACCTAGACAAGAGAGAACAGCAGTGCTAGTGAAATTTTCTGATGCAATGAGTTCGAGACAGCGCCATTGACGATTTTTCTCGCGTTCCAGCAAATCGAAAATTTCAGGATCCGATTCCTCCAAACTGCTGTTGCCTGAAATCACGCTTGACTCGGTAAGTACGGCACGAGCAACACGCCGGTGATTAGACACCGAGTACTGATTTCGGCGAGACTTGATTGATGACCGAGATAATGCTCCGCGCGTAAACGAGGAAACATGTAGGGATGTGCAATTGCTAGAGCTGAGGAACAACAAGGGATACGTCATGGCGATGCTGTACCTACTCCAGGGGCACCCCGCCTTCACTTTCAGTTCAGCTGTGCATCAATGACTAGTTTGAGCTCAGAGTGCTAACATTAAAGTTAAAATACAAATAAAATTTTCGAAGAAAAGGATCAGGATTGCTTGAAATTCATTACCGATGCGGTACTGTATCCATACACTAGATCTACAGTTTCCTAGTCGATGAGAGGACAAAAGATGTAGAACGAAATATAAAACGGCGATATCATAGTTTACAATGGAATCACCAATTCAGTCGATGCCGATTTACTTGGTGCTCCTTGTGGCAATGCAGCAAGCTGCTTTGATTCTTCTCTCTTGTTTTGGTTAGCGAGCGGGATTGCAGTGACTGTCATCGTAGGTTCTGTTGTTTCTTTTACTACAGGTTGCGATGATATAATGTTACCACCGGGTAATGGAATTGCTGTCACTTCTGGTTGCTCCGATGCTGAAACCAATCCTGATTTTGGTCCCTCAGCTGTAACCGATTGCACTTGCGCTCCAGGATTGCTTGATGATACTGTGCCTTTCTTAATGTTGAATTTAAACTCACTACCTTGTCCAGTTGGTGGATTAGGCATCGCTATCGCTCCTCTGTTAACTTTTGCGTTACGTTGACCAGCACCCACCTCGATTGTTGGCATGTTCACATCATCTGCTTCAGTGCTCTTCGATTTCCCCTGAATAAGAGAACTATGTTGCCGCTTGGGTAATGCTCCTTTGAAACCCACACCGGCAACGGAACCATATCCGTAGGTGGTATTTGTTTTGCCGTCACCAAACGCACCAGCACCTGCCGCTGCTGCAGCACCACCTCCAGTACCCCCAGTTTTGTCACCACCACCGCCGCCACCACCAACACCGCCATTAGTACCAACACCGCCACCACCACCTTTTCCAGGACTTCCTGACCCGAAGCCAAATCCGTTCGCACCTTTTCGTTCCTTGGTCGCGTTATTTACAGGGTCGTAAGCACCATACGCGGTGCCACCCGCGCAAACACCATTTGTACAAGAACGGCCACTCCCATTTGCTCCTGTAGAAGCACCAACGCCTCCACCAGCCCCTCCCTTAGCTGTGCCACCGCCACCCCCTCCTGCGCCTCCACCACCCGTAGCCATTCCACCACCACCACCAAAGCCAGGACCTCCAGTACCGAAGCCGATCCCACTAGATGACGACTGACCATTGTTTAGTTGGGCAGTGAGATTGGGCGGAATTGGAAGTCCGTTTATTTGATGGACAGTGGGATAGATAACTGCGGTCTGTGCGACAGCGCAAAAACCGAGTAAGGTGATAATAATGCAAATGATGTGACCCATAATGAGCAGAGCGGAGGATGAAGCTATCATGCATGTTGAAGGGAAGATGCTTTAAATGGAGTGGGCGGAAAATGAAACGGTCGAGAATGAATTCAAACGCAGAGTTTGGTCTAGCTGTTACAGTCGAATCTGTGGGCTACATCAGGTCAATTCTAGTTGCACTTTTCCCGTGGTCCCAACGAGTCGAGAATAAGAAATCAGTTTTCAACAGTACCTTACTGAGTAAGTCAATAGTCAGCCAAATCAAGCATTTTCATGTAACATCGAACATTGCGTAACGAATTATGAACCAAGACCACAACTACTCGTTCGCTTCTACCTGGTACTGTTCGAGTCGACACCAGTCGAATAAAGAATTCCGATTAGGATGAACCAGGCTTGATTGCGGTGACCTAGAGGAACAACAAATACAGTACAACAACCATACAGCGAAGAGTAGACCTTAAAACGATAACCCGCTAGACAAACAGTAAAATCTATTGACGATATAGCCAAAGTTTAGTAAAGGTCGCTCGACTACATTCGCAGTCACCTGTAAATCTCGAAATAAGTACTATTAAGCTTAGACAATATGCAATCGACTCCCCTTGGATTTTGGTGTGCGTTACGCGAACTACTTTCTTTTGATTAACTCCATATGGTTTCCTAGTTTTGTCGGTGCCCCAGCAGACTAGATAATACAGCAAAGATCCAACAGAACGGTGCTTCTGGACAACGAAGCCGAAAAAGTATTTTCGAGCATCCAGTCCAACAATAAGAAGAAGGTAAACTAGGCGAAAGTTACCATGATAGAAGATAGACAATACTTACGTCTACTACGGAGTAATATCCTGCGAACATGGAATCGATCGCGAAGTGTCAGTCTGTTAATGTCAGATGAAATATTTGGAATTCGTGACTCACAGGATTTACTGAATCTATTTGCAATCCAAAATCCTTGCTAATTAAGTTTTTTAGTTCTTGCGTCTATTCGTCTACTCATTACTCCACACTTCATTAAAATCATATCTCCGTCATGATGAAGGTTCTATCATTGAAGGAACTGAGAGCTTAGTTGTTCTTCGAATATAATTTTTGCTTGCTAGAAGTGTTCCTTCGTTGGTTACTCATCAATTCTTCTCCGAGAGCACTCCGTTGTCAAAGTGCTAAAGTATTATACTGCTTTTACATAAGAATTTTTCTGCCTTTTGTAGATTTTAGCAGCCTCTATGAAATATCTATCCTTGAAATGTATTGGCAGTTATTTGTTCTTTTGCAGGTTTTGATTGTCATGCGGTGTTTCTGACGGTGCAAAATCTCTTATTTTACCACGAACACCATTATTTTGGAAGCACCTTATCATAATTATGGGTTCTCCTGCGCCGTATGGGTATTTGTTGTGACATTTGTTTATGAATTTCGATATGTTGAACTAGCAAAAATGATTGTTTGTTCAATTTGTCATCAGGCGCCTAAACCATCCGTCTCAGACCTAGTAGAGGCCATTTCCTTTGTTTTTCGTGCATCATCACGCTAGCTGTTGTCCAAAATTTACGTATAATCGATGCAACGAGTCCTATTCGCTTCAAGCTTATGTATGTAACCAGTAAAAGAACCGAAACATAGGAGAAATAGCGTTAAAAAGTGCCTATTAATGGTAGAAAGAAAGCGAAATTGTGAGGAGAACAACATGACCAATTTTTGTGGCGATTTTTGCTACTAACCCTCCTCTTATCCATTCTATTCGAGATTTAACAAAAAATTCGCTTTGGACGCTCTTTTTTGGTATATTAATTCTAGGCCTGTGAAAAAATGCGAACGATTGGTGTCAAGAAGTTCTGATTCTCTTCAGACGTTTAGGAAGTGAAATGTCATTCATTACTTGAAGTAGAAGTATTTCAAACATGTTTTGTTTCTTTATCAAAGGTTTCTTGAGAAGCATGCTCGTAACGGACATAGCATGGGAAAAATAAACTGAAATAGATATTACTGCAGGTACACACATGAATAACTTACTAACCTTGCAGAAGGACTTTGATTAATTGAAATTCAGTGGCCCACGGTTCGAAGTATTTTGCTGACTTATCCTGAATCCTAGAGTTATTTATTGAATAAATAGACTGTTAATCAACTTCTTTGAGTCCTACCTGAAAAGTATCTGTATCTGTACTGCTTGAGTTAATCAACTGGCACATCTTGAAGCAAGATGAAGACAATTTTTCAGACGCAGGACCTGAAAAAGGGTTCGTATAGCTTCCGTATTAGGCAAAAGGAGCAGAGATATCCCAGGGAGACATGTTCTTGTTGCGTTCTTCAAACCAAAAGAAGGTGCTCTTCATAAGTGTATCTGTAAACGTGGAATCTCTTGAA
>JAAUYH010200237.1_pt1 | contig 14329 bp, 12 predicted proteins | sample 7278061 | NCBI WGS metagenome assembly JAAUYH01 (sample SAMN14350203, study PRJNA611818) | marine sediment metagenome | isolation source: surface marine sediment (0.6m) | place: French Polynesia: Moorea | collected 2018-08
GGCTGCGTCGATGGTGCCTTTTTCCAGAGCCGGCAGGATGTCACCGCCGCCCATGGCCACGGCAGGCACGCCGATGTCAGCGTAAGCGGCGCCGACCATGCCCGGAGGGGCGCGGAAGCGCATCTGACGGAAGTCGTCCATGGACTCGATCGGCTTCGGGAACCAGCCAAGGGCCTCGGGGCCGACCGGCTGCAGCATGAAGCCTTTCACGTTGACGCCCATTTCGTCCCACAGGCGGTCATAGAGTTCCTTGCCGCCGCCATACTGGAACCAGCTGAGGAACGCGATGTTGTCGAGGCCGACACCAGCGCCCGCAACCGGTGCGCCGAAGAGGTTGGCCGCCACGTGCTTGCCGCCCCAGTAGTGGGTCCAGGCAAAGCCGCCTTCGACCAGACCGGCGTCAACCGCGTCCATGATGTCGCGCGGGCCAACGACGGCCCCGGCGGGCAGAACTTCGATTGTCAACGACCCGCCTGTCAAAGCGGCCACGTCTTTGCCGAACTCGTTCAGCATAAAGACTTCGTCAGCCGTGTTCGGCAGAACCGATTGGATGCGAAGCACCTTTTCGGCCCAGGCCGTGCTGGCCATCATCGCCGTGCCGACGGCAGCGACCGTGGCCAGCTTGGTTAGTTTCGAAAACATATGTTTTCCTCCCTTGTTTTGCCTTCTCTTGGCGATTTCGAACGTCTTGCCGGATGTCGAAGGCGGGCGATCCGGCTATTCGGTTAGTGTCCTTTGCTAAGATCCATCCCCTCGATCAGCCCAAGCATAGGGCCGACACCATAGTTGATATCAAACACGCCTCGGAACAGCATATGGCCTGCCACATAGATGAGAACGATAAGGCCAAGCCAGGAAATCACCGGGTAGCGTGTCAGCAGCTTCATAATAAGTGTCGCGGCGAAGGCCATCAGCAGAATGGCCAGGCCAAGGCCGAAAACAAGTTTGAAAGTGTCGCCGTCGGCGATGGCCGCCACAGCCAGCACGTTGTCGAGCGACATCGAGACATCGGCGATTGTGATGGTCCAAAGCGCCTGGCGAAGCGTGCGTCGCGGCGGGCCGGTGTAACCCGCCTCGGGGTCCTCGGCCATCTCCAGCGCGTGCTCGGCCCGGGCGTCCACATTGGCAAGGATTTCCTGATAGAGACGCCAGCAGACCCAGCATAGCAAGAGCCCCCCGAGGAACAGTAGGCCGGGAATGCCCAGCAATTTGGTAGCAATCACGGCGAAGACAATCCGCAGAAGCGCTGCAATCACCATGCCGAACATGATCGCCCTAGCCCGCAATTCGGGCGCAAGACCCGCCGCGGCCATGCCGATGATCAAGGCGTTGTCGCCAGACAACACAAGATCCGCCAGAATGATCGCACCGAAATCGACGGCATGCTCCATCATTGCACCGTCTCCAGTTCGATCCCGTCCGGGGACATTGCATCTGCCAGCACGAGGTCGCTCGCTTTTTCACCGATCATGATGGTCGGTGCATTGGTGTTGCCCGAAACGATCATTGGCATGATCGAGGCATCTGCCACGCGCAGACCTTGGATGTCCCTGACCCGCAGCTTGTCATCGACGACCGCCATTGGGTCGTGTCCCATCTTGCAGGTACCGGTCGGGTGATAGATCGTCGTCGCGTTGCTTCGGGCCCAATCAAGGATTGCGTCATAATCGTCGTCCGACACCGAGGGTCCCGGCGTGTATTCATCAGTGATTATGCTGGCCGCCGGTTCGGTGCGCGCGATGCGGCGTGCGATGCGGATGCCTTCGACGATGGTGTCCTGATCCGTCTTGGTCGCCAGATAGTTCGGGTGGATAGCGGGATGGTCGCGCATATCGGCGGATTTCAACTTCAGATGCCCCGCGCTTTCGGGGCGCATCTGCAGGACACTGGCGGTGAAGGCGTTGAAATCATGCGGTTTATTTATCTTCTCGCTTGCGCTGAACGGTTGGACGTGGAACTGGATGTCGGGCTCTTTCAGATCGGGGCGCGTCTTGAGAAAGGCGGTGCCCAGGCTCGCCGCCATCGTCATCGGCCCGGTCCGTGTGGCCGCGTAGTGCAGTGCGATCAGGCCCTGTTTGAACAGGCTGTTGATCTCGGTGTTGATGGTCGAAAGCGTCGTCTTGTAAACCGGACGGGCTTGCAGATGGTCCTGAAGGTTCTTGCCGACACCGGGTGACGCCTGCACCACCTCGATGCCATGGTCGCGCAACTCATCGGGCGCGCCGATACCAGAGACCATCAGAAGCTGCGGCGATGCGATGGCACCGGCTGACAGCACGATTTCCTTCCGCGCCTTGATCACCTTGCGTGTGTGTTGGTGGAGAACCTCGACGCCCGTTGCGCGCTTTCCGTCGAATACAAGCCTTTGGGCTGGCGTGTTCGTAAGAATGGTGAGGTTCCCACGCCGCCGCGCGGGCCCAAGATAAGCGACCGCAGACGAACAGCGGCGGCCGTTGCGCATCGTGAGCTGGAAGTGTCCGACGCCTTCCTGGCTTGACCCGTTATAGTCGTCGTTCTTCGGGTACCCGAGGTTGACGGCGGCTTCGAGATACTTGTCGACGCAATCGCGGCTGACCGCGGAATCGGAGACCGAGAGCGGGCCGTGCCGCCCCCGGATCTCCGGGCTTCCGCCTGCATAGGACTCCGAACGTTTGAAAAGCGGCAGAACGTCCTCCCAACCCCAGCCGGCGTTTCCCAGTTGCCGCCAGTGGTCATAGTCCGCCGCCTGTCCTCGCACGTACAAGAGCCCGTTGATCGAACTGGATCCGCCCAGGACTTTCCCACGCGGCCATTTGATGACCCGTCCATTCAGGCCCGGATCCGGTTCGGTCATGTAGCCCCAGTCGGTCTTGGGGTTCCCCATTGTTTTGAAGTAACCGACCGGGACATGGATCCACGGAGAGCTGTCCCGTCCCCCCGCTTCCAGAAGGGCGACCTGGAATTTTCCGCCATCCGAGAGCCGGTTTGCCAGCACGCAGCCAGCCGAACCTGCGCCAATGATGACGTAGTCAAATTCCAAGATTTCCCTCCCATATTGACGCGTTGGTCAAAAAATGAGACTTTTCGTCTCACTTTTAGTGCAACACGATTCACCTCATGTTGCAATCCCTAAGTTGGGAGGACGGGAACATGGACGGCCAAGACAGCGGACGGATCCCAACCAATCTTCGGGCGCTGCTTATCCTGGAAGCACTGGGACAACAGCGCGAACCGATGTCGGCCGCCGAGATCGGGCGCATTGTCGGCCTGCCGAAACAGACGATCCACCGGTTGTGCAACACGCTGCTGCACGAGGGCTTCTTGGCGCGCGAGGGCCATGGATTGAAGCCTGGTCGGCGGACGCGCGCCATGGCAACGGGCATACTCCACGCATCAACCAGCCACATCGCGCGGCATCAGATTCTCAGACGCCTTGCGGAGGAAACCCGGGAAACGGTCAACTTCGTCGTCCCGGAAGACAAAGGCATGAGTTACAAGGACAGGGTCGAAACCGACTGGCCGTTCCGCATTCAGTTGCCGGTTGGAAGCCACGTGCCCTTTCACTGTACCGCGAGCGGAAAGACGTATCTTGCGTCCCTGCCCAAACGCGAGCGCGAACGCATGGTCCGCGCTCTGGACCTGACGCCGCAAACACACAATACCATTGTCGATGCAGATACATTGCTGAAGGAGCTTCGACGGATCGCCGAACAGGGCTACGCGTTGGACGATCAGGAGTTCATCGAAGGTATGGCCGCGATTGCCGTGCCAGTCCGCGATAGCGACGGACGCTTTCTTGCCTCCATCGGTGTGCATGGGCCGGTGCAGCGCTATCCCGTGGACAAGGCGGCGACCTTTGCGCCGCTTGTCGATGAAGCCGCAAAGGATCTGGCTGTAGTTCTGGCCGAGGCCTGAAGCGCCTAGCCCCTTGTTAGTTCATGTTACCCTTGCCCGGCAATACCTCGACCCCTTGGCTCTTCCAGAAGTGCGGCAGATCGATGAAGACCCAGTTCTCGGCGAGCTTGTCCCCTGCGCGGCGGTAGATGTCGATCACCCGAAACTCGCCCACCTGCCCCGTCGCTGCATGCCCCATGTAGTCTCCGGTCAGCCGCGCGGTGAAGTTGGGCCAGCCGAAGAACCCGCCGAAATGGCCTTCGGCCAGGCGCGCGACATGACTGGTGGCAGACCTGTCCGAAAAGACGGAACGAAAGGGACCCGAGTGCTGTTTGGCATAGCGCTCGATCGTGTAGGTTGCCCCGATGCCGGTCGGCCCCCACCAAATCATGTCTTCGACCCAGGTGCGGCGGAGTTCATCTTCGAGTGGCAGGCCTAGTTGCCATGACCCGAGATCCCTGATCATTGCGTTGATCGCCGCCAATGTCTTTGCGCCTTCTTCTTCCGGCTGAGCGCTGTACAAGAGGCCGCGCTGCCCCAACGGACCCGGTTGCACCAGTTCGGCCCCACGCGCCGTTTCCGGAAATGGCTGAAGCCCCGCTTGCAGCATGAGGTGCGGGACATCGCAAAACATCGCAACGTCGTGGATCAGTCCATCTTCTACCCGGTAGAACGCGGCATAGCGCAGGAACGCCATGCGGCCGGTCGCCGGAATCCCGAGCCACGGTGCGTCGAAAAGGCCGACGAGATGACCCATTGAGGCCACCCAATGGGTCTGAAAGCCATCAATTTCATTCGTTCCCGCAAAGAAGATGTCCTCGCGCCGTTGCATGCGTGCCAGGCTTGCCCGCAACGGTTGCCAGAACGCCTGCGCCACCGATTCTGGCCCAGTTTTTTCGTTGAAAGGATAAAACCCTCGCCAGCGGCAGTCAGGCGCCATATGGCGCGCGAGAGCGTCGGGCAGAGCGTCGATTTCTGCCTCGATCTGTGCCTTCTGATGTGCGAGAACGACCTCTTTTTCCTGTTGAAATTCCATGCGTTACTTCTGTCTCTCGGCCGTTTTGCATACGTTTGCAAAAATAGCTTGCCAGATTGACAAGGCCAAGTCTACACTTCCCCTGCACGATCGCCTGGGAGGGGACAATGGCTGAAATCCAGCTTCGGAACGTGTCGAAGCGCTGGGGCGATTTCATCGGTGTCGCCGACTTCAATCTGGACATCGCGGACAAGGAATTCCTGGTTCTTCTGGGTCCCTCGGGCTGCGGCAAGACCACGACGATGCGCATGATCGCGGGGCTAGAGGATCCGTCGGACGGCGAGATTTTGATCGACGGCAAGGTGGTCAACGATCTGGAGCCCAAGGACCGCGATGTCGCGATGGTGTTCCAGTCCTATGCGCTTTATCCGAACATGGACGTCTACGAAAACATCCGCTTTCCGTTGAAGGTTCGAAAGATCGATCCGGCCAGCCACGACGAAAAGGTGAGACGCGCCAGCGCCATGGTCGAGCTGGACGATTTCCTGCATCGGAAACCGGCGGCGCTGTCGGGCGGGCAACGGCAGCGAGTGGCGCTTGCGCGCGCCATCGTGCGCGAGCCGAACGTGTTCCTGATGGATGAACCGCTTTCGAACCTTGACGCGAAACTGCGCGTTTCGACACGCGCCCAGATCAAGAATCTGAGCCACGAACTGGCCGTTACAACGATCTATGTGACGCACGACCAGATCGAGGCCATGACGCTGGCCGACCGGGTCGTCGTGATGAACCAGGGTGTGGTCCAGCAGGTCGGCTCGCCTACCGACATTTACGACAAGCCCGCCAACACCTTTGTCGCGGGCTTTATCGGCAACCCGGCGATGAACCTGATCGAGGGTAAGATAGCGGGCGGAGTCTTCAAAGCACCCCATGTCGAGATCGCAGGTCTTGACGTGCCCGATGGTAACGTAACGCTGGGCTTCCGGGCCGAGGACGCGACCGTCAGCGCGACAGGCGGGCAGATCAACGCACCGATCTATACGATGGAACTTCTCGGCGAGGCCACGATGGTCAGTGTGCGCATTGGCGGGCAGTTGGTGAGCTGCAAGGCCGACAAGAGCTATCGCGCCGAAATCGACGAAACGATTGCGATCAACATACCAAAGGAGATTTGCCACCTGTTCGACGGAACGACAGGGGCGAGGATCGGGGGGTAACCCCCCGCAAATGGGGTGCGGGCTTGCAAGACGCACCCATCATTCAGGGAGAGAAAACTGATGAAAATGAAAACGTTAGCTTTGGCAGGTGCCGTGTCGCTGATGACATCGACAGCATTTGCGGGCGGACATGGCTGCGAGATTGGCGCGCGCGTCAGCATCGTCGGCAATGAATTCCCGGCCATCCAGACGGTGGGTGCGGGCGCTCAGGAATGTACGGGCGGCGAGGTCTCGACCAACCTGACCGCCGACCACCAGAAGATCAATCTGGCCGGCATGCAGGGCAATCCGGCGGAATACACGACCGCAATCATCGCCAACAGCTCGATCGTGGCGCTGATCAATGACGATGTCATTCGCCCGCTGGATGATCTGGTCGCAAAGCACGGTGGCGATCTGAAACCAAACCAGTTGATCACCATCGACGGAAAGGTGATGGCGGTGGCCTTCATGGCAAACGCGCAGCACCTTGTTTATCGCAAGGACGTGCTGGCCGATCTGGGGATCGAGCCACCGAAGACCTATGAAGACATGCTGGCGGCAGCGGAAGCGATCCGCGCGGCAGGCGTGATGGAAAACCCGGTTGGTGGCGCCTATGCGGCCGGCTGGAACCTGGCGCAGGAATTCAACAACATGTTCCTCGGCATGGGCGGTAGCCACTTCAAGCCGGGCTCGGCAGAGCCGAACGTGAATTCGGAAGCTGGCATCAAGGCGCTGGAGATGATGAAGGCGCTGTCGGAATACATGAATCCCGACTTCCTGACGCATGACTCGAACGGGACATCGGCAGAATGGAAGGCCGGCAATGTCGCGATCATGAACATGTGGGGCAGCCGTGTTGGTCCGCTTCGCGACACCGCAGATGGCGTTCCGCAGGAAATCGCTGACAACACCGCGATTGCCGGTCCGATGACCGCCGGTGGCGGCGACACCCCGGCTTCGACCCTGTGGTGGGACGGCTGGACAGTTGCCAAGAACATCAGCGACGAGGAAGCCGAGGCAACCTTCCTGGCGATGAAGCATGCCATCCGTCCGGACATCCTGGAAAACGAGGAAGTCGCCACCCAGGCCGTTTGGCTGATCGACGGGTATGAACCGACACCGGCCGCCGAGGGCGTCTTTGCCGCCGCCAATGCGGGCACCATCCCCTATCCGATGCTGCCTTACATGGGGCTTCTGCACACGGCCCTTGGCAATGAACTGGCCGACTTCATGCAAGGCAAGGAATCGGCTGAACAGGCGCTGAAGGACGTGGAAGCGGCCTATATCGCGGCGGCCAAGGAAAAGGGCTTCCTCTGAGGCATTCAAGGGCGGGATTGTTCTCGCCCCACGACGTACACTCTCGCAGGGCGGGCATAACCCCGGCCTGCGACACTCTCAACCAAGCGAGACCCGATGAAACATAAGACCTTCTTCTGGTTCTTTCTGCCGACCGGGCTGGCGATGTTCCTGTTTATCGCGCTGCCGATCGTGTCGATCGTGGTCCAGTCCGTCTATGCGCCGCACGAGGCGGTGATCATCGAGGTTGAAAACTGCGGCCCCTTCGGCTGCACCAAAGAAACCACTATTGACCAAAGCGCGACCGCGGCCATCCGCGAGGCCGAACCCCTGGGGCGTTTTGTGGGGTGGGAAATCTATCTGGATCGCGGGCATCTGGCCGTGAACGAAGTGGCCGAAGCCTGGGCAACCAGCGAGACGATGGGCGAATTCTGGAACGTCGTTTACAACCTGCCGTTCTATCGGGCTATGGCGTTCACGCTGGTTTATGTTTTTGTCACGGTGCCGCTTCTTATCATTTTGGGGTTGATGATCTCATTGGCGGTCAACTCGCTGCACCGGCATCTGAAAGGCTTGGCGATTTTCTTTTCGCTGCTACCCATGATCGTGACGCCGATCATCGGCGCGCTGATCATGTTCTGGATGATCGACAGCCGGGGGATCCTTGGGAACCTGATCATCTATTTGTCGGGCGACCCACAATTGTCGCTGAAGGCGTCGACCCCGCTTATGTGGATTTCGCTGATCGTTTACGGCATATGGCATTCCGCACCATTTGCCTTTGTCGTGTTCTATGCCGGGCTTCAGACCCTTCCGCAGGACCAGATCGAAGCGGCCCAGATCGACGGCGCCACGCGATTTCAGCAGGTGCGTTACGTCGTCGTGCCGCATTTGATGCCGCTGGTCACGTTCGTCACATTGATCAAGCTGATGGATAACTTCCGCGTCTTCGAGGAAATCGTCGGATTCCAGGCCCAGGCCCATGCAACGTCGCTCAGTTGGATCATCTTCAACGATCTCGGCGGCGAAACCAGGCAGTTGTCGGCCGCCGCCACGACCAGCGTGATGACCATCGTCGGTGTCGCGATCCTTCTGTCACCGGTTTTGGTGCGCACCTGGCGCGACTTCAACAAGGGGCACGGATAATGGCGTCAAAAGCCCAGCGCATGCCAATCGGCCTCAGGATTGCCACCAACGGGTTCATCGTGGTCTGGCTGATCCTGGCCGCGTTCCCGTTCCTTTGGACCTTCTGGGGCAGTTTCAAGGTCGAGCTTGATTTCTTCTCGATTGCCGATTGGACCCACGCGATCACCGGGCCACGGACCGAGGCAACCTATGGACGCGCGTTCACAGGCGCCGGGTATGAAGGGGCCTGGATTCAGGAAGAGTTCTGGCGAAATGTCCTGAATACCTTCATCGTCTGTTTGTTCGTGGTCTGCACCTCGCTGACCATTGGAACGCTGGGAGGCTATGCCCTGTCGCGGTCTGGTTTCCGGTATGTGATCTGGCTGCTGATCATCGCGCTGATTTTCCGCGCGCTGCCGCAGATCACGCTGGTAGCAGGTTACATGCTGCCATTCTTTGAATGGAACGTCTGGGGTATCCTGCCAACCACGATCATCGTGCTGGTGGCGATCAACCAGCCCTTCACTCTGTGGATGCTGCACAGTTTCTTCCAGAACATTCCGAAAGAGCTGGACGAGAGCGCCAAGGTCGATGGGTGCACTCAGTTTCAGGCCTTCCGGCACGTGATCATCCCCGTGATGTGGCCGGGGGTGATCACCACGGGGCTGTTCAGCTTTCTGTTGGCCTATAACGACTTTGCCGTGTCCACGATGCTGCTATCCGAAAGCAACCGGACGATGGTGCCCGCCATCGCCGCCTTTCTTGGCACCACCCAGACCGAAGGCAACGTGATGTTCGCCGTCGCTGCCGTGGTGTCGGCCACCGCGCCGCTGTTCGTGCTGGTCATGTTCTTCCAGCGCCAGATTGTCAGCGGCCTGACGGCAGGAGCGGTAAAGGGATGATTTCCCGCGTAGCGGATTTCGTGGTTGTCGGTGCGGGGTCCGCTGGATGCATCGTGGCGGCTGAATTGATCCGGCGCGAGGCGGGCTCGGTTCTGCTGATCGAGGCTGGGCCAACGGCGCAGCATCCCCTTGTTTCCATGCCCTTCGGACTTGTCTGGCTGATGGGCGGAGCGCGCGACTGGTGCTTCAAAAGCGCACCACAAGCCGCCTTGGGCGGGCGGCAAATTGCGATACCTCGAGGGCGAATGGTGGGCGGATCGGGGTCGATCAACTCGATGGTCTGGTTCCGCGGACGGCGGGCCGACTTCGACGCTTGGAATTTGCCAGGGTGGCGTTGGAGCGATGTGGAACCGGCCTTCGAGGCCGTGGAGACGAAGCTGAGACCCGCGGCGTTCGATGGTGCGCATCCCCTCGTGAAAAGTCTGTCGGAACTCTTTGGCGCGAACCGCGACACCCCGCCGTCGCCCGAACGCGAAAGTGCGGGCGTCTTTCGGTTTAACATGGAAAAGGGGCGTCGGCGCTCGGCGGCGGACGCGTTCCTCGAACCGGCCAAACGCAGCCGCCACCTGACATTGGTAACCGGGAAAACCGTGGTTCGGTTGGGCTTCCGGCAAGGGCGCGCGGCAAACGTTACCTTCGACGGCGGCGGCGAGGCCGAAGCACGAAAAGGCATCGTCCTGTCAGCGGGCGCGATCGGGTCGCCTGCAATCCTGCTACGCTCAGGTGTCGGGCCTGCCGCAGACCTGGCGCGTGCAGGCGTCGATCTGGTCACGGATGCACCGGGTGTCGGGCAAAATCTGCATGACCATCCTGCCGTCGGATTGCATTTCGCGGGTCCGGGCTCTGGTTATGGGCTGACGTGGGCGCAGGCCCCCGCCTGGGCGATGGCCCCCTTGCGCTATGCGCTTCTCCGGTCAGGCCGGTTTGCGTCGCCGACAGTCGAAGGCGGAATGTTCTTCAATGCCCGGGGAGAGAACTCCGAACCGGACATGCAAAGTCATGTAATCCCGTTCATGTTGGGCTGGCAGGGTCGGCGGTTTGTGCCAGGCGCAGGGTATTTCATGGACGTCACGCTTTGCCGACCCCGGTCACGCGGCGCGATCAGGCTGACCGAAAACGGCCTGTCCATTGATCCGGCTCTTCTGTCCGACACCCGCGATCTGGAGGACCTGGTGGCAGGCGTGACGCGGCTGCGACGCATTCTGGCCGAAACAGACCTTGGCGGCCACGACGCACCCGAACGTTTTCCCGGCCCGGACGTTAAGGGCGACGAGGCCATCGCCGCGCACATCCGCGCACATTGCGGCACCGCCTATCATCCGGTGGGTACGCTGGCGATGGGCACCACCAACGAAGCGCCTGTATCGCCCGAACTGGCCGTGAAAGGCATCGCCAACCTCTGGGTCGCGGATGCAAGCGTGATGCCACGGATCACCAGCGCCAACACCAATGCGCCATCGATGATGATCGGCTACCGGGCGGCAGCAATGATTGCGGAGGCAGCCTGATGGATGTCACCGCCGCAAAGGCTGCGTTTCGCGACTATCTGCGCGCGCCGGACCCCGGTTTCTTTGCCGAGGACGCCTCCCTGCATGTTGTTCACCCGTTCAACGAGCTTTCGGTTGGCGGCTATTTCAACGAGTTGCTCGGGTCGCTTCGGACCAGCTTTGCGCACCTGCGCCGGGCCGACTACATCGCCTTCGGCGGAACGTTCGAGGGCGCAACATGGGTCACCTCGACCGGGTATTACACGGGCCACTTCCACACGCCTTTTCTGACCATCCAGCCGACCGGGACGCTGGCGCATCTGCGCGTTGGCGAGTTCCACCGGATGGAGAACGGGAAGGCAGTTGAAAGCTACATCTTCATCGATCTACCGGAACTGATGATTGCCGCCGGTCAATGGCCGATCACCGAAAGCCCCGGTAAGGATCGCGGTTTCACAGGCTACCTGCCCGGTCCCGCCACGCAGGATGGACTGGTCTGGGAAACAACCGATCCCGAACGCAGTCTCGCATCGGCGGCGATGGTGACCGACATGCTCCGCGCGCTCGCAACGCCGGACGAAACCTGGCGCCCCTACTGGTCGGACGACATGCTTTGGTACGGACCGGCCGCTTTTGGAAGCTTTACGGGCATAGAGAATTTCGCTGGTTTCCAGGTGCCCTTCGAAGCCGCCTTCGAAGGCTGGTCGGGCGGCGCGGCAGGCAACGGCATGACCGCCCATTTCGCACGATTTGCCGATGGCGATTACATTTGCTCGGGCGGCTGGCCATCGTTGACCGGCGTACAGACAGGACGCTTCCTGGGCGTCGACCCGGCCGGCAAACGCGTTTTCATGCGAGTTTGCGACTGGTGGCGGCGCGAGGGCGATCTGCTGGTCGAGAACTGGGTATTCGTCGATATCCCCCACGTACTTTTGCAGCTCGGCGTCGATCTGTTCGGCACCGGGCAAGCGATTTCTGACGCAGAAATCGCATCGGAAGCCCAATCGGTTTCCGGGTCCCAGCCTTCGATGTCCGCACCGGACATCGCCGCAGAGAATGCGTCATTCTCTGCCTCCGGAGATATGAGATGACTGTTGAACACCTGAAGCAATCCAAACCTGAATCCGAGAAGAAAGAGGAAGACGCCAAGGTCCGCGCCACGGTCGAAGCGACACTGGCGGATATCGAAGCTCGTGGGGATGCCGCCGTTCGCGAACTCTCCCAGAAGTTCGACAATTATGCACCTGAGAGTTTCAGGCTGAGCCAAAGCGAGATCGAAGCCGCCATGTCGCGCGTCAGCCCGCGTGATATGGAAGATATCAAGTTCGCGCAAACCCAGATCCGCCGGTTTGCCGAAGCGCAACGTGCCACGATGACCGACACCGAGGTCGAAACGCTGCCCGGCGTCATCCTCGGCCACAAGAACATCCCCGTTCAATCCGTCGGCTGCTATGTGCCGGGCGGCAAGTTCCCGATGGTCGCCAGCGCGCATATGTCCGTGCTGACCGCGAGTGTCGCGGGTGTGCCTCGGATCATCGCCTCTGCGCCACCGGTGGATGGCGAACCGCACCCCGCCATCGTCGCCGCCATGCAAATGGGCGGCGCGCACGAAATCTACGTCATGGGCGGCATTCAAGCCGTGGGCGCCATGGCGATTGGCACGGAGACGATCGAACCGGTCCACATGCTGGTCGGCCCTGGCAACGCCTTCGTGGCCGAAGCAAAGCGGCAGCTTTTCGGGCGCGTGGGCATCGACCTTTTCGCCGGGCCGACCGAAACGATGGTCATCGCGGATGAAACCGTGGACGCCGAGCTTTGCGCCACGGACCTCCTCGGTCAGGCCGAGCACGGCTACAACTCGCCCGCCTGCCTGATCACAAATTCCCGGAAGCTCGCAAACGAGACACTTGCCGAAGTCAACCGGCTACTGGAGATCCTGCCTACTGCCGAAACAGCCCGCGCCTCGTGGGAGGACTACGGCGACGTCATCCTGTGCGATACCTATGACGAGATGCTCGCCGTCGCCAACGACATGGCCTATGAGCACGTTCAGGTTATGACGGACCGGGACGACTGGTTCCTCGAACATATGAACGCTTACGGTGCTCTGTTCCTCGGCCCCCGCACGAACGTCGCCAACGGAGACAAGGTGATCGGCACCAACCATACGCTGCCCACCAAGAAAGCCGGACGCTACACGGGCGGTCTCTGGGTTGGCAAGTTCCTGAAAACACACAGCTATCAGAAAATCCTGACCGACGAAGCCGCAACGCTCGTCGGCGAATACGGCTCGCGGCTCTGCATGCTCGAAGGCTTCGTCGGCCACGCCGAACAATGCAATATCCGCGTCCGGCGCTATGGCGGTAAGAACGTGGCCTACGGGACCGCTGCCGAGTAATGGATGTCGCCGGGATCAGATCCGCCATCGCGCCATTTCAGCGCGCTATGGCGTGTTTTGACCCCGACGCCGTTCAAACCGCGCTGAACACTTGCTTCGACAGCAACGCGTCCATCCGCATGTGCCACCCGTTCGGAGACCTCGCGGGGGCCGAGGCGTGGGCGCGTACCTGCCTCGATCCCCTGCATGCCGCCTTGCCCGACCTCGAACGGCGCGACATGATCGTGGTCGCGGGCCGCACGCCGGAAGGAGAGGACTGGGTTGGGTGCATGGGCAACTACATGGGCACCTTCACGGCGCCACTCCTGAACATCCCTCCGACGGGGCATCTCGCCCATATGCGATACCACGAGTTCTTTCGCATCGAAGGCGGAAAGGTCACCGGAATGCAGGCGATCTGGGACATCCCCGAGCTATGCATGCAGGCGGGTGCCTGGCCCATGGCGCCGCAATTGGGCAAGTTCCTCTGCACGCCCGGGCCGATGTCGCAGGATGGACTGAGCACGACAGGTGACGGCAAGGCGGCGCTGACACGCGTCACGGATATGCTAACCGATCTATGCCGTCACCCGGCGGACGGCGGTCCTGAGGTCATGAAGCTCGAAGAGCACTGGCACCCGCGCTTCAACTGGTACGGGCCTGCGGGCATCGGCACGGCCCGTGGCGTCCCAGGCTTCCGGCACTGGCATCAGATCCCATTCCTCCGCGCCATGCCCGACCGAAAGCTGGACGCCATGGGCGATCTAATGTCGCATTGGATCGCCGAAGGCACGTACGTGGCCGAAACCGGCTGGCCCAACATGCGGCTGACCATCACCGGAGATGGCTGGATGGGCATCGCTCCATCGGGGCAAGAGGTGACGCTTCGCAGCCTCGACTTCTGGCGCGTGGAACACGGCCTGATCCGCGAGAACTGGGTGCTGGTCGATCTTCTGGACCTCTACGCCCAGGTCGGTGTCGACGTGCTGGGCCGCATGGCCGAGTTCAACAAGGTCCGCAACCTTCAACCGATCGATCTGGAGCGCGGCATATGACCTTCGCCCGTTTCGAAATATCCCGAGGGGGTGAATGGA
>JAAUYH010141692.1_pt1 | contig 14328 bp, 11 predicted proteins | sample 7278061 | NCBI WGS metagenome assembly JAAUYH01 (sample SAMN14350203, study PRJNA611818) | marine sediment metagenome | isolation source: surface marine sediment (0.6m) | place: French Polynesia: Moorea | collected 2018-08
ACAGGTTCACCCGCTGGGTGATCCTGTTCGAGAAGGTGCTGATCCCGCGGACCAAGAAGAACATCAAGCGGGTCCAGATCTACCTCTCCGATGCCGAGAAGGCGGCGGTGGTCAATTCCAAGATCGCCAAGCGCAAGCGTGCCGCGGCGGTGGCGTCATGAGCATCGCGCGACTGAAGAAGGTCACTCTGGCTGGCCTGTTGAAGGAAAAGGACGACGTCCTTGGCGGCCTGCAGGATCTCGGCTGCATGCACCTGCTGCCGCTGCGGCCGGCTCCGGCGGAGATCGAGAATGTAGCCTCGCCGCGCGCCGAGTCCGCGTACAAGGCGCTGCATTTCCTGACGGAAACACCGCAAAGGCGCCGCCAGGTCGTGCGCGACCCGTCCTTTGATGTCGAGGCGTTCGTATCGGAGGTGCTGGACGTCAAGCAGCAGCTGCGCGACGTCACCGACCGGCGCGACTTTCTGGAGCACCGGATCGGCGAGGTCGAGCCGTGGGGCGATCTGTATTTCCCGCCGCTGGAGTCGCTCGACGGCCACTACCTCTGGTTCTACGTCCTGCCGCTCGGCGAGTTGAAGTGCCTCGACGATATCGACCTGCCCTGGCAGATCGTCCGCAAGGACCACCGTCAGGCCTATGTGGTGGTGATCGCCAAGGACGAGCCGCCGCGCGACATGCTGCCAGTGCCGCGGACGCGGACCGGGGCGCTGCCGCTCAGCAAGTTGAAGGAGCAGCTGGAAGACACCGAACTCGAGATCGAGGATCTGGTTGCCCGGCGGCAGGCGCTGACGCGCAACATCTATCTCCTCAGCGTCAACCTTGCCGAGGCGGAGAATCGCGCCTCGCTGAACTTCGCCGATCAGCAGACCCGCGACGAGGACGGCGTCGTCGCGGTGCAGGGCTGGGTCCCGGTGGACGCGATCCCCGCTGTGGAGCGCTACGCCGAAGCCGCCGGGCTCGCCTGCCTGATCGAGGAGCCGGCGGCCGACGAGCAGCCGCCGACGCTGATCCTGGAGCCGCCGAATATGGCCGCTGGGGTCGACCTCGCCATGTTCTACCAGATCCCGAATTACCGCTCCTGGGATCCTTCGGTGATGCTGTTCTTCGCGTTTTCTGTCTTCTTCGCGATGATCCTGTCGGATGCCGGTTACGGCCTGCTGCTGATGGGCGGCCTGCTCGCATTCTGGAAGCGGCTGGGCACGAGCGAGAAGGGTCAGGGCTACCGCCTTCTCGGTGCCAGCATGTTCGGCAGCGCCATCGTCTATGGTGTCTTGGCGGGCGGCTATTTCGGCGTGACGCCGCCGGACGACTCGTTCCTGGGCCAGCTGCATATCATCGACGTCAACAATTACGGGGCGATGATGCAGCTCTCGATCGTGATCGGGATCCTGCATCTGATCATTGCGAATGGCATCACCGCCTATCTCCATCGCCGGCGACTGATCGCGATCGCCAAGCTTGGTTGGATTGCGGGCCTGGTTGGCGGCTATTTCCTCGCCTTCGGCGAGGAGGGCAGCGCCATGTCCCAGCTGGGGCCTTACCTTGTGGGCGGCGGCCTTGCGGCCGTTTTCCTGTTCTCCAGCGATCGGCCCCTGAAGGCGCCCACCGACATCCTCTGGCGTGTACTCGACGGCGCAACGGCGCTGACCGGCGTCATGGGGTTGTTCGGCGATGTGTTGAGCTATATGCGGCTGTTTGCCCTCGGGCTCGCCAGCGCCTCGCTGGCGCTGACGTTCAATACCCTGGCGGCGCAGATCCAGGACTCGGTTCCGGGCCTCGGGCTGCTGATTGCCATCCTGTTGTTGATCCTCGGCCACACGTTGAATCTCGGCCTTTCGATCATGAGCGGGGTGGTTCACGGGCTGAGACTCAATTTCATGGAATTCTTCAAGTATGCGATGCCGGAGGAGGGGGAAGCCTTCCGGTCATTCGCGCGAAAGGAGGCACAGCGGTGAACGAGTTTGTATTGGCCCTCGGTTGGACGGGGATCTATTCGCCAATGGCGATCGGCGCGATCGGTAGCGCCATTGGATGCGCCATCGCCGGGCAGGCCGGCATCGGTGCGATGTTGGTCACCGAAGGCGGCTACGGGCGCTATGTCGGTCTGTCCGCATTGCCGTCCTCGATGGTGATCTACGGCATCGTCGTCATGTTCACGCTGAACCGTGAGGTGACGCCGGAGAATGCCGGCGCGCTGTTCGGCATCGGATTCTTCGCCGGGCTGGCGATGCTGTACTGCGCCATCTGGCAGGGTCGCGCCTGCGCGTCGGCGATCAATGCCTTCAAGGAGAAGCCGGAAATCTTCGGCCTGTCGATCGCGCCGGCGGCGATTGTTGAGGGCTTCGCGGTCTTCGCGTTCATCTTCGCGCTGGTCGTCAGCGCTGGCATCCCGGGAGGCGTATGATGGCCCGACAAGCAGAGGCGCCGCCGATCTCCAGGGGGGTCGATGAACTGATCGCCCGTCTGCACGAGGAAGGCGTATCGGCCGGCCGCAGCGAAGCGGACGGGATCATCAGCAAGGCCCACGCTGAGGCGAACCGGATCTTGAGCGAGGCCCGGGCCGAGGCGAAGCAGATGCTGGAAACCGCGCACAAGGAGTCGGACTCCTACCGCGCGGCCGGCGAGCAGGCGCTGAAGTCGGCCATGCGCGACGCCAACCTGGAGATGCGCTCGCGCCTGACGGAGCGCTTCAGCTCCGACGTCAAGCGCCTTGTCACGCAGAACCTGGCGGACAACGAGCTTCTCAAGCGCATGATCCTGGAGGTCGCCGGACGGGCGCGGGACAGCGCGTCGCTGGGCGACGACGAGGAGATCGACGTCATCCTGCCGGAGAACGTCATTGGCATGGAGGAACTGCGCGGCGACCCCGAAGAGCTGCAGAAGGGCCGGCTGACCGGGTACGTGCTGGGCCTGACCGGCGAGTTGCTGCGCGAAGGCGTCACCCTGTCCGCCTCTGACGAACTCGAGGGCGGGATCCGCATCCATGTTCCGGACCGCGACATCACCCTCGATCTCTCTGACCGGGCGGTCGCCGAATTGCTGCTGCGTCACCTACAGCCGCGTTTCCGCGCCGTTCTGGAGGGCATCGTCAAGTAGGACATGCGGCGATGAACAACGACACCGACGCCTACATCATGCTGATTTCGGGGCTGCCGAGCACCGAGGCGATCTTCCTGGCGAAGCAGCCGCCGCTGTCGCGACTGAAGCTGGACCGGCGGCTTCGCGTGCTGACGCCGGAACACGCCGAGTTGCTGGAGCAGGTCGAGGGCGCGCTGCAATGGGATCGCCTGCCAATCTCGCTGAGTGAGGAGCAGGTCGTCGAGCGCGGACGCCAGGCGCTGGCGCAGATCGAGAACGAGGTCGTGCAGGATATCATCCGCGACCGGCTCGAGATCCGAACCTGCGTTGCCGCGCTGCGGCGGCGCAACCGCGGCGAGGCGGCGCCGGCGCCCGGTACGCGTTGGGGCGTCGGACGCTGGGTCGATCACATCGCGCGGAACTGGACCGAGCCGGCTTTCCGTCTCGACCGGACGTTTCCGTGGCTGCGCGAAGCCGACCGGCTGATGAAGCAAGAGGACACCGTCGCCCTGGAGCGCCTGCTCCTGGAGCAGGCGGCGCTCGGCCTCGACCGGCGGGCCGGGGAGCATCTGTTCGATTTCGAGGCGGTCGTCATCTATGTGCTGAAGTGGAACATCATCGATCGATGGGTTCGCTACAACGCCGAGGCCGCGGCGCGGCGCTTCCAGGACCTGACCGATTCCGCCCTGGGCGATTACGCAAACATGCAGTTTGAAGGAGAGGCTTGATGGCCAAATCGAAATCGACCGGAGGGTCCCGGGCCGCGCAGGGTGGCACCGCGGTGAAGGAAGCGCCGGTGGCGAAGTCCAAGGGCCGCAAGAGCGCCGACAGCAGCGCCGGCGCGAATGTGCCGCCGGTCACGGCGCGGATCGTGGCGGTCCAGGACGATCTGGTCGAGATCGAGGCCCAGCGGGGCGCCGATGGCGAGCTGGCGCAGCTGGTCAAGAACGAGGTCATCCATATCTGCCCCAGCGAACTCAATGAGCGTGGTGAGCAGGAACGGCTGAAGGCCGAGGTGCTGCGGGTCCGTGGCGCCTGCGCCGACGCGCAGGTCTACGAGAGCACGCATGGCGTCGCGGTCGGCGATCGTGTCGACCAGTCCGGCGAGCTGCTGTCCATCGATCTGGGGCCGGGCCTGCTGGGGCAGGTCTTCGACGGGTTGCAGGCGCCGCTTCCGAAGGTGGCGGCGCAGTACGGCATCTTCCTGCCGCGCGGCGCCGACGTATCGGCACTGGATCCGACCAACAAATGGTCCTTTGTCCCGGTCGTGAAGACCGGGGCGACGGTCGTCGCCGGCGATACGCTCGGCACCGTCCAGGAGGGCCGCTTCAAGCACAAGATCATGGTGCCGTTCGACTGGTCCGGGGACCTCCGCGTGACCTGGATCCAGGAGGGCAGCTTCCACAATCAGGAGATCGTCGCACAGCTTGCCGACAAGGCCGGCCGCGAGCGGCCGGTCACATTGACGCAAAAATGGCCGGTCCGGCGGGCGCTGAGCGCCGGCCTGCAGAAGCGCAGCCTGTCGCGCCGCCTCTATCCGGAGGAGCCGCTGGTCACCAAGCAGCGGCTGATCGACACCTTCTTCCCCGTGGCGCGCGGCGGCACCGCCTGCATCCCGGGACCGTTCGGCGCCGGCAAGACGGTGCTCCAGAACGTCATTTCGCGATACTCGGCGGTCGATGTGGTGATCGTGGTGGCCTGCGGCGAGCGCGCCGGCGAGGTCGTCGAGACCATCAACGAGTTCCCGAAGATGTCCGACCCGAACACCGGCGGTTCGCTGATGGACCGCACGGTGATCATCTGCAACACCTCCTCGATGCCGGTCGCTGCGCGCGAGGCCTCGATCTACACCGGGATCACGCTTGGCGAGTATTACCGCCAGATGGGATACGACGTGCTGCTGATCGCCGATTCCACGTCGCGATGGGCGCAGGCGATGCGCGAAACCTCGGGTCGTCTGGAGGAGATCCCCGGCGAGGAAGGCTTCCCGGCCTATCTGGAATCCTCGATCAAGGGCGTCTATGAGCGTGCTGGCGTCATCGAGACCAATGACGGATCGGTGGGCAGCCTGACCATGATCGGAACGGTGTCACCGGCCGGCGGCAATTTCGACGAGCCGGTCACCCAGTCGACACTCGCGACGGTGAAGGCGTTCCTCGGCCTGTCCGCCGATCGCGCCTACAAGCGGTTCTACCCGGCGGTTGATCCGCTGATCTCGTGGTCCCGCTATAGCGGGCAGCTTGCCCCCTGGTTCGATGAGCATGTGGAGCCGGGCTGGACCCATAGGGTCGACGAGATGCTGGAACTCATCCGGCGCGGCGAGGCCGTGCTGCAGATGATGCAGGTCACCGGTGAGGAAGGCGTGACCAATGAGGATTTCGTGACCTATCAGAAGGCGCTGTTCCTCGACATGGTCTACCTGCAGCAGGATGCCTTCGACTCGGTGGATTCCGCCGTGCCGCTGGAGCGCCAGAAGCTGACCTTCTCCAAGATCTACCAGATCGTGAAGCAGGACTACGCATTCGCCAGCAAGACCGAGGCGCGCGACTACTTCACCCGTTTGACCGGGCTGTTCAAGAACTTCAACTACGCGGCCGAGGACTCGCCGGCATACGGCGACCTGCTGCGACAGATTGACGACCTCACGGCCAGCGTCCGCGCCTAGCTGAGGGGATGGTCGGAAACGTGCGGCCCTTGGCCGGCCAAGCAGGGCGCGGCCGTCAAGGGCCTCGCGGCCGTATTCGACGGGACCAAGCGACGCGCGACCGCAGCGCTTTCTCGGCCGATTGATCTTGATCATCGCCCGGCCGCCTGGTCTCGGGCAGCTTGCTCTTCCGGCCAGACAACCGGGAGACCTACGGACCGTCCGAATCGGAGATGGGCGGGGCGTAGCTGTGACAAAAACTTCACATGTGGTCGTCGCGCCACCGGCGCTATGGTTTTGCGCTGCAAAATCGGCTAGAACGTCGGTTCATCATTGGGGGACCTGGCAATGTCATCAACGCAGAAGTCAGCCAAGACGGGCGATCAGGCCGTTGGATCCGGCGGCGCGACGTCAGTGCTTCCGTGGCAGGCCTTCTGGGAATACTCGGCCGATTTCTGGCAGCGCAACATCCTGTATTGGGATGTCATGCGCCAGCGCGGCAACCAGTATCTCGAGCACCAGGCCAAGCCGGTCCAGCATGTCCTGCACTACGACTTCGAACGGGTCATGGACGGCAGGGATCTGGAGCGCCCGGTCAATTACGGACTGGTCCGCATCCTGCCACCCGAGGGCATCGAGGTCGACGAGGACAAGCGGCCCTTCGTCGTCGTCGATCCGCGCGCCGGGCATGGCCCCGGGATCGGCGGCTTCAAGCCGGACAGCCAGATCGGGGCGATCCTGCGGGCCGGGCATCCCTGCTACTTCATCGGATTCCTCGCCGAGCCGGTCCCCGGCCAGACGATCGAGGATGTCGGCCGGGCGGAAATCGCCTTCCTGGAGCGGCTTGGCGAACTGCATTCGACGGCCGAGGGCAAGCCCTGCGTGATCGCCAATTGCCAGGCCGGCTGGGCAATGATGATGCTGGCCGCGGTGGCGTCCGATGTCGTTGGACCGATGGTGATCGCAGGCTCGCCATTGTCCTATTGGGCCGGGGTCCGCGGCAAGAACCCGATGCGCTATACCGGCGGGCTGTTGGGCGGGACCTGGCTCACCGCCCTGACCGGGGATCTTGGGAACGGCATCTTCGACGGCGCCCATCTCGTGTCCAATTTCGAGAACCTCAATCCGGCCAATACGCTGTGGGGCAAGCAGTACAATCTCTGGTCCAAGATCGACACCGAGCCGGAGCGCTACCTGGATTTCGAGCGCTGGTGGGGTGGCCACGTCCTGCTGACACAGGAGGAAATGCAGTTCATCGCCGATGAACTCTTCGTCGGCAACCACCTCGTCCAGGGCGAGATGCAGACCTCCGAGGGCTCCGCCATCGATCTGCGCAACATCCGCTCGCCGATCGTGGTGTTCTGCTCGTACGGCGACAACATCACGCCGCCGCAGCAGGCGCTCGACTGGATTCTCCAGCTCTACGAGCACGAGGACGAGATCCTGGCCTACGGGCAGACCATCGTCTACGCGCTGCATCACGACATCGGCCATCTGGGAATCTTCGTCTCGGGCCGGGTCGGTCGAAAGGAGCACGATCAGTTCACCCAGAACATGGATCTGATCGATGTCCTGCCGCCGGGCCTGTACGAGGCCGTCATCCGCGAGAAGTCCGACGATGACGCCAACCTCGAACTCGCCGCCGGCGATTACATCGTCACCTTCGAGAGGCGGACGCTGGACGACATCCGGGCCCTGGGCGACCCGGATCGCGATGAGGACGATGTCGCCTTCGAGGCGGTGGCCCGGGTTTCGGAAATCAACCAGGGGCTCTATCGGACCTTCGTGTCGCCCGTCGTCCGAGGCGCCACGACGGAGCACAGCGCGCAATGGCTGCGCGACATGCATCCGACACGGCTGCAATACAGCCTGTTCTCGGACAAGAACCCGTTCCTGGCCTTGACGGCGGCGGCGGCGGAGAGCGTGCGCGCGAACCGGCAGAAGGTGGATCCGGAAAATCCGTGGCTCATGCTGGAGCGCCGGGTTTCCGACGGGATCATGACCTGGCTCGACTCCTGGCGCGACATGCGTGACCAGGCCCAGGAGCAGCTCTTCTTCTCGGTGTATGGCTCCGACTGGCTGCAGGCGCTGGTCGGATTGAAGTCGAGCGGCGAGGAGCGCCGTGGCAGAATGACGCCGCGCGATCCGGCCCGCGTTGCCCTGGTGCATGAGAAGATCCGCGACCTGAAGCGGCGGATGGGGCTCGGCGGCCCGCGCGCGGCGGCGGTCCGCGCCCTGATCTATGTCGGCCTGCCCGAGGGCCGGGTCGATGAGCGCAGCTTCGGCGCCCTGCGGCAGATTCATGAACAGACACCGGAGCATGAGCGGCTCACGCTCAGCGAGTTCAAGATCCTGGTTCGTGAGCAATACCTGATGCTGGTGATCGATGAGGAGCAGGCGCTGGCCACCCTGACCGATCTGCTGCCCGACGATCTGCAGGAACGGCGCCGCCTCTTCGGGTTCGTGATTTCGGTGACGACCGCGGCCGGCACGCCGAGCGAAATCCGTCGGGCCCGCTTGCGGACGCTGGCCGAGCGGCTTGGTCTCGATCCCGACGAGGCGGCGGATGCGGATCTCCTGAAGGCCATCGCAGAGGACGCAAGGTCCTCGGCTCGAGCGAAGGGCGCTGGCCGCAGTCGGGGGAAGGTGTCCGCCTGAGACCGCGCTGCCGGTTTGGGGCTGCTGCCGGGTGACGGGGCAAGGGAGGAGAATGGCGACATGAGCGGAGAAGGCACCTTCAGGCCTGCCACGCCGAGCGGCGGTACCGGCGAGAAATACGACGCGCTGATCAACCGGACCCGGACCATCCCGGCGATACCGACGGTCGTTGTCCATCCTTGCGATCAGACGTCGCTGGAGGGCGTGGTCGAATCCGCGAAATCCGAGATCATCATTCCGACCCTCGTCGGTCCGGAAGGACGCATCCGGGCGGTGGCCGAAGAACACGACATCGACATCTCGGGTCTGGAGATCGTCGACTCGCCACACAGCCATGCCGCCGCCGCCAAGGGCGTCGCATTGCTGCGGGAAGGACGCGGCGAAATCCTGATGAAGGGCAGCCTGCACACCGACGAATTGATGCGCGAAGTGGTCCGCGGCGCCTCGGGTCTGCGGACGGAGCGGCGGGTGTCCCACGTCTTCGCCATGGACGTGCCGAGCTATCCAAAGCCACTGCTGGTCACCGACGCGGCGATCAACATCTTCCCCGATCTCGAGGACAAGAAGGACATCGTCCAGAACGCGATCGACTTTGCCGTCGCGCTTCATGTGCCGGAGCCGAAGGTGGCGATCCTCTCGGCGGTCGAGACCGTCACCGGCAAGATCCCCTCGACCATCGAGGCGGCGGCCTTGTGCAAGATGGCGGATCGCGGGCAGATCACCGGCGGCCTGCTCGAAGGTCCGCTGGCGATGGACAATGCGATCAGTCCCGAGGCCGCGCAGATCAAGGGCATCACCTCGCCGGTTGCGGGCTACGCCGACATCCTGGTGGTGCCGGATCTCGAGTCCGGCAACATGCTGGCGAAGAACCTGACATTCCTGAGCGGAGCCGACGCGGCCGGGCTCGTCCTCGGGGCGCGGGTGCCCATCGTCTTGACCAGCCGGGCCGACTCTCCGCGCAGTCGCAGGGCGTCCTGCGCCGTTGCCGCGCTGTATGCAAATGAGCTGCGCGCGAGCAAGCCGATCCAGTCCTGACCAATGAGCGAAACCGTCCTGGTCCTCAATGCCGGGTCCTCCAGCATCAAGTTCCAACTCTTCGCGCTCGACGGCGGCGCGCCGCAACGGCGGCTCAAGGGCCAGATGGAGGGGATCGGAACCCGGCCACGGCTTGCGGCGGGCGATGGCGACGGCAGGTCGCTGGTCGACCGGACGCTTGCGCCGGACGAGGTCGCCGATCTTCCCGGCGCCATGGCGGTGCTGGAAGACTGGATCCAGGGACAGCTCGCCGGCCGGTTGCCGATCGCGGTCGGCCATCGCGTGGTGCATGGCGGGCCGCGTTTCGATCGGCCGGTCCTGATCGACGGAAAGATCCTGGAGGCGCTGGACCGCTACGTGCCGCTCGCTCCGCTGCATCAGCCGAACAACCTGGCGCCGGTTCGCGCCATCCGCGGCCGCTTCCCCGACCTGCCGCAGGTCGCCTGTTTCGACACAGCCTTTCACCGCAACCATGGTGTGCTGGCCGATCGTTATGCCCTGCCGGAATGGCTGTATGAGAACGGCATCCGCCGCTACGGCTTCCACGGGCTCTCCTACGAATACATCGCCAGGACCTTGCCGGATGTGGCGCCGGAGCTGGCCGATGGACGGGTCGTCGCTGCCCATCTCGGCAGCGGAGCCTCGCTTTGCGCCCTGATAGCCGGGCGCAGCGTCGACAGCACCATGGGATTCACAGCGCTTGACGGCTTGCCCATGGGAACGCGCCCGGGGCAGCTCGATCCGGGCGTGGTGCTCCATCTGATCGCGCAGGAAGGCATGGGCGCGCGGGAGGTGGAGCATCTGCTGTATCACGAGAGCGGCCTGAAGGGCCTGTCAGGGATCAGCAACGATGTCCGCGACCTGCTGGCCAGCGGTGATCCGCGCGCCCGGCTGGCGCTCGATGTCTTCGCCTACCGCACCGCCCGGGAGATCGGTGCCCTGGCGACCACGCTCGGCGGCCTCGACGGGCTCATCTTCACAGCCGGGGTCGGCGAGAACGCCGCCGAGGTGCGTCGCGACATCTGCGCCCGGCTCGCCTGGCTGGGCGTCGCGCTGGACGACGAGGCCAACGCCCGCAACGACCGGCGGATCAGCCGGCCTGAAACGCGTCCGGCGGTTCACGTCATCCCCACCGACGAAGAGCTGATGATCGCCATTCACACCATGCGGGTCGTCGGAGCCTGACCGCGCATCGATCTGAGCCTGTAGAGGGAGTCCCGGGGCATGATGGACCCGAAAGCACGAACGCTGGCCGGCAAGAAGGGGCTGGTCATCGGCATCGCCAACGACCAATCCATCGCCTATGGCTGCGCCAGGGCGTTCAAGTTCCTGGAGGCCGACGATCTGGCGGTCACCTATCTGAACGAAAAGGCCAAGCCGTACGTGCAGCCGCTGGCCGAGGAGGTCGGGGCGAGCATCTTCATGCCGATGGACGCCCGGGTCGACGGGCAGTTGGAGGCGGTGTTCGCGGAGATCGGCGAACGCTGGGGCCGGCTCGATTTCGCCCTGCATTCCATCGCCTTCGCCCCGCGGGAGGACCTTCACGGTCGCCTGGTCGATTCCTCGCGCGACGGATTCCTGACGGCCATGGACGTGTCCTGCCACTCCTTCATCCGCATGGCGCGGCTGGCCGAGCCGCTGATGACGGACGGCGGCGCGCTGTTCACCATGAGCTATTACGGCGCCGACAAGGTGATCGAGAACTACAATCTGATGGGGCCGGTGAAGGCGGCGCTGGAATCGGCAACGCGCTACATGGCCTGGGAGCTGGGGCGCAAGAACATCCGCGTGCACGCGATCTCGCCGGGGCCGTTGGACACCCGCGCGGCTTCGGGGCTCAAGGATTTCGACGAGCTGCTCGACCGTGCGGCGGCCGATGCGCCGGCCGGCCGGCTGGTGAGCATCGACGACGTCGGAATCGCCTGCGCCAGCCTCGCCACCGATGCCGCCAAGCTGATCACCGGCGAGACGATCTACATCGACGGCGGGTTGCACATCAAGGGCTGAGGCCTCGACGGAGCGCGCCACGGCGCGGTTCTCATCTGCGTTCAGTGCTTGCGCCAGCGCCGCGACCTGTTGCCGGTAATGGTTCGATTGGGACGGCGCAGCGCGGGTCTCGTTCCGCACCATCCAGCAGAGCTTCGACTGCTTCGCGTCGTGCCGAGTTGCGCGCGAGGTCGTCCACCACTTCTGAGGCCGACACGCCGTCCTTGATCGCCTGGATCAAGGTGTCGCGTTCGTTGGCGAGCTTGGTCAGTTCGTTCTTGCTCACCATGCGCGTGGCATTCGTCTCACTGCGCAGCTCGCGCATACAGCGCGCGTATTCGGCACAGAACGCTGCGTAGAGCGCCGGGTCCGTCAGGCGCGATTGCAGCGCACTGAGCACAAAACCTTCCGGCTCGTCCTGCCGAACGGCTAGGCGATTGTTGCAGATGCCTCTGTTGCGCGCCGTTGAGGGCCAGATCTACTCATTCAACAGCCCCGGCCAATTCCGGCCACGGAGCAGTGCGGTCAATGGCCGCCCGCCGAAAACTCATTCGCGTTGTGCGAGCACCGGCGGCAACACGTCCTTCGCAATGCGCTTCGCCAGGGTGTAGATGCGCCGCATCTGATCCACGAATGACATCTCCAGTCGTACGCGCTCCAAGGAGTCCGAATCATCCGACGCAAGCCTTGCGGCCTTGCGCTCCAGCAGCGTCTCTGCCTGTTCTCGAATCCGGTCCTTCATCATCATCACCGACTCGGCCGCCCGTTGGTCATTGTCACGGACCGCTCGCACCGCGTGCTCCAGGGATTCGGTCGCGGTTGCGTGCAAATCCAATAGCATCGCCCGGGTTTCAGCGCTTTGCGCGGCCATGCTGCCGGCAGCCTTATGGGCCAGGGCGACAATATCGGTCTCGATGACGTCGGCCAGACTCTCCAGATTGTCCGTCGCCCTCATCAGTGCTCCGAACTCCGTGCTTTCCTCATCCGTCAGATTGCTTTTGTGGATCCTGCCAAGGTATTTCAGGATCTCTTCCTCGAGGACATCGATCTCATCGTCGCGGCGAGCGATGTCCTGCAGTTTGTTCACATCCTGATCTTTGAGTGCCGGGACGACGTCACGCATCATCCCGAGCGCGATCTCGCCAAGGCGGCCGAATTCCAGCCTCACCTGCTGAAACGCCACCGCGGGGACCGCCAGCGCAGCATCGTTCAAGAACTCGGGCTCGATGATGACGCCCTCCCGGGGTGCGCGCTCCCGCACCAGCCACTTGGCCATGCGGGCAAACAAGGCCGCAAAGCCGATGAACAGCACCGTGTTGATGACGTTGAAGAGTGTGTTGGCATTGGCGATCTGGCGCGGCACCTCGGACGCCGCCTTCACCGATCCCGTGAGCTCGGGACTGGACGGCGATACCCAAATGGCGATGTCCACCAGCAGCCAGATCAAGGGCAGCCATACAAGCACGCCGACGACGTTGAACAGAACATGCACGACCGACGCCTGCAGCGCCTCGGTCGATTTGCTGCTGAGGAAACCCATGAGGCCGGTGGTCACCGCCGTGCCGATGTTAGCCCCAAGCGCCAGGGCAATGCCTGCGGGCAAGGCCAACAGCCCCTCGCTCGCCATGGCGATGGCGATGCCGACGGTGGCGGCGGAGGATTGCACGATGGCGGTGAACAGCGCCCCTGCGATGATACCGGCGGCCGGCCTCTCCAGGCCTTCCAAAATCTCCAGGAAGGGCGCGAAGCTGCGCAGCGGCGTCATGGCATCGCCCATCAGGCCCATGCCGTAGAACACCAGGCCGATGCCCATGATCATCATGCCGTAGTGTTTCACTTTGTCGCGTTTGGCGCTGAACACCATGAAGAAGCCCAGGGCGACCGGGCCCAGGGAATAGGCGGCCAGGTCGAATGCCAGCAGCTGGGCTGTCACGGTGCTGCCGATGTTGGCGCCCATGATGACGCCGACCGATTGGGTGAGGGTCATCAGGCCGGCGCTGATGAAGCCGACGACCAGCAAGGTGGTCACGGTCGAGGAATTGAGTACGCCGGTGACGAAGGCCCCGGTCAGCGCGCCCGCGATCCGGTTGGTGGTGAGCTTTGCCAGAACGTCGCGCATCATGTCGCCGGCGGCCTTGGTCATACCCTCCGACAGCATTTGCAGACCGGCAAGAAACAGCGCCAGTCCGCCGCACAGGCCGAGGCTCAATTGCAGCCAATTCGGAGATCCCGGTTCGACGCTGGTGTCGGCGGCGAAGGCGGTCATGGCGACCAACAGCAGGGCCACGACGAGGCCGCTCCGCACCAAGTGAAGGAGCATGGGCCGGGACATCTCTAGTCTAGGGAATTGCATTCTCATACCTCCTCGCTCGGTGCCAGCGAACCGCCGTCGACCAATGCATTGGCAGACCTGGTCGGATTGAATGGCGCATGTAGGGTGAGATGGGGTGATTGCGAAACCGGACCGACGAAGCGGCTGAGCCCGACGGTCTTGGCAAGCACCCGGGCGTAGGCCCCGATTGGGTCGGACATCTGGTCACTGACCTTGATAACTGCGCCTCTGGTTTCAGTGTGCGCGGGAACGAAATCGAGGCGCCCAACGGAGACGGTCTATTGGGTCGCGCATGAGCGACGCACGGCCTCAGGCAGTTGAGGCAAGGCGAAGCGGATAACGGCAGCTTCCCTTCGTGGGCCGGCTCCTTCAGTTGCCTCAACCTGGCATCAGACAAAGCTCCCTAGATCGTAGTAGAGGATCATTGTTCCGATCCCGGCCACCCCCATGACCAGGAAGGAAAGCAACAGATGCTTGAAGAGGCCCCTATCCCCCAGGGAGTACGCCAGAAACAGCTTCATGAAGGTGTTGGATAGGGCCCCCAGGACGACGTTGAAGCTAGCCCAGTCGAGCGAGATCAGGCCAGACCTCTGGGC
>JAAUYH010010433.1_pt1 | contig 14327 bp, 12 predicted proteins | sample 7278061 | NCBI WGS metagenome assembly JAAUYH01 (sample SAMN14350203, study PRJNA611818) | marine sediment metagenome | isolation source: surface marine sediment (0.6m) | place: French Polynesia: Moorea | collected 2018-08
AACAACTTCAATGGCCAGCTCGGCCTCGGGGATCCGAACAATCGCGGCGACGAGCCCGGAGAGATGGGCGACAACCTGCCGGCGATTGACCTGGGCACTGGCCGCACAGCCCAAGCTCTGGCGGCCGGCGACCGCCATACCTGCGCGCTGCTGGACGATAACATCGTCAAGTGCTGGGGAGGTAACAGCAGTGATGATGGTGGTGGCGGGGGCGGCCAGCTCGGCCTCGGGGATCAGAATAGCCGCGGCGACGAACCCGGGGAGATGGGTGACAACCTGCCGGCGGTCGACCTGGGCACTGGCCGCACAGCCCAGACTCTGGCGGCCGGCTGGCGCCATACCTGCGCGCTGCTGGACGATGGCACGGTGAAATGCTGGGGAACCAGCGACTTTGGCCAGCTCGGCCTCGGGGATCAGAATAATCGCGGCGACGAGCCGGGGGAGATGGGCGACAACCTGGCGGCCGTCGCCCTCGGCGCTGGCCGTACGGCCCGAGCCCTGGCGGCCGGCTGGGCCCATACCTGCGCGCTGCTGGACGATGGCACGGGCAGATGCTGGGGAGCCAACGGAGAGCAGGAACCCCCGGGCGGCCAGCTCGGCCTTGGGCATACATTCGACCGCGGCGACGAGCCCGGGGAGATGGGCGACAACCTGCCGGCGGTGGACCTGGGCACCGGCCGTACGACCCAAGCCCTGGCGGCCGGCGACATTCATACCTGTGCGGTGTTGGACAATGGCTTCATAAAGTGCTGGGGATATAACTTCAATGGCCAGCTCGGCCTCGGGGATACGAACGGTCGCGGCGATGGCCCCGGCGAAATGGGCGACGCCTTACCCGGCATCGATCTTGGCTCGGGCCCGTAGGCCACGGTACCCGCCGCATCGGCATCGGTGTGGGGATGACGGATGAACACGGGCCGCATGTATCGCTGATGTTTCATGCCAAGCTATATGATTTAGCAGATCCCGATTCCGGCTGTCCCGGTCGCAAATGCGTCGGGGGTTTTCGCTGCCAGGCCGCCGGCAGCTGCGTCCCTCTTCGGTTGCTTGGGCCCACCCAGCGCCCTTAGGGCGAAGCCCTGAGACCTCATCGCGCCTTTGCACCCGGGCGCCTCAGCACCGATAGTAGGCCCACTTAACCATTCGCGGGCCCTAAGCGTGTCAGTCGTCATGGGCTTCTTGTAGTCGGTCCAGCCAATAAGCTGGTTTGCGACTTTGATGAGCGACAGCGACAATGACTTGCACACCCTCGACTCTAGCTACGATGATGGAGCAACGGAATTGCAGCAACGCAAATGAACGAATCTCGTACGCCTCTGGCATGTCATTGACAAGCGGGGCGCTTTCGGGAAACCGAATCATTTGCTGTAGCTTCTGTTGGTAGTTCAAAAGGAACCGTCGGCCATAACCGGGACGTTGTTCTTCCAGATACGCGGCAACTGCAGAGAGCTCTTCGGCCGCCTCGTCCAGAATCTTGGGACGGGTCACGGCGCGCTATACTTCGCAAGCAAATCTTCTAGATGAGACGCAGCATCGTGAAGCACGGCTTGGCCGCTCTCAATCTTGCGAATTCGCTTGAGCACTTCTTGTTTCCAGGCGTCCGTGATTTCTATGGGCTCCAGGCTTTGGACGAGGGCATCGATCAAGGCTTCTCGCGCGCTCTGTGGGAGACTCAATATGTCTTGGAGGAGCTTCTCTCTGGCGACGGTCATGAGATAGATACTACCCCAGATCCCACGGCTTACAAGCGTACTATGCTCCAGGACTGGCGAGGCGCGGAGCCGCAGCGGCAGGGGACTACGGCGAGCTATTGCTCGCTATCGCTGTCGGCGTTGGCGTCGGGGCTGTCAAAGTATTCGTTGAGGGCGACAAACGCGGGCGCGCATTTGTTGACCCCACTGTACACGCAGCAAAAGAGCAGCAGCTCTTCGAGCTCTTCGCGGGTTGCCCCCTGCTTCACTGCCATATCGACGTGGGCCAAAAATGGGCTGTTGGCGTAGACGCCCTGATTGGCCACATCGAGGGCCACCGCGATAAGGGCCTTGGTCTTTTGGTCGATGAGGGGCAGGCCCCAGACCGGACCGGAAACTTTCTCAATATGCTCGCCAAACTTGCGATTGATGCCGTTCAGGGCATCTCGCAGTGTTTGATCGTCGAGGACTGCGTTTTTATAGCTCATGGTCGTAGATGTCCGTCGCAAATATCGTCGGGTTTATTCTTCCCAGCCGCGCTGGCGTTTGTAGTCGGCGATGGCGGCGGCCCGCTCGTCGGGTTTTTCGTAGGCCACTTGCACCAGCTCCAGCGGGATGCCGTCGGGGTCGGAGAAGAATACCCAGCGCCAGCCGGCCAGCGGTCCCTCGTCGACGTAATTGACGTCGCTGAAAAAGACCACGCCCTTGGCTTCGAGTTCGCGCTTTTTGGCCTCGATGTCGTCGACGCGAAAGGCGATGTGACCGCTGCCCAAGCCGTTGGGCGGAATGGGGCGCTCGTTCGGCGATGCCGGGGCCTCGTATTCGAGTAATTCGATACAGCAGGTATCGGACTTCATGACCACCAGGCGCAGTTTGGCGCCGGGAACCCCCACCGCTTTCTCCACTGCTTCGCCGCTGAAGAACACGGTCGGCTCGGTGGCTAATTCGAGTCCCAACACTCGGTGGTAGAAGTCGATGGAGCGGTCGAGGTTGGATACGGTGAATCCGCTATGATGTATACTTTTCATGATGATATCTCGAAATGGCAATCCGTTGCTAATACGGGAATTAGCCCAAGGTTGCTTCGTCAATGGCCTCTCGGGCCGCGCGCAGCGCGATCCACATCGCCCGCAAGGGGGCTTCCATGCCGGTCCATAGAGAAAAGGCCCGCGCCCCTTGGTGGACCAGCATCCCGGCACCGTCGAGGGTTTTGAGACCTCGCTGGCGAGCCTGGTCGAGGAGCAGCGGTTCGCGGTGATAGATGAGCGATGACACCAAAGCGCTGTCGGGCAGGAGCTCGACCGGCACCTGGGCCGGGACCGCGAGCTCGCGTTCGGGCGACAGACCGGCCGATGTTGCATCCACGACCAAGTCAGTCTCGCGGCATAGTTTGGCCAGAGTCTCCGCGGTCCAGGGCTCGGCCTCGATCCAGCGCACACTGGCCGGCTGGCGCGCGACGATGCAAATCTTATGCGCGCCAGCCGCGAGCAGCCCTGCGTGTACGGCGCGGGCTGCGCCACCAGCACCGAGGATGATTGCGCGGCTACCGTTGGGATCGAAATCCGCGTCGCGGACGAGGGAGTCGGTAAAACCGGCGGCATCGGTATTGTGACCGATGATGCGTACGTCATGCGATTTGCGCTCGAACTCCAGACAATTGACCGCGCCGATGGCGTCGGCGGGAGCCGCCAGCTGGTCGCATAAGGGAGCGACTGCGTGTTTATGGGGCACGGTGACACTGGCGCCGATGACGCCCATGGCCTTCATGCCGGCAATGGCTGCGGCCAAATCGTTGGGCTTGATCTGCCAGGCCACGAAGACTGCGTCAATGCCGCTAAAGACAAAGGCCGCGTTCTGCAATGCCGGAGATAGACTATGGGTGACGGGGTCGCCGATGACGCCGGCAATGCGGGTCGCCGTCGTGATGGGCCGCACCGGAACACCGAGGGGGTATGCAGCATCTTCTTGTCTGCCGTGTCCATCTCCGCCGTAAATTGGGCCAGAACTCATGACTTCTTCACGCTTTCTTGGGCTTCCTGGTCGTCTCTATCGCCGTGGATCTCCTCGATGCGACAATCGAGGCTGCCGCGTCCGAGTCTGATCGCGATGCGATCGCCCACAGCTACGTCATCTGCGGCTGTCACCACCTGGCCGGCATCATTGCTGGCGATGGCATAGCCGCGTTCGAGGACTCGCAAAGGACTGAGAGATTGCAGCTGCGCGCCCAGCAGGGCAAAGGCCCGGCTGCCGCGTTCGAGGCGGCGGCGCATCGCTTCATCGAGGCGGCCTTCGAGTGCGGCAAAGGTGGCGCGCAACTCGGCCACAGGCCGTGCAAGGGCCGTGTCCATGCGCCGGACGAGTTCATTGAGATCGGCCCGGTTGTGCGCAATACGGGTGCGGGGATGGCGGGCTTCGAGTTGGGTGCGCAGCTCGGCCAGGGCAGTGCGCCCCTTGTCGATGGGGGCCGAGACCGCGCCTTGGGCAATGGCCAGATAGTCGTCGAGTTCTTGGCGGGCATCGCGGATGCGCAGCGCCACTTCGCGGGCGAGTCGATGCTCTTCTTTGCCGAGTTCGCGAGCCAGGTCGGACAACACCGGCACGGCGCGCTCGCCCGCGGCCGTGGGCGTGGCCGCGCGACAGTCGGCGACCATATCGGCGAGGCTGATATCGACTTCGTGACCGACGGCGCTGATGGTGGGCACCGGACATGCGGCCACGGCGCGGACCACGGCTTCGTCATTGAATGCGGCCAGATCTGTGGCCGCACCGCCGCCGCGGCCGACGATGATGACGTCCACGTCGCACTTGCCAATGGCGACGATGGCGCGGACCAATTCGGCGGCGGCGTGTTCTCCCTGCACTGCGGCATCGGCGATGAGGATGGGCACGGGAAAGCGACGCTGTACGGTGCGGATGATGTCGCGCACAGCCGCCCCGCTCTTGGAGGTGACCACGCCGATGCGGCGCGGCAGGCGCGGCAATGGGCGTTTGCGCGCGCTGTCGAAGAGACCCTCGGCCGCCAGTTTGCGCTTGAGTTGCTCCAGGGCCAGGGCATCGGCGCCCAGACCGGCCGGTTCGGCGTGTTTGACGTATACTTGAAATTTGCCGTCACGCTCGTAAATGCCGAGCTGGGCCCGACAGCGCAAATGTTGGCCGTGTTCGATGCGGAAGCGCAGACGTCGGACATCGGAGCGCCACATCACGGCCGGGATCTGGCTGCCGTCGTCTTTGAGCACGAAATACAGGTGGCCGCTGGAGTGGTATTTGACCGATGCGGCTTCGCCCTCGAGCCAGATGGTGCCAACGGCTTGCTCGATGGCACGCCGGGCGGTGCGCACAACCTGGGTAATGGTCAGGGGCCGGGCCTGGCTGCCGGCTCGCCCGAGTGGCGCGCGCCCGTGACCGTCGTCGTCGGCGTCATCGCCATCGCCATCGCGTTCCCTCTTGTGATCGCGCGTAGATCTGGCGCCGCGTTCCTCGCGCTCTTGGCGCTCGGCGCGCTGTTTTTTCTGGGCCAGGGCCCAGAGCGGTGCATCATCACCCCATGGACTCACCCGCTAACGCTACAACTGCTGTGGTGCCAATGTCTACTAGCAGCGATGCTCCATCCGGGATAGGCTGTAAGGCGGCGCCATGATCGACGATCCTTCTCAGCAGCATCCTTCTGCGCCTCTGCAAACGTCTGACCCATCAGACAGCCGAGCTCCCAAATCCGCCGAGTCCGCGACGGCCGATTCGGCAAAAGATGCTGCAAACCGGCCTGCAAGCAGTGGTCTAGATACTATGAGCCATGAAGGAGTCCCCCGCGATCTGGCCCACATGTCCGGAAACGCCAGTCAACTAGATCCCGAACTGATCGCCCTGCCGCGAGTTCGCACTCGGGTTGGCCCGGTGCTGGCTGTGAGCATGGTGGTCTTCTGTGTGTATCTGTTGGCGCAGTTGACGGCCGATCTGCGATTTTCGCAGCGGGGCGATGAGCCGCTCACCTTTGCTTCCGCCGGGGACCTGTTGGCGGCCACGTCTGACCTGGGGACCGATGTCTACGTCGAGCTCCCCGCTGTGCCCGATCGATCCTACGTGTCTCGGGTGCGCCAGAGTCCGGCCGACGCCGGTTTTCGCGTGCTTCCGGTGCAGGGCACAAATGGCCGCTTACTTCTCCACATCGACGGGCACATCTGGCGCAATGAAACCCGCTACGACGAGAATTATCGCGGCCGTCTGCGGCCACTATCGGCGATGCCGTTTGCCGACGAGCTGCGCCAGCATTGGGCTGAGCACAAGTCGGTCGCGCGCTTTATTGGCCCGGACGATGCCCGGGCGGCGTTGGCAGAATCGGCGTCATTATCGAGTGGCCCAAGTGGCCCGACTGAGTCTGGGGGCGTGCGCCAGCGGGTGCTAGTGACCACGGGCGATCACATAGCGATTGCCGCCGATACTGCGGTGCGGGTGACGAGGAGGCGCGCGGACCGGGTTGATATCGAAGTGATCGCCAGCGAAGCGCTTCCCGATGCCCAGGCGTGGTCGGCGGCGCTCGCCGACATCGGTCTGGTGCCGGCTGGGGCTACGGCCAAGGATGGGCCACTCGGCTCGTGGGTATTCACCGTGCCAGAGGGGATAGTAGACGGGGCGGACGGTGCCGGTCCCCGCGCCACTGCCGATGAGGTGGTCGCGGCGGTGCAATCTCAACTCGAAACGGCCAAGCTGTTCACTGCCCGGGCCCTGGCGGTGGAGGAAGAATTGCCGGCTACCTGGGGCCAATTGTCTCTTGCGGACCGGGTTGGCATGGATCGGGTTGACGGCGACCGAGCCGACGATGACGGTGCGGCGCTGGCGGTGGGGGATGTTCGAGTGCCGTGGTCTGAAGTTGTATGGCTGATGGTGGATGTGCCGCGCACTTGGCCGGGCGGCCCCAGTAGCGACCCCAGTAGCGATGAAGACGGCGACGGCGAAATCTGGGTGCTACTGGTAGGTGAGCAGCCCGAGCTGTATTGGTACGCGCTGCCGCTCTGCGGCCTATTGGCCCTGGGTGCGCTGCTATTTCTCTGGGCCCTTATCCGCACGATGCGCGAGTCCAAATCTTGACCGGCCGTATGAGACTTGCGTGACCGACGGGCTTTTCTTACTGCGGAAACAACTGTGATACGTAGCCGTCAATGAGATTGATACCGGGCAGGTCGGGGTAGGCGGCAACCAGGCGCGCCTTATAGTCCTCGGCATCCGCAGCTTGGGCCAAGGCATCCCGGGCAGTTTGCAGATATTTGATGACGCTGTCGACCACCGCGCCATCACCGGGTCGGCCGTGTCCGGGCAGGATGAGATCATAACCGGCCTGGGCCTGCACGTCTGTCTGCAAAATCTCCAACCAGTTGTCGAATTCACCCGGTCCGAGAAAGCCGTGTAGGCCGTTGAACAGCAAATCTCCGCCAAATACGGCACCGGCCTGGGGCAGGCGGATGAGCACTTGGGAGTCAGCCTCGACATCTTGATAGGCGAGGATCTCGTACGTGACGCCATCGATGACGAGCTCGCCTGGCTCAAGGACACCAAAGGGCACCACCACGTTTGCCGGAGCCAAGGGACCAAAGATGGGCTGCAGACTGTCGAGACGCGCCTGACCTTGCTCTGCGATTTCGCCAATGGTGTCCGCGAGGGCATAACTGGGAACATCGGCGAACGCGGCGCCGAGACCGCCGTAGTGGTCTGCATGGGCGTGGGTGATGATGATGCGCTCGATCGGTTTGCCCAGGCTGTCGGCGTAGGCGCGGAATTCCTCGGCAAAGGGCACATAAAACTGGCTATCGACGATGACCAGGCTGTTTGCGCTCTCGATGATATATGTACCGTTGCCGGCGGCGTTGATGCGGCTGGTGTAGCTGTGAATGGTGATGTCGCCGCGCGCAAAGGTCGCGATGTCGCCCTGTCTCGGCGGCGTCGTGTCGGCTTTGCCATAATCGTCGCTGTAGACCGAGCGACCGCTCATGGTCACGGGCGACACCGGACGAATTACGTCCCAATGTTCGACGATGCGATCGTCCACCACGCGAAAGAGCTCTAGAATGGTGGTGCCGTTGAATTCATCGTTGGGGTCTTCGCCGGGTAGGATGAGTTGGGTGTGGATGAGAACCAGGTCGCCATCGGCCATGGAGCGATGGACCTTAAACTCAACATCGGCGGGAAGCTGCTCGATCTGATCGATAACGTTTTGAAAACCGTTGGGCTGGCCGGGGTTGTGCTGGATATAGCCGGGAATGTCCCAGGTATCGAGCACCGAACGATCGCGATCGTTGAGAAAGCGGGTATAGGCATCGACAATGCGCACGCGCGTGGCTTCTTCTGCAGCCTCACTGCGCTGTTGAGGCGCCTCATCATAGGCATAGAGGTCGCTGAACATCGTCTGGCCGGTCAGCGTTTGCGCGGGAATCGGCTGTGTCACATCCCAGTGCTCGACGATTTTGCCATTGTCTAGGCGAAAGATATCGACGTAGGAAAAACCCGCGGTTTCATCGCCCGAATCGGGCCCGACATGGGTGTGAGTGGCGACCAAATCGCCGTCGGCCAGGACGCGTTTGATCGTGAAATACATGGGCACCGGACTATCGGCGACGCCGGGCTGTGCCAGGGAGCGCAGTCCGCCGATGCCGTCACGTCCGTAGGGATTGTGCTGCAAGAATGACTCGCTGTACACACTAAGTGCCGAATCGATGTGACCACTGCTCAGATCGTCGAACATGTCCAGGATAATGGCCTGGTTTTGTTCCTCTAGTACGTGCTCTGCATTCATATCTAAGGCGTCGTCGTCGCTGGCGCATCCGAGCGTGAGCGACGCCAGCGATAGGATCGCTAGCCAGGCGGGCGATCGCGCAGTGCGCCTGGCTGTGGTGTTTAGGTGGTCGATGGAAAAAACGGTTGGCGTGGGGGAGACATCTCTTGTGCTCATTACGGTGTCGTCCTTGTGCGTTAGGCTTGTGCGTTAGGCTTGTGCATTAGGTCGTTGGAGTTCTTGCGTGTTCACACATAAGATGTCGGAATTACGGACATTTTCGATGTTCAAATCTATGCGATTGCCGGCCGAATTCATGCTGCCCGCAAGCGGGCGAAAGTTCGAGCGAGCCAAAGATCGATGTTCCCCTAACCGGCCGCATCCACTACAATCAAGGTGAGCTGGGCTGGCATTGGCTCTGGCATTTTCTTTAGGAGGTCGCGCATATCAATGGCTCGCAACATGGAAGACAAACTGCTGATACCATTTTCTCCAGTCATACCTGCGCAAAATATATTTGTCGTGCATACGGTGAATATGCCGCCCGACTTTCGCCGGGAGCTGCACCTCCATGACTTCTACGAAATCGCCTGGCTCAGCCGCGGTACGTCGACCTTCTTCAGCGATTTCGAACATTTCTCTTTGCGTCAAGGAGCGCTGGCCTTTATCTCCCCAGGTCAGGTCCACGTCATGGATGCCAACTGGTCTGAGACCGAAGCCTACGTGATCGGTTTCAAACCCGACGCGCTGGCACTTTACGGCCGAGAAGTCCGCTTTGTCGAAGAGTTGCCGTACTACGATCATCAATCACTGCCGGTCCTCGATGTTGCCGCTGACACCAAGCCGCTCTTCGACAATCTCTTTGCCACCGCAATGGCGCGCTTTGTCGCCTATGGCAACGAGCAGGACGAGTTATTGGCCGCGTATCTCAATCTCATTCTCGTCGAGGCCCGGCGTTTGTATGTTAGCGCGCCCCGTTACCGCAAGCCGAGCGCGGCCATGCATCTCACGACGGAATTTCGCAAAATCATGGAGCGCCACTACCGAGAGCGCAAGCGGGTCAACGAGTATGCCGACATGCTGGCGGTCACCAGCAATCACCTGGTGCGCGCGGTACGGGAGACGACTGGTTCGACACCGGGCCGCTTACTCGAAGAGCGGCTGGCACTGGAAGCCAAACGCCAACTACTATACACTGGCGACACGGTGGCAGAGATCGCCTATCAACTGGCCTTTGCCACGCCGACACAGTTCGGCACCTGGTTCAAGAAAGTCGAAGGCACAACGCCGAGCCAATTTCGCCACCATCAGCGGACCGCGCTGCGGCTGCCCATTCGCGAATCTGAGCTGTAGGGGGCAGCAAGCTTCAGCGGTGACAAAGTGTCGTCGAGGGCACCTACGCCTTCGTGGGGCTTGTAAGAGTACGCGTGCAAATTGTATGCTACCTCGGCCCTTCTTCATATTTGCAATATTGGCCAGTGTTGATCACGGATAAGAGGAGAGACACGGAGGATGCATCATGGAACGCGATCGGCCAACTAGAGGAACGCGCGACGGCAGTGTGAATTCTGGACATGAGCAAAAGGACAGTAGTAAACGAAAACGCATTGCTCCCACGAAGGTGATGCGAACGAGCCGCTTGCCAGTTGCAGGAAAGGCCGTGCAGCAGCGAACGGTCGCTAAGTTGGCTCGCAAACCCCACTCTCTGGCAGCTTGGACGACCGACTCAATGGTGGATACGGCACTCCGAGGAATGCCGTTACCCGAGACCGGACAGATTCAAGCCAGGGCAGACTCGGACGTTGATGCTGAGGAGGTTCACCGCGCTGCTGACAAAGGCGTCCAAGGGAGTGGCGCGCCACTGCCACACTTCAACGAAATACAGCAATCGTTTGGACCCAGCCACGATTTGAGTAGCGTCCAGGCCCATATCGGCGGGGCGGCAGCAGATGCCTGTGACGAAATGGGGGCATTGGCATACGCGAGCGGATCTCATGTCGCGTTTAAATCTGCGCCTGATTTACACACCACGGCCCATGAAGCGGCCCATATAGTGCAGCAACGCAGTGGCGTGCAATTACAGGATGGTGTTGGACGACGTGGCGACAGCTACGAATGTCATGCCGATCGTGTCGCCGATGCTGTTGTGGCAGGACGCTCCGCTGCATCGCTATTGGCCGCTACCGACACGAGGGAGGCGGGGGCAGTGCAGGCAGATAACGGGATCGGGAGCGCCGAAGCTGTGCAGCAGGCTGCCCCTGCTGTGGTGCCTATTGTGATCTGGCTAGGCAAGGCGGTCGCGGCGACGACGATCGATGCGTTTATTGACGCGGCCATTGCCACGATCTTGGCCCTCCCAACTCCCGGCGCACTTGATAATATCATCAACTTTTTGATCAATTTGGTGCCAGGGTTGGGCGAAGCCAAGAAGGTGAAAAAGGCCGGCAAGCTGATCAAAGTTGTCGACGACATTATCGACACGGTTAGAGATATGAAGCGCCTGAACGTCCCAGGGGCGCCTGCATTGGTCAAGAATCTATCGAGAGAAAGTAGCAAGCTGAAAGCAGCGTTGGAGAGCGCCGAACTTGATAACGCGAAGGCGATCTTCCAGCGCATGCTCGGCTATCTTCGCGAAGCACAAATCGCGAGCAAAGTAAAAGGGCAAGGCGACGAGCTCGTGGCACTTGGGATGGGAAAAGTGGGGTCGAAGAAACTATTGACTGATATTGATGTGGTATTCAAGCAGGGGGATGAAGTCATCTTCGGACAAGTCAAGGCCGGCAAAGCTGCGAATTTTGGCCGCGATAGCGGTCGCTGGGCCGAGTTCGAGAATCAGGCCAGACGTACTGTAGAAGCTGCCCAGGCGTATGCGGGCGAGAACAAGATCGCGACGCGGGTAAAATATTTTGTAGACGATATCTCCGACGAAGCACGTGACTTTTTGAAGACTCTAGATATTGACGTTGTCAGCAATCAGAGTTTCCTCAATTGAACATACTTATACCGCGAACAAAGAACAATGTCCTATTTCCCTATGTACGCACTCTTTGACGGCCCTATAGAATGGCCTTTGCTTGAGGAACGGCTGACTGCCGAGCTCGCGCCGTGTTTACCAAAGGTGGAGATTATCAGCGAGCAAGCGACTGGTCGGCAGTGGCCGGCGCTGCACATGTATAGCGAACATGACGACGTTGTCGTTCGGCAGAAAGAATGCGGTATTGTATCCGTCGATTTTTGGGATTTCGACAGCGACATATACGATCAAGGCGGACCTAATCAGGAAATGGCGAACCATAAACGCGATACGGCGCTAGCGCTGGTGCGCACATTGATTAGAGAATGCGGTGCCCGACTGGCCTATATGAGTAGTGCGTCCGATAAACTCGCCAGCGAGGTTGGTCACCACGAGATCGTGCGCGGGATAATGGCAGGGCTGGATAGCCCCGAATCGCTAGCGACTCATTTGCGGCAGCCGTGCTATTTCTGGATCATGGCTATGGCGAAAGAGGATACGGCGTTGCAAAAGCAAGTCGCGTTGGCCCAGCCTCATTGGGTTGTAATCGATGATGGCCCTGGCATCATCTTGATGGAAGATCGGCAAGAACAGCCGATGTTTATGGATGTAGAGGAGTAGCCCGCTAGTACCTCGCCGAGCCAATTTCGCCACCATCAGCGAACCGCGCTGCGGCTGCCCATCCGCGAATCTGAGCTGTAGCCCCCCCCTGGTCTAGACGTTCCAGTATGGGACGGCCAGGATCTCGACAAAGTGCTACGCGTCCGATAACGGGGGCTGGTATCCTAACGACATGATGATTGGCGCTGTCCCTCAACTGGCGGGAAAGTTTGGAATCCGAGGTCCGTCCAAAGTTAATGCGCTCAACCATCTCTAAGGAACAGATGGCGGCATACGAGTTGCTCGTCCATCCCACCTGGGTATTCGATATCGAGGAGCGCACGGTGGTGTGGGGCAATGAGGCTGCGGTGAGAATGTGGCGTGCGGACGATTTGGACGCAATGCTCGAACGCGATTACAGCGATATGAGCGAATCGGCAGTGAGGCGGGTCATGGATAACCTGCACCGCTGCCTCCGGGGCGAGCACGTGATCGAGCGCTGGACGTTTTATCCCAACGACGGCGAACCACAAGTAGTGGACTGCGCATTCGGGGCAATCCACCTGAGCGATGGCCGACCAGCCCTCTTGATCCAGGGCACGTTGCCGTCGGCCCCCGATATCGACAGTGAGAATCAACGCGGAATCGAAGCGCTCCGGCATCTACCTATGGCGGTATGCCAGTTCGATACTACAGGACAATTGGTATCGCAGAATCCAATGGCGGCGGGGATATTCGGCCCGCTCGACAGCCAGCAGGACTCGCTGCTCAGCCGGTTTGCCGATGCGGAGGAGGGCGCGCGAATTGTGGACGCGGTTCGCGCTGGCGAGGTGGTGCACACGCAGGCCCGTCTATGCACTGTCGACAGGGTGCGCTGGTTCTATCTGGAGCTCCGTCTCGGCCGGGATCCGGTCAACGGCGAGCCACTCTTTTTGTTTGTGGCCAATGATATCTCGGAGCTCAAGGAGACCGAGGCCGAGCTCACCCGGGCCCGGGATGAGGCTCAATCGGCGGCTCGGATGAAGTCTGAATTTCTGGCCATGATATCCCACGAGATTCGCACGCCATTGCACGGCATTGTCGGCTGTGTCGAGTTGCTCGGGGATACGGCGCTTGACCGAGAGCAATCCGGTTATCTGAACTCGATGGATACCTCGGCGCGACTGTTGCTCCGCCTTATCAACGATGTTCTCGATCTGTCCAAGATCGAGGTTGGCAACATGCAGCTTGAGTCCCTGGACTTTGAGCTAGAGTCGGTGGTGAAACGCTCCTGTGCTGCCATTGCGCCGCGCATTGCCGAAAAGGAGTTGCAGTTGACCGTGGACATCTCCAATAGGGTCCCGAGCTGGTTAAACGGCGATCCTTTGCGTATCGAGCAGATTCTGATCAATCTACTCGGCAACGCGGTGAAGTTCACGAATCAGGGTAGGGTGATTGTCCGCGTTCGCATGGGCTACGAGGGGGGGCCGGTGGATAGTGGCAGTCGGATTCGCATAGAGATCGAGGACACGGGGATTGGGATACCTGCCGAACGGATTGATTCACTGTTCGATAAATTCACCCAAGTTGATATATCGATATCGCGGCGTTTCGGCGGTACTGGGCTGGGTCTGGCGATTTGCAAACTCCTGGTGGCGCTCATGGGAGGGGAGATCGGTGTCGAGAGTGTGCAGGGCAAAGGCACTTGCTTTTGGGTTGAGTTGCCATTATTGGCTGGTCATGGCAGGTCGGCGGCGGCTGTGGACGATGCGTGGCCGGTTGCGGAGCAATGTTTGCGTATTCTGGTTGCGGACGACAATCGTTTGAATCAAAGAGTGGCGGTGGCGATGTTGGAGAAGATCGGGCATCAGGTGACGGTTGCGGAAGATGGTGCTGAGGCGGTGGCGTTGGTTGAACGCGAGAGGTTTGATGTGATTCTCATGGATGTGCAGATGCCGACGATGGATGGGTTGGAGGCCACGCGGCTTATTCGCGGCAAGGGTCTATCGCGTCAAGTGTTGCCCATTATCGGGCTTACCGCTAGCGCGGTGCACGATAATCGTGAATTATACATCGAAGCGGGTATGAATGATTGCATTACCAAGCCGTTCCGGATCGGTCAGTTGGCTGCGGTGTTGGTCCGGGGGGATGGTTAGGGCTTGCGCAGAAATCACTTCCCTTTTTCGGGGGTCGAGACGCCCGACTGCGAAGGCGCGATGAGGGCGCTGGGTGGGCCCAGCAACCGAAGAGCAACGCACGCAGGCGGGATGGATCGGCGTCCGAA
>JAAUYH010068441.1_pt1 | contig 14326 bp, 8 predicted proteins | sample 7278061 | NCBI WGS metagenome assembly JAAUYH01 (sample SAMN14350203, study PRJNA611818) | marine sediment metagenome | isolation source: surface marine sediment (0.6m) | place: French Polynesia: Moorea | collected 2018-08
CTCCGGCTGAGTTAGACTTGATTTCGGCCCCCTTAGTCATGCAGCAAACTCGTGATAGAGTCGGCATTTTGAGCCGTATTCTAGAATCCGTGAAGCCCTTTTATGATTACATTTTGATTGATGTTGCTTCAGATTCCGGCTTATTGATTTTTAATAGTTTGCGGGCTGCAGATCAGGTAGTTGTCCCCCTAGATCCCAGCCTCTTTTCTCTGCAGGCCCTAGAAAATTTGAAACTTTATTGCTGTGATCTGCAGGACATGACCGGTCATGTTATTAATCAGTTAACTATTGTATTAAATCGATACGTTCGATCAAAAACAACCCCTAAAAAAGCCGCAAAACCATCTCCATCAGAGGAGATTAAAACCGCACTTGAGACGATGGATTATCCTCTATTTACCATCCCTGATTCGGTCTTAATTTTCCGGGCTCAGCAACTCGGAATACCTGTCTCACACTATGCTTCAGCCAGTCCCGTTGAGAAAGCCTACCAAGCGATCGCTAATCATTTAAAGTCCCACGAGCACGAATCCGTTCCGAGTTAATGAGAGTTAACGCTTGGAGTAGAAGACTTCAAGCTCTGAATTATGATAATCTTCAAATTAATGGATGCAATGCATGGTGTAATACACCTTTTTATCCTTCAACAGCTAATCTTTATTGAACTTCTAAGATAAATCCTTAAAACGGTGAATCTTGGAATCTGGTATTTAGGTTGATTGGTTTAATAGGGCAGATAGTTTGAAAGCATATTTAATAATTTAAGCAGATTTGAATCATAGTTGCTTATCGGCTGTTTGTAACAAATTCCGACAACTATCCCTTGACTGTCAGCAAAAATAAATTCAGAACAATTTTTGCGTCATTTCAGCGATTCGTCGATTTGTAAAAAAAAATTGTTAAGTCCTCTTTTTGAAAGGGTTGCAGTGCTATGAAATTTTGAATTTTTGGTTATTTGCGTTGTGTGTCCTGATTCTTTCTTCCTGTGATCCTGTTCCGTCAATCCAAAAACCCTTGCTATGACTGTCTCTTCTAACCGCAAGCCAAGTCGATCCGCTTTCTTTCAAGATCCCGAAACGGTTCCAGCTGAGCCAGAACAGAATACGGCTGGTCCGGCGTCTATCCCGGCGGCTGAAACGCCGCTTCCTGATCAGGCTTCGAAGCGAAATTCTGATTATGGTTTGCTGTTGGATGCCTTGAAAGCTGTTAGGGATGGGAACCTCACAGTTCGGTTGCCTGAAGGCGACGGCCTCGGAGAAATTGCCACAGTCTTCAACGACTTGGTGAGTATGAATCAGGGCTTAACCCAGGAGATCAGCCGCATCAGCCAGATAGTGGGAGATACCGGTCAGTTGAATGAGCGGGCGGCGTTGCCTGAGGCAAAAGGGGCTTGGGCGAAAGCTGTCGGGTCCGTCAACAGTCTGATCAACAACCTGGCTAAACCCACCACAGAAGTTTCGCGGGTGTTGCAGTCGGTAGCAGCGGGAGATTTATCCCAAAAAATTGCCCTCACAGTTGAGGGTAAGCCGTTAGAGGGAGAATTTTTCCGCATTGGGACCGTTGTCAATACGATGGTGGATCAGCTCAATGCGTTTTCCTCTGAGGTCACCCGTGTGGCGAGAGAAGTGGGCACTCAGGGGAAATTGGGCGGACAAGCCAAGGTTGAAGGGGTTTCAGGTATTTGGAAAGAGTTAACAGATAACGTCAATTTGATGGCGACGAACCTAACCAACCAGGTGCGCAATATTGCTAAAGTCGCCACTGCCATTAGCGTAGGCGATTTGAACCAAAAGATTACCGTAGAGGCAGAAGGGGAGCTCCGACGTCTGAAAGACACCATTAATCAAATGGTGGATAGTCTCAATACATTTGCAGCAGAAGTGACCCGCGTCTCCAGAGAGGTGGGCACAGAAGGGAAATTAGGCGGACAGGCGGTTGTTAGAGGCGTAGCGGGCACTTGGAAAGATCTAACCGATACGGTGAATTCGATGGCCTCGAACTTGACCAGTCAGGTTCGCAATATCGCCGAGGTGGCGACGGCGGTGGCGGAGGGCGATTTGTCGAAGAAAATTTCAGTGGACGCCCAAGGGGAGATTTTAGAACTCAAGACGACCCTCAACACCATGGTGGACCGCCTCAATCTCTTTTCCGACGAAGTGACGCGGGTGGCCCGGGAAGTGGGGACGGAGGGCAAGCTTGGGGGGCAAGCCAAAGTGGAAGGGGTTTCCGGCGCCTGGAAGGAACTAACCGGGAATGTGAATCAGATGGCTGCTAACCTGACGGCTCAGGTGCGGAACATCGCTGAGGTCACTACTGCGGTCGCGCAAGGAGACCTCTCTAGAAAAATTACGGTGGAAGTGCAGGGAGAAGTCTTAGAGCTGAAAGAAACCATCAATACCATGGTGGATCAGCTAAACGCCTTTGCCTCTGAAGTAACACGGGTGGCTCAGGAAGTCGGCGTCGAGGGTAAGTTGGGGGGACAAGCCAAAGTGGAAGGGGTCTCCGGGACTTGGAAGGGATTGACCGATAACGTCAATCGGATGGCGTCAAACCTGACAGATCAGGTGCGGAATATTGCCGAGGTGACCACGGCTGTGGCTCAAGGGGACCTGTCGAAGAAAATTACGGTGGAAGTGCAGGGGGAAGTCCTAGAGCTGAAAGACACCATCAATACCATGGTGGATCAGTTGAACGCCTTTTCCTCCGAGGTGACGAGGGTGGCCCAGGAAGTGGGAATCGAGGGCAAATTAGGCGGTCAGGCCCAAGTGGAAGGGGTCTCCGGGACTTGGAAGGGGTTGACCGATAACGTCAACCAGATGGCGTCGAATCTGACGGATCAGGTGCGAAATATCGCCGAGGTGGCGACAGCAGTGGCGGAGGGTGATTTATCGAAACAAATTTCAGTGGACGCTCAAGGTGAGATTCTGGAGCTGAAAGACACCCTCAATACCATGGTGGATCGGCTCAACCTCTTTTCCGATGAGGTGACCCGAGTTGCCCGGGAAGTGGGAACGGAGGGTAAGCTCGGCGGGCAAGCCAAAGTGGAAGGGGTGTCCGGAGCCTGGAAGGAATTGACGGGGAATGTGAACCAGATGGCCGCTAACCTGACGGCCCAGGTCCGAAATATTGCGGAAGTGACCACTGCAGTGGCCCAAGGAGACCTCTCCAGAAAGATTACGGTGGATGTCAAGGGAGAAGTTTTGGAGCTGAAGGAAACCATCAATACGATGGTGGACCAGCTCAATGCCTTTGCCTCTGAAGTGACTCGGGTGGCCCAGGAAGTCGGGATCGAGGGCAAATTAGGCGGACAGGCCCAAGTGGAAGGCGTTTCCGGGACTTGGAAGGGATTGACCGATAATGTCAATCGGATGGCGTCAAACCTGACAGATCAGGTGCGAAACATTGCCGAGGTGACGACGGCGGTCGCTCAAGGCGACCTGTCGAAGAAAATTACGGTGGAAGTCCAAGGGGAAATCTTGGAACTGAAGGAAACCATTAATACGATGGTGGACCAGTTGAACGCTTTCGCTTCTGAGGTGACTCGGGTAGCCCAGGAAGTTGGGGTCGAGGGCAAACTGGGCGGTCAAGCTCAAGTTGAAGGGGCCTCCGGCACCTGGAAGGGCCTCACCGATAATGTCAACCGGATGGCGTCGAACCTGACGGACCAAGTGCGGAACATCGCCGAGGTGACGACTGCGGTAGCTGAGGGAGACCTGTCGAAGAAAATCACAGTTGAAGTCCAAGGCGAAGTCTTAGAGCTGAAGGAAACCATTAATACGATGGTGGACCAGCTGAACGCCTTTGCCTCTGAAGTGACGCGGGTGGCTCAAGAAGTCGGTATAGAGGGTAAGTTGGGCGGTCAAGCTCAGGTTGAGGATGTTTCCGGAACTTGGCTAAGTTTGACGACTAACGTAAATCGGATGGCGTCGAACCTGACGGACCAGGTGCGGAACATCGCTGAGGTAGCCACGGCGGTGGCGGAGGGTGATTTATCGAAACAAATTTCAGTGGATGCTCAGGGAGAAATTCTGGAGCTGAAGGACACCCTCAATACCATGGTGGATAGGCTCAACCTCTTTTCCGATGAGGTGACTCGGGTGGCCCGAGAAGTGGGGACGGAGGGTAAGCTCGGCGGACAAGCCAAAGTGGAAGGGGTTTCCGGCGCCTGGAAGGAACTGACGGGCAATGTGAACCAGATGGCCGCAAACCTGACGTCTCAGGTACGGAACATTGCCGAAGTGACCACAGCAGTGGCGCAAGGAGATCTCTCCCGAAAGATTACGGTGGATGTGAAAGGCGAAGTCTTAGAGCTGAAGGAAACCATTAATACGATGGTGGACCAGCTGAACGCCTTTGCCTCTGAAGTGACCCGGGTAGCGCAGGAAGTGGGAGTCGAAGGGACACTGGGCGGACAGGCTAAGGTGGAAGGGGTCTCTGGAACTTGGAAGGGACTGACGGATAACGTCAACCGGATGGCGTCGAACCTGACGGACCAGGTGCGGAACATCGCCGAAGTGACGACTGCCGTGGCGCAAGGAGACCTGTCGAAGAAAATTACTGTGGAAGTGCAAGGGGAGATTCTGGAACTGAAAGAAACCATCAATACCATGGTGGACCAGTTGAACGGATTTGCTTCAGAGGTGACCCGGGTAGCGCAGGAAGTGGGCGTCGAAGGTAAGCTGGGCGGCCAAGCTCAAGTTGAAGGGGTCTCCGGTACATGGAAGGGGCTGACGGATAACGTTAACCGAATGGCGTCGAATCTGACGGATCAAGTGCGAAACATCGCTGAAGTGACGACTGCGGTGGCTCAAGGGGATCTGTCGAAGAAAATTACCGTGGAAGTCCAAGGCGAAGTCTTAGAACTGAAGGAAACCATTAATACGATGGTGGATCAGCTCAATGCCTTTGCCTCTGAGGTGACGCGGGTGGCTCAGGAAGTTGGGGTCGAGGGTAAGCTGGGCGGTCAAGCCCAGGTGGAAGGCGTCTCGGGCACATGGAAGGGACTCACTGATAACGTCAATATGATGGCGTCGAATTTGACGGATCAGGTGCGCGATATCGCTAAGGTTACAACGGCGGTGGCCCAGGGAGATTTGAGTCAGAAAATTACGGTGGAAGTGCGGGGTGAGGTGCTGGCGCTGAAGCAAACCATCAATACGATGGTGGATCAGCTGAATATTTTTGCCGGTGAGGTGAATCGCTTAGCGCGGGAAGTTGTGGCGGGTCAGTTGGGCAGTCAGGCTCAAGTCGAGGGGGTTGCTGGGGCCTGGAAAGAGTTGACCGATAATGTCAATTTGATGGCGGCTGATTTGACGGAGCAGGTTAAGCGCATTGCTAAGGTGGCGATCGCCGTTAATCGCTCCTCCGAATCCCTGATGGCTGAAAGCGGCAAGATGAGCGCGGCGGCCGAGCAAACCGCCACCCAAGCAGAAGCGGTATCCTCTTCTTCTGAACAAGTCAGCGCCAATTCCCAATCGGTGGCCACGGGGGTAGAAGAAATGACCGCCAGCATTAGAGAGATCGCCAAGAACGCCATCGAAGCGGCCAAAGTCGCCACCTCAGCGGTTACAACGGCGGAAGTCACCAACGAAACCATCGCCAAGCTGGGTCAAAGCAGCGCCGAAATCGGCAATGTTATTAAGGTGATTACCTCCATCGCCCAGCAGACTAACCTACTGGCCCTCAACGCCACGATAGAGGCGGCCCGGGCCGGGGAAGCCGGTAAAGGCTTCGCAGTGGTGGCCAACGAGGTGAAGGAATTGGCCAAAGAGACCGCGAAAGCGACTAACGACATTGGCCAAAAGATTGAAGCGATTCAGGATGATACGAAAGGTTCGGTGAAGGCCATTGGCGAAATCACCGCCATCATCAATCAGATTAACGACATCCAGAACACCATCGCCAGCGCCGTCGAAGAACAAACCGCCACCACTAATGAAATCGCCCGCAACGTCAATCAAGCCGCCCGAGGAACCTCCGAAATTACCCGCAATATCACGAGCGTGGCCGAAGCCGCCCAAAGCACCACCGAAAGCGCTAATAACACGCAATCCTCCGCCAGTGAACTTTCACTGACGGCGACGGAATTGCAGGAGCTAGTGAGTCGATTCAAATATTAACTGTTGGCGCCAAATCCACCACCTTCGCAACATCCAAAATCAACAGGAGTCTATCTTCCAGCTTGTAGGCTCCACGGATTAGATTGCGTAGTCGGCCGGTCAGAGTTTCCGGGGGAGATTCAAAATCGTCGTCGTTAACGTTGAGGACGTCGCCCACTTCGTCCACTAATAGGCTAACGATTTCGTCATTGAGACGGATCACGACGTTATAGGGTTCTTGGTCTGGGGGAAAGGGAGGCAGCTCTAATCGCCGCCGGAGATCGATGGTGGTGACGATTTGACCTCGGAGATTAATTAATCCGCCGACTTCAGGCGGCGCAAGGGGGACTGGGGTCATCGCCTGGTAGCGAATAATTTCCTGGATCATCTCAACTTTGACCCCAAAGAAGAGTTGGTCTAGATAAAAGGTGCAGCATTGATGTTCATTGGTCATAGGATGCCTTTTCCTCATCTAGCGATCGCCGGTTGAGCGGCAAACTGGACGATCTGAGCGATCGCTGCGATATCCAGAATTTCTGTGACTTTACCTTGAACCACCGCAGAACATTCGACGCCGGGTTGGGTCGCGGGGCCTCTAATCCGAATGGATTCTTCAATAATGTCCTGAATGTTTTCCACTACCAATCCGACTAAAGTATTGTTGTCATCGTAGCTGTTTTGCGCATTGTTTGGCGCCGCCACCACCACTTGGAGAAAATCGTCTACAAGACGATCTTTGTCCGCTAAGGGCGGGCGAGGAGAACCGCTCTGGCCAAAGACGGATGAGAGATAGATTAAAGGCAGGATTTGGTCGCGATATTGGATCACATCCTGACGCCCGACGTGTTCGACCATATCCTGGGAAAATTGCTCGAGTCTCGCAACCCCATGGAGTGAAATCGCCATCTGTCGGTCATCGGGACCCTGGAACAACAATAGCGTTTCGGTTTGGGCTGCGGCTTCGGTCGCGGACTCGCCTGAGTCAACAGTCAGGGAGGCTTCTTGACTGTCCGACACCATATGGGCCCGCTGGGCCAAGCCCTGAATGTCCAAAATTAGGGCCACTCGACCATCTCCCATAATGGTGGCGCCAGCGAAACAATTAATGCTCTTCAACTGTTTTCCTAAGGGCTTGACGACAATTTCCTGGGTGTCGTTAATGCTATCCACCACCACCCCAAATGATTTATCTATCGCTTGCAGCACAACGATATTGAGCGTGTCGTCCTGATTGTCTGTATCGACGGCTGATAAGCCGGTATGGTTGACGGAGCGGGGCTCTAGCTTCAGTTCATGGGATAAATAAACCAAGGGTAAGAGGTTGCCCCGTAAGCGATAGACCGGGGCCCCATGCACCATTTCTACCCCCTGAAGCGCGTGCTCGCCTTCCAACCGCACTAATTCCAGCAAACTGACTTGGGGAATGGCGTAGCGATCTCCGCCGCAGGTCACGATTAAGGTAGGCACAATGGCCAGGGTGAGGGGAATCTTCAACCGGAAATGGGTTCCCTCACCCAATCGGCTTTGGACATCAATGGCGCCGCCAATTTTCTCCAGATTCGTCCGGACGACGTCCATGCCAATGCCCCGACCCGATAGATTAGTCACTTGTTCAGCCGTGGAAAGACCAGGGGTAAAAATCAGGTTTAGGGCTTCCATATCGGTCATTCGGCTGACCTGTTCAGGCTTAAGCAAGCCAGACGCGATCGCCTTTTGTCTGAGCAAATCAGGGTTAATGCCCGCTCCATCATCGCTAATTTCAATATTGACATAGCCGCTTTCGTGGGCTGCCCGCAAACAGAGTTGTCCCTCTGGGGGTTTACCGGCTTCGGTGCGTTGAGACGGGGGTTCGACGCCGTGGTCAATACAGTTGCGCACAATGTGGGTCAAGGGATCCGCGATCGCTTCCAGCAGAGTTTTATCCAGTTCGGTGTCTTCTCCCTCCATCACCAATCGAACTTGTTTATTGACGGACCGGGACAAGTCCCGCACCACCCGGGGAAACTTGCTCCACAGTTGACGAATCGGCTGCATACGGGTTTTCATCACCCCTTCCTGCAGCTCCGTGGTCACCAGGTTGAGGCGCTGGGACGTGTCTGTCAGATAGCTGTCTGACTGTGAATTGGCAAATTCCAAAATCTGGTTACGGCAAAGGACGAGTTCCCCCACCAAATTCATCAGATCATCCAATAGTTTGACATCTACCCGAATAGCGCTGTCAGCAATGTTGGAGGTGTGCAGGACGGCGCTGGCGGCAAAGGCAGGGGCTGGGTGAGCGCTCGGGGTCTTCTCTCTTGCCTCTGATGAATCAGTGGGTGTCTGCAGGCGCGCCAGGGTGTCTGTCAAGTCGGTGAAGTCCGTTTCCCCCGCTTCACCTGTGGTTTCTAGGGCAGTCAGGATGATTCGCACCGCGTCGATCACCTGCAATAGCCCTGTCGTGATGTCAGCGGTTAGGGTTAGCTGGCCCTCCCGAAGGCGACTAAGGAGATTTTCTGCAGCATGGGTAATGCTCTCTAACGCATTGAGTCCCAAAAAACCGCCATTGCCCTTGAGGGTGTGGAAATTGCGGTAAATCCGCGTCAGCAAGTCTGGATCAGAGGGATGGGTTTCTAAAGCGACAAGATCCGCTTCAAGCTGGTTGATATTCTCGGTGCTTTCCACCACGAACGCCTTTAGATCTTCATCAATCTCCATCGGTTTGCTCCCAGATTTCTCTCAACAACAGTGGTCCAATAGGGCGTTCGAGTTACTCCGCCACTGCGATCGCCTCTAACAATACATCGAAAGAACCGACCCCGAAAAATAAAACAATATCCCCTTTAATCTGCAGCGCTTCAACCTCGAAACTGGCTTGGGCCAACAAGACAGTGACATCAGATCTAACCTCTTCAAGAGATTCAACCTCCTTGAGCGGAACAATCTGTTTAACATCTTCCTCGGTGTAAATCGGCACCGAATAGTGCAAGGGTTGACTCAGCATATTGCTGATGGATCCCATTACACCATTGATTACAATATTGCCGACTTCAGTCAGGGTGCCGATTTTGAGAGAATCCAAATCAGGGCTCTCTAGCTTTTCGCCCGTTAGCAGAGCGACCAGATTGGCGGCGCTTTCAGTGGGAAAGACCAGTTGAGCGGTGCCGCCAAATGATCCTGTGAACTCTAATTGCACCGAAGCCAGCGGATCTAAACCCAGACGTCCACTCAACTCGGCTAGCAATTCCTCAGGAGTTAACAATTTAACCAACGGCACCTGCAGTTGAATGCGGAATTCAATCATTTCATTCAGCATGCCAGCTGCCTGACCCACCCCAACATTAATCAGTTCCTGTAAGGCGTCGAGTTGATCGGCGGTTAACTCCATAGAAATCCTCTACTCAGAAATCTTTTACTCTGTGCTGAGTGCTTGTTGAATCATGGCTCTAATTTCCGGCGCTTTGGGGGGTTTCTTCAGCATGGCGTAGGCGCCCAGGTCCATACATTGTTGGCGGGCGCTTTCCTGAATATCGGCAGAGAGGACAATCACTGGAATGTTTGCTCCTTGATCCTGCAGAGCTTTCAGTACTCCAAATCCATCCATCTCAGGCATTAACAAGTCCAACAAAATGCACTGGGGGGAATGGGCCGAGACCATTTCTAAGCATTCCAGCCCATTAGCAGCCTCCAACACCACATGTTCATCTTCTTGAAGAGCTTTGCGAATCATTCGACGGGCGAATGCTGCGTCATCTGTAATTAAGATTAATGCCATTCTTCTATCAGTGTAAGGAGGGTTGATTCCCTGAAACTTGCTTAAAAAGGTTAACATCGATTGTCGATTAACCTCGATTGTCTACGCTATCCCCTCTTCAATACCCCCTTATCCCGAGGAGTACAGCCTTGGACTTTAGCCAGCATTCAAAAGAGTATCCGTAAGCAAGGAGTCCGTCAGTCAATTAATAGAATAAATAGTGATTAAGCCTAAGGGCATTTAGGCAAAGAATCTTTAGGCGACTCTACCAAATTGTGTCGTCATTCTGCCTCCTACTCATGGCTAATGGGTGGGAGGTGATTTGTCAATTCTCTGAGCAATTGGCAGCCATTATAAAGATAAATTCGAACAGATTATACAGTGGCCCTGGACAGAGAAAATTAGGATGAATGCGGAACAGCAGAGGAGGCTCGATTGAGTACGAAGTAGACCGTAGCGCCTTGATTCACCGCCGCCTCAATCCAGATCTCCCCCTTGTGAAGATGAATGATCCGCTTAACGGTAGCTAGCCCAATTCCCGTCCCTTCAAATTCCTGGGGGGAATGGAATCGCTGGAAGGGGGTGAACAATTTATTTGCTTTTTCCATATCAAAGCCTACGCCATTGTCACGTAAGTAACATATGACTTTGTTCGGCGGAGGTGACACGCAAGGGCTTAGTTTTTTCGGGTAATGAATCTGTGAAATGACGCCAAACTGAATCTCTGCATCCTGCCTTTCTCGGGTATATTTCCATGCATTGTCCAGTACATTTTCCAGCATAATCCGCAGGAGATCGGGATCGCCTTGGACAATGACATCAGCAGCGATCCGGGTCTTCATTGGTCGATCGGGATGTCGCTGCTTTTGCGTTTCCATAATGGCTTCAACCAATGAACTTAAATTGACCGGCTGGAGGCGGAGTGCGCGATGGGACATCTGGGACAACTGCAGCAAGTCGTTAATCAACTCCGACATTCGCCGACCCGATTGACAAATTGTATCAATTTGGGAGCGAGCCAATTCATCCCATTGGCTCGCATATTTCATCTGTAAAAGTGTCGCCATCCCATTAATCACGGTCAATGGATTCTTTAAATCGTGGGAGACGGTGTAATTAAAGGCTTCCAATTCGTGATTGGCGGCCTCAAGTTGAATGGTTCTTTCCTCTAAGGCCTGATTGGCCTGTTCAAGCTGAACCGTTCGCATTTCTAGTTCCTGGTTAGCGGCTTCAAGCTGTAAGGTTCGCTGTTTCAGGGCGTGTTCGATCCGCTGGCGCTCAATGGCGTAGCGGATTGAGCGACTCAGGATGGGTTCGCTAATCTGGTTTTTGACTAAGTAATCCTGGGCTCCCTGCTGGACCGCCTGAATGGCGGTGTCTTCATCCGACAGCCCCGTGAGTACCACAATGGGGATATGAGGGGCGTGATTGTGCAAGGCTAACAGGCTGTCAAGGCCATAGCTATCGGGTAATGAAAGATCTAGGATAGCCACATCAAAATTATGATTTTCCAACGCTTGGATTGCAGATTTGAGCTGTGTGACATGATTGAAAGAGATCTGGAGAGAAGAGCTATCCTGCAACATGACTTGAATGCTAAAAGCATCCCCAGGGTTGTCTTCCACTAGGAGCACATTGATCAATCTGTTATCCATGGACGGATATTACATCGGCTAATGTTAATGTAATCGAATCATAGTCGAGATGGATCGCGCAATTTATTAAGCCCCTGTCAGCTGATTGATGTTGAATGTCAACACTACTACTGGGTATAAACTTAAGCCGGGACATTCTGATGAGGCAAGAATACAGGAGACAGGAGACAGGAGATAGAATCCAGTTCCTGACTGACTTCTGACTTCGGTATTCCTTCTCTACTGGATTGTCCCGCTTTAAGTTGGAGCCCCTAATAATCATTGCTTAAAGGCTTAGTTGGCAGTTGGGCGCAGGTCAGCCAAAAATTTTCAATTTCTTGCAGGGTCTCACTATAATCATCCAAATCAGACGGTTTGGTGATGTAGCAATTGGCGTTGAGCTGATAGCTTCTGAGGATATCTTGTTCAGACGAGGAGGCTGTCATCACAATCACGGGAATATGCTTCAATTGCAAGTCGGCCTTGATTTCTGCGAGTACCTCACGACCATCTTTCTTAGGCAGATTTAAGTCCAATACAATCAGATGAGGGGGGGGAGAATTGGCGTATTCCCCTTCTTTTCGAAGAAATCTGATGGCGGCTTCCCCGTCTGTGACTGCGTGTAAGTTACACTGGGTGGACCACTTTGCTAGGGCGTTCCTAATTAAAAAAACATCGCCTGCATTATCTTCAACCAGCAAAATATCAAGGGAAGGCCTAAGGGTATCGGATTCTTCAGAACACATAAAAACTATTCTTAGATCTGGGGGGCAAGAGACGGTTAAAAAGGGAAATGGGTCCTATTTTCATATAGGCTTGCTATCCTGATGTGATTGAGTTCTTATGTGATCATTGATTTATTAACAAAGGATGGTCGTCAAGATAAATCTTGCTTGAGATATCACAGATGATTTCTTGGCATACAGAACTATCAGGTCTGGGAGAGCCAAAAGCAGTCCAACCTGGTTTACGAGAAATTACTGTGGCGACAAACAAGTTGTAGATAATTCTACGCCCCAAAAGTGATCATTTTGTGAGATGTCACAAGGGTGGCGGTTCTATTGCGAGTTTTTGGGAAACGGGACTTCTGCCTGATGATTCGGCAGTGTGAAGTAAAAGGTGGACCCCTTTTCTGGCATAGAGTCGACCCAAATGCGTCCCCCATGCCGTTCAACGATTTTCTTGCAGATGGCCAAACCAATACCGGTGCCTGGATAGGCTTCACGGGTATGCAGACGCTGAAAAATCAGAAAAATCCGTTCAGCGTGCTTCCTGTCAAACCCAATGCCATTGTCCCGCACCCAAAATAACCATTCATTCTCTTGTCGCTCAGCCCCAATCTGAACTTCAGGCGTTTCTTCGCCTCGGTATTTGACCGCATTGTTAATGAGATTCTGAAACAACTGAACCAGTTGGCTTGAATCCGCCCACACGGTAGGCAGCGAATGGGTTGTAATCGAGATCCCGCTCTCGTCAATGTTCGCCTGTAAATTATTAAGGACTGTCTTCAATACTTCGCTACAGTCAACCCACTGAAAAGCATTTCCCCGGCGGCCTACTCGCGAATAGGTCAGTAGGTCATTAATCAAACCTTGCATCCGGCTGGCGCCATCGGCGGCAAAATGCAGCATTTGATCCGCCTGATCATCGAACCGACCGGAATATCTCTGCCGGAGCATATGGGTAAATGTAATCACCATACGCAGCGGTTCCCGTAAATCATGGGAGGCGACATAGGCAAACTGTTCCAATTCCGCATTCGATCGCTGTAACTCAGCTTCCGCCTGTTTGAGTTCCTTTAGAGCCGTTTGATAGATCTGAATGCGCTGAGTCAGTTCGGTCACATCCTGAATCGCCACCAGTGCATAAAAGCCGGTTCCCATTAAGGCTGGAACCGCTGTCACAGTGGTTTGCTGCACCCTCAGCTGACCATTGGGGAGGGGCATTGGAATCAGCGAATGGTGAAGCTGCGGCGAAAAGATGGCTGGAAATCCAGCCTCAAAAACTTGTTGCAATCGCAGGGTGTATTTGGGCTGATTGATGTTGGGAAACCATTGGCTGAGCCGAGACCCCACAATGTCTGAATGGGAAATTTTCGTCCAATTTTCCAGACATTGGTTCCAGAACACCACCACCAAGTCTGGCCGCAGCAAGCAAAATCCAGCCGGAGCGTAATCTAAAACGCCAAATTTGGCCGCCGCTGTTTCGATCTCTTGCTGCAGTTGCGTTGGGTCTGTAGGGGAGTCGGCGTGGGTCATTTGACAACCCTCAAGAAGATGCAGGGGTACTCAGGTCAAAAAATAACCGCATATTAAAATACAGAATGATGTCGCCGGCTACCTCGAGCTGGTCAATTGTGAAGCTGGTTTTGGCTAGGAGGATGACGGCTTGGAGGTCTTGGGTGAGCGATCGCGTCAAGTTTTCGATGGAATCTTCCTGATAAACAGGCACTTTAAAGGTCAAGTGGTCCGTTAGGGTATTGCTGATCGTTCCCAGAATACTATTGAGGACGATATTGCCTGCTTCGGTTAAGGCTTCTTCCTGTACGATTTTGAAATCGTCACAGCTTGAGTCTTCTCCCGTTAAAGCTTCGGTGAATGTGACGCCTGAGGCTTGGGGGAAAAATAATTGGGCAGTACCAGACAAACCGCCGCTGAAGGGCAACTGAGCCGCGCAAACAGGGTCTTGACCAAAGTGCTGGAGCAATAGATTTTGCAAAGATTGAGCGGTCAAGGTCTCCACCACAGGGGGTTGGAAGCAAATTGGGCAGGCTGTTAGCTGATTTAAGGTCTCGGCTGCTTGCTCAATGCCAAGGCCCACAAAGTGCTGCAGCTTATCGAAGCTGAGGAGAGATCGGAAGAGCA
>JAAUYH010029662.1_pt1 | contig 14325 bp, 14 predicted proteins | sample 7278061 | NCBI WGS metagenome assembly JAAUYH01 (sample SAMN14350203, study PRJNA611818) | marine sediment metagenome | isolation source: surface marine sediment (0.6m) | place: French Polynesia: Moorea | collected 2018-08
TCCTCCAAAAAGCTAATGGTAAATACGTTGGTTTTTTCGATCATGGCATGAGAACCAGAATCTTGCTTGACGCAGTTGACAACTAAAGGAGGCTCAAATGAAGACTGCATCAGCCAACTGACAGTAAAACCATTCATTTCTTCTCCGTCTCTGACCCCACAAACGTATAAACCATGAGGAATTTTACGTAGCATAGTTTTTTTAGCCTGTTCATCTAACACTCTTAATTTTCTCCTGTGGTTAGTGTTGTCAAGATATTGCAATTTTACTGAAATATTTAAGCAAAATTGATACTTATTGATAACTGTTAACTTTTTTTGACCGCATCATGGCTTCTTACTGGGTCATTCATCGGTACAGTAGGGGCTGGAACTGTTGCAGCAGTAGTCATGATTTTAGTTCCGCTCTGAGACTTCCAATATTCGTACTTGAGCATAGGGAAAGAAGCTACTTTAGAAGCCATCGCCCAGAAGAAAACATAACTAGCTAGCAAGCGTTCAAAAGCACCAAAACAAGATTCTCTTAACTCTTCAATTTCTGCTTTTTGGTCTTGAACATTGTAGTTTCTGAAATACATAGAATCATCTTTATTTCCTAAGATAATCCTATCACTAAAACCTTTTTTTGCGATCGCAAATGGATGCCCCAAGAATTAAAATTGAACTATTCCAAGCTAATCTCAGTATTACTGAATACATTAGCATTGCTCATCATGTACTGGATTCAATCTTCATAACTCATTTGTGCAGATACTAACTACTTATTACTTATTACCTCTGACCTGGAGACCTGACTCCTCATCCCTCATAATTCATCCCTCATAATTTTCTAGGATCACTTAGGAGCAACAGGTACAAATTCGTAATCAAAAGAATTGCTTTTCCTTTGTTGAATCTTTACTAGCTCGATTCCCAATAGGCGATCTCCAGAAGGAGTAAAGCGAACCTGACCACTAGCCCCATAAGTAGAAAAGTTAGGATTTGAGAGGACTTCTTGGACACCAATTCTGGTGGGATTGCTCTGGATGGCAGTAATTAAAGCCATTGCAGCATCGTAAGCCATTGCGGTACGCCAGTTGACTTCTCCTCCCCAGAGTTTTATAGCGTATTGAGCAAACTCAGCATCCGGATTGTCTCTAATGTGCCAGGGAATTGCTAATACCATACCTTCAGCGAATTCTCCTGTAATTTGTAAAGTCTTGGGGGTATAGACATCATCTCCTCCCAACATAATGAGCCTTTGACGATTAACTACAACAACTTGCAAAGCTTTATCAAGAGTGGCAGTGTTAGCAGCTAACATTAACACTTGGGCTTTAGCATTCATTGCTTTGTTAAAACTATCCGCAGCACTGAAATTAGGATCGGACAAGTCAAACTCACGAACGACCATTCCTCCTCCCAGGGAAACAGCAGTGGCAAACTCCGATTTTAGGGATTTACTATAGTTGCTTTGGGAGCTATAGTAAACTGCTACATTTTGCTGCTTTAATCCTTCTAGCATATATTCCCCTAAAGCTCTACCAGCAATATAATCACTAGGAACAGTGCGAAATATATAGGGACTCACATTAGATATATTAACTGAGGTGCTGATGGGGGAAACGGCTACTAGTTCACCAGATTCATAAACTTTTGCAGTAGCTAAAGTAACATCACTAGCATAATGACCAACTACCCCTAAAATTTCTGGGTTTTGGTTGAGGTTTTGCGCCACTTGTCGGGCTACTTCTGGGTTATTATCATCATTGACAATTTGGACTTTCAGGGGAATCCCATCAATCCCTCCTCCTTGATTGACCTGATTTTGAGTATGAGCAACACCCCGCAGAATTTCTTGGGCTGCATTGACATCAGAGCCAATGGGAATACAGACGGCGATGCTGTAAGATTTTGACTCGCCAATCCGAGCATTATTCAGATAAATCAGTGCTTCAGGATCGTTGGCAAGAATTTTTATGGATGCTGAAAATAAGGATTCTGCTTTTTTATAATCTCCTTCCTTAAATGCAATTACCGCTAATTCTTTTTCTGGGGTTACGGTTTGGGGAATTAAAATTGTTTCTCCCTGACTAAATCTCTGAGACATTTGATAATTTAGTTCAGCAGAATTGTTTTGAGAAAGATCTACTAAATTTTTATTTCTCCCCCAAAAAGCTCCTAACAATAGCGTCCCTGTTAAAAGGGCAAAAAATAGCATTTTGAGATTTAAACGGGGAAAAAACTGATTTTTACTGGGGGGACGTTCTAAAGGAATAGGCGTAATTTCAGGAGTTACATTTTTAATACTCGATAGCTCCTTAACAGCTTCCATGGCTTCTATGGCACTGGTAAAGCGATCTCTCATGTCGAGGGAGAGCATTTTTGTCAGTACCAATTCCAACTCAGGACTGACTGTAACTTCTTGTTGCCAAATCCACTCATAACTATTACAGTCAATTAACTCTTGTGGTCGTTTACCCGTCAGTAGCACCACTGCTGTTGCAGCTAAAGCATACAAATCGCTATGGTCAAAGACAAACCCTCGCTCCATCTGCTCTGGTGGAGCATATCCAGTCTTGCCGATTATTGTTCCCACCATAATATAGGAGTTTTCTGTGTCAAAGTCTTGCTCAATTAACTGATATTGTGCCTTAGTTGCTATCTCCTTAATACTGCCAAAGTCAATCAGCATTGGTCGTTCATCGCAACTGCGTAACATGATGTTATCGGGAGAAATATCGCGGTGAATTATTCCCATGGAATGGATGTAGTCTAAAACTGGTAGAAGTTGCCATAGTAACTGGATGATTTCTGCTTCAGTAAATACTTTTCCTTCCTTAATGCGATTATTTAAAAGAGTCTCATAAGTTTGACCCTCAACATATTCTTGTACCAACAACAAGCGTTCCTTTCCCTTTGCTTCATTCTTATATCTAAATAGTTCATGAAATTTAGGGATTTGTGGGTGCTGCAACCGATAGAGTATTCCTGCTTCTTGCTCAAACAACTCTTGAGCTTTAGATAGTGCAAATGAACCTTGAAGTTGAGGCGCGAATTCTTTGAGAACACAAGGTTCGTTAAAACGATTAATGTCTTCTGCTAAGTAAGTACGACCAAAGCCACCGTGACCTAATTTTTGTAAAATCCTATAGCGGGAGTTCAGTATATCCCCCGAATTTAGCAGACTATTGCTAGAGCTTAATTCTTTGTTGTTACACATCTTTCTAATTTTCCTCGGTCTTGATTTATAAAAATTTTTATATTTTTAAAAACAGGTTAATTGCTGTTAAAAAAACCTTGATAATTTGAGTTAAGACAATAATCTTATAGTTTAAAATATAACTCCGAAACTAATAATTTTGATTAAGTTTTTCTAGATATATGGCTAACCTTGCTTCTTCGCCTAGCTTTTTTAAAGCAAATTTTTCTTTAAAAGAATAACCACGACTACTAATGAGATTTCCTAAAGCTAAGACTCCCAATAATTGGGGTTTGATTTTTCGGGGGAGACTCAAAGAAATAAGAATCGAAAAAATGGGGGCTTGCGATCGCTCTACGAGTTCAGAACCTTGCAGAAGTTTCAGGGAATTCTCGTCGAGATGCTAAGATTTGAACAATTCTGGATTTAGGTTATGAGATGCTACTAAATGTAATCCTTAGTGGCTATCTCTACAGTAATTTGTAGGATGATAAAATAAACAATATGCTTCAATCGGAGCTACAGTATTGCCAAATCCAGCTAATATTCCTATGACAAAAAAGAAAATAGAAAACTCTCTTGTCCAGTTAAAATTAACTCCTAGTAATAAATTCAGGTATTTTTTCAGGAAGACAACTAAATCTGACAAGAACAGTGGTTATGGTTCATGTGTTCTAATCTTTAGTTGTTTAACTTGCCTTTATTAAAATAAACAATCGGGAAGAAATAGGGAAAATGATGAAGGATGAAGTAGGAAGGATGAGGAAGCATTAATCCCTATTTCTGCTTTTGAATCAACTTAATTTCTAGTCTAAGCTCGTTCAAATTTTGTTTTAACTTGATTGGCTACAACTGCCATTATTAGCAATACAAGGGATAATATAACTGTTACTATTTTGATGCTATGGCGATCGCTAATAAGAGCTACAGCAGATATAGAGATCGCCATTAACATTAAGATTTGTTTTAAGCGAATTGTTGTTTGATAAGCTCGACTGCAAGAACTACAGATTTGTGTAAGTTGTTTAACTATCAATAGACTTCTTGCATAAGTCCTCATTAATCGGTTTAAGAAGACAAGGGGGACAAGGAAGACAAGGAAGACAAGGAAGACAAGGGAGAAATTGATTAAAAATTTACTTTTGCAAGAGGTCTAATAAACTTATTCGCATCAGGATTAAACCCACCCAAAACTCGCTCAAAATTCTCATCTTTCCTCAATTCCAAAGCCTGCTCTAACTTTGAGCCAGTCCACAGTTCATCTTCTGGTTTATGATTATCTTGCCAGCGTTTAACATCTTCGTAGAGGCGGTTACGCAGAGCAATAACTTGTCGATTTTCCTTAATCCACTTATTTAACTTGTCCCAACAAGTCAAGAGAATTTCGTGGGTAATTTCGATTGTAGAGTCAGATTTTCTTTTAGAGCCAGTGGCGGATATGTCAGCATTACTCACCAACAAACTGTAATTCACCAGCTTTAACAACACATCCCGCTCATCATCTCCAAACTCAGATAGCTGCGCCCTTCTGCGAACAGGTTTCCACTCAATACCAGCTTCGGCATTTTCCCCAATACCAACCAACTTAAGAAAAATTCTTTGTGTACCCTGCTGTTCAGATGGTGAAAAATTTTGATAAATATTATCTACGTGCTGTTGCAGCGCACCTCTTACACCACCTAACTTTTGGTATGTCTTACTACTTAAGATGCGGTTCTTGATATTATCAGTTTCTTTTTCTTCCTGCCAGAGTAAGTTTAAAGTGTATTGCAACAGAGATAAATAACCCGCTTGTCCCTGAACCCCAGCAATAATTTTATCTACCAATCCAGCTTCAAAAACCATCCCATGATAGGCTGCTGGCTGTTCAATTGCGTCCCTTAACTCCTTGGGCTGCATTTCTACAATCATCGGGCGATGCTTTTGTGTCGCTTTCACCAGTTGCGGAAAATCGCTTAATTTTTCAAAAAAATCAGCCCGCATCGTCCCCATAATTTTTACTTTGGGCAATTTAGCTTTACTCAACCTCATCAAACCATTGATAAATTCGCGACCCTTGTTTTTATCGCTGATAGTAAATAATTCCTCAAATTGGTCAACAAAAATAAACCAAAACTCATTAAGTTTCTTGAGATTGTTAACTACTTTAATTAAAGTTTCCGCCTTTCCCTCCCAGGCTATTTCGACTTCAGCTTGCTTAAATCCAGCCGAGAGCAAACTAGCATAAAAAGATTCAAATGGCTCTGCATCTGGAGTAAATATTAAATTAGTAAACCCCGTCCCATGTTTTTTTTCTAACCAAGGAATTAAACCCGCCCGAACCATCGACGATTTACCACTACCGCTTGCACCCAAAAGTAAAATTAAATTGGTTTGTTCTAATTCATTAACTAAAGTCGTAATAAAATTATCGCGCCCGAAAAACAATTCTTTATCTCTTGAATCAAATGGTTTTAAGCCTTTATAGGGAGAAGTAGTAATTAATTCACGACTAGTAATCTTCTCCACAGAAATTTGCAAAATCTCTGTGTGGTTAAAAGTGATTACATTACTATCACCCCCGATTACGTCTCCGTCAATAGTGGCATCATCACCGAAATCAAAGCTATTTTGATTATTATTTCCCGACATATTTCTTGTCTGTAATTATCAAAAGATAGTAATACCAATTTCCTTTTTATTTGCTACAGATTCCCTCTTCAGGAGTCATACTAAATCCTGTTTAGATACCCTACTTAAAAGTTGCAAGAAGTCAGGATTCAGAAGTCAGAATTCAGAAGTCAGAAAGGTTTAAGCTAATTTTATACTTTAAACTAAAAGTATACTTTGGTAAGCGGATTTAGTATCACAATCTAGATAGGAGTTATGCTAATTTATAATTGATGATAACTAATTTATAATTCAGAAATAAATCTATTCAATTTTTTTTTAAACCTGACCCCTGACCTCTGACCCCTGACCTCTGACCTCCTATTTATAGCAAGCTTAAAGGGAAATCATATAAGTCCCCTTCCCCGCCAGGAAATAAATTCCCTGTCTCATAGCTAAACTCGGTTAAAACCGACTGAAATAGCGATTTAGTAAGCATTTATCTTCTTCTGAAGACTTCCGCTATTAGCCAGGGATTTGAATCCCTGGCAATTAATGAAACTTATAAAAAAGTAACACCAATAATGGCAGTAATTTTCTTAATAATCGGAAAAGCTTTAGCTCCTATTTCTCCCACATCTTTCACTCTATCTAAAATAGTTTTGGTTTCTTGCAAATATTCACCGATTTTATCTTTCTTAGCTACAATATTTTCTGAAGTTGTTTGTTTAGCTTCACAGATAGCCTTCGTAACTTCCCCCGTAGCCATATCCCTTTCATCTTCATCTAGGGATGCTTGTTTAATGCAAGATTTTAATTCTTTTAAAAGCTCTAATAATTCTGACTGAGAAAATTTAGAATCAGATGGTTCAGATTTATAATTAGTTGTTTTAGTTTGATTTCCTCCTACTATATCTCCGCCAACACTCGCATTGTCACCAAAAGAAATACTGTTACCTTTTGCTCCTGATTCTGTTTCCATAGCTAATAATTTCTCTGATTGTTAAATTCTGGTCGGGTTTTCCTTAGTAAAAAGTATAGATATTAAATCTTCGGAAACTGCGCGATATCCTGAATTTCTTAATCTAACTCTAAATCGTTATTATGAAGGTAATTGCTATGTTATGCAATTTTCTAATTAGGCGATCGCAATTAAATGCGATCGCACTATAGTTTAACCTTTGAGGGACTTTGGGGGAAAGAAATAGGCTTCTCTTGTCGGGCTGTCGGGAGCATTATGCCTAGATAAGTGGCGCAATTCGGATTCCGTTAGGGCAGCAAGGTCTATTGGCGACAATAGAAGCCCGCGCTATACTGCTTGCAGTTAGCGTCGGGAGTAGTCACACAAAGGTAAAAGCAGAATCCTCAATACTTAAATCAGAAGCAACATTTTCCAATACAGCAATTAATTCTGAACCTGAAGCAATCCCTGGATCGTAAATTAATTTTGCATCCAAATTTCCTGCACTGTTGGGAAGGAAGTCTAAACTATATTGGTCAGCAAAACCAAATAATTGAATGGTATCTTCCTGAGCATTAAAATCAGTAATGCGGGCAAAATCTGCATCTCCCGAGTCAAAGCTATCGCCATCATCATAAAAAATACCAGTTTCAATACCTAAAACAAAGGTATCAGCACCAGAACCACCAGTTAAAGTATCATTTTCACCACGACCTAACTCACTGCTATTGATATCAACACCAATTAGTCGGTCATTATTGTTACCACCATTGAGAATGTCGCTATCTTGACCACCAACCAGAGTATCTCTTCCATTACCACCAATCAGAGTATCTAATCCATCTCCTCCTATTAGTCTATCTCTGCCATTATCAGCAAACAGAAAATCGTCTCCACCATTACCAAAAAGCGTGTCTCTACCATTACCACCATCTAAAAAATCATTGTTGTCAGAGCCGACAACTAAATCTTTACCCCTACCACCAAACAGAGCATCATCTCCACCATTACCAAAAATGGCATCATCACCTGCATCTCCAAAGATAGCGTCTATCTCATCAGTCCCATTAAGTAAATCATCACCAGGAGTACCATTAATAACATCATCTGCCTCAACAATGGCTGAAGTTACCATACTATTGTCTGGGTCTATGTTGTAGCCATCTCTAGGAAGAAGAGTGAAAGAAAAACCTTCAGTACCCTCGACTTGATTATCTTCAACAGCAGCAAAATCAAGAATGGCTTGTGTCGCTCCTTCAGCAATAGTAAATCGACCGATAGCTTGACCATTTTCAATCACTACTTCCACATTATCAAGATTTTGAGCTTGCTCTAAAAGGGGAATTGTATCTCCTTCAGTATCAGAATCAATAATTAATGTATCAACCACTAAACCACCAGGGGGAGCAGGTTCGCTTAAGTTTAAAATTACGGCTTGTGGCTCTCCCCCCTCAATAACAAAAGTAGGGTCGAGGTCGATACTAACTACAGGAAATGGTTGCACATCAATAGCTTGAGTTAAAGGTTCAAATAAATTGATGACATTTTCGCCATTAGCATCAATAGCATTGACTACAGTAATTCCCAAGTCTGGCTGACCATCATTTTCTAAGCCATCAAGAGCAGTCAACTCTCCTTCTACTATCACTTCAATAGTATCTGGTACTGCTCCAGGGGGTCCGTTACGTTCAAAAACTGCCGAAAAAATATTATCACCCTGGGGACTCCCACTGAAATTAAAGTCAGGAAAGGCTGTTTGATCGAAATTGGTTCTAACCGCAGTTAGATCGAGTTCCGCTAAATCTTGATCTACTCGAATATCTATAGATTGCAAATTAGCATTTAGACCAGAAGTATCTAACTCGAAGGTGACACTAAAGACTTCGCCAACATTAACTTGTAGGTCTTGGATAGGGTCGTTATCTAATTGTGAACCGATAGGGGAAAAAGATACAGATGCCATAGTTCTGGAATTTCCTATTTTATGAACCAGTTTACCTAGATATAACAAAAAACTCCGATTTGATACAAATAGTTATCTATGTTTGCAGTTGATTTTTAAGTATTTATTTTGCCTTTAGTTTTTGGTCAGTACCAGGGTAAAAATTCAGGTATTACCAGAATTTCGCGATCACTATCTTCCATCAGGTGAGAAACTTAGCAAAAACCTGCTTATCCCTCAGAATTAGTCCGTCAAAAAAAAGCTGACGCTATCACTACTGAATCTCCAATTTAAAAGCCCTTGACGAGGATTGAACTCGTGACCTCACCCTTACCAAGGGTGCAAAATTAAGCTCGTAAAACCTGCTGTTTAAGAATTTGAGCTATTATCAATAATTAGATATATCAATATTATCTCAATTTTGATATTTTCTAACTTTTTATTAATCTCTTGATTCCTCTCAAAGTGGTATCTTGGCAATTCGATTTATCCATTCTTCTCCACTCGATACTGCCCAAATTAACAATAATTCCTCAATAACAACTTCGATTGCTACTTTCCTTGAAACAATGATAACTCCAGAACTTTGATGATTGGCATTGACCCAGTCTAACGGCTAAAGCACGTTAGAATCAGGGCTAATTTATTACTAAATTAGCACTCCACAAATTATAATCAAACAACAACAATTGTTCGTTTTTATTTGGGTTGCTAGGCTCATCAGCCGACGCTAATGATATCTCCTGAGCCGTACCGCCAGTTACCTGCGGAGGGAAACCCGTCCGCAGTACTGGCGTAACTTTCCGACGCACCGACGGTAGCTGGTTGAGGTTAATTCCCAGTTGTTTTAAACCCCTATTTAACAAATTTTTAGACGCTTGAGTATCAGAATCTTCTAAGTAATTACATTGAATACAAAAAAAGCGTTCTTTGTTTCGATTTTGTTTGTCAATATAGCCACATTTATGGCACTGACGGCTACTATTTTTAGGGTCAACTTCCACAAAATGTAGTCCTAACTTATCAGCTACAGACTTAATTTTTAGTTTCAGTTCTCCCCAAGCAGCATCCGCGATTAAACGGCTTAATGCTTTCTTGGCATTTCGTCCATTTTTTAGGTATTTCCCGTTCTCATCTTGTTTAGGTTGACATTTTTTAAGTAATCCTTTTATATTGAGGTTTTCAAATATTAATATCTCTGCTTTTCGACATAATTCGTTAGCAATTTTCCAATGATAGTCATTTCTTTCATTGACAATTTTCTGTTCGATTTTAGCACTATACTGATAGGCTTTAGCTCTATTTTTAGAGCCTTTCTTTTTACGGCTTGCTTGTCTAGCCCTTATAGCTTTTCTGCGTTCGTATTTTTGAAAAAACTTAGGATTAGGAATAATAGTATCGTCTGAGAGACTAATTAATTTTTTAATTCCTAAGTCTGCTGCTAAAGCGTTTTTAACTTCATTTAATTCTATTTTGGGAACGTCTGGAATAGTCTTATCCTCTAATCTTAAGGAAACATACCATCCATCTGCTTTACGTCTAACCGTGACAGTTTTTATTTTAAAACCTTCTGAGATAGGCCTAGAATTAAAGTAAGTCATCCAACCAATACCTGGTAAATAAATAGAATTATTATTGACTTTGACTTGACCAGGAGGATAACTAAAACTTCTAAATTTGCTTCGGTTTTTGAATTTTGGATAGCCTTTTCCTTGAAAGAAATTGTCAAAGGCTTTATGTAATCTCTTAAGATTCTGCTGTAAAACCGTTGAATGAATATTTTTATACCAAGGTCGTTCTTTTTTTAATATTGGTAAGTTAGAGCTTTGTTGTTCATAGGCATTTCTTTTCTTGCCATTGTTTTTCCAAGGAATACCAATAGTTGCATTTTTACTAACACTACAAGTCAAAGGACAACATTCACCTTGATTATCCAACCTGGAATAATTCCCTAGTACTGGTTTTGATGCCTGTTCATAAGCTTCAATTCTATCTCGCAAACAAAAATTATATGAGCTTCTTAACATGGATAGCCAATTACTCATTAAATTTACTTGCTTTTTATTAGGCTTCAGCTTGTAACAGTAAGCAACAAACATTGACATATAGAAGAATTTAACAGTAGTATCATACAAGTTTTATTGTCAATATGAAAGCGCGCATCAACAAAATAGATATCGACATCAAAATACGTCTGTGACAGCTATTAATTACCATTTTGTTTGGATACCTAAAAGAAGAAAAAAGGTTCTTGTAGGCAATGTAGCAAGAAGGCTGGAAGAATTACTATATGAAAAATGCCTTGAACTAGAAATTGATATTTTAGGACTTGAAATATCTAAAGATCATGTCCATCTATTTGTTAATACTCCTCCAACCATTGCACCTCATCAAATCATGTTTAGACTTAAAGGATACACTTCTAGAATTTTGAGACAAGAATTTCCACATCTACTCAAACTGCCTTCAATGTGGACGAGGAGTTATTATTGTGGAACGGCAGGAGAAATGGCGTCACGATACGATTAAAAAATATATTGCCAACCATAAATTGTGACGGCGACGCTCTGTCGCTACGCCTACATCCAATGGGTAAACCACATTGGTTTTGGCTTTAAGTACTATAAACTTGGCAAACTCTAATGGCATTGTTTTGCGGTCGCCGAAGGCGCGCGTTTCGCGACCATGAGTAACGAGAATACGTTTTTGCCTTGCTGCAATCGCTAATACTTCTAAATCTTTTACTCCTTCTAAACCAGCAGCAGTTGCTGTTTGGAAATCAACAGTAGGTTCTCGTCGTAGAACTCCAGTTACAATCACTTGATTTAAATCAGCATCATCTTGATAACGGACATTCACGTTTTCACCTGACCTTTATCCGCTTTCGCTTTTCTAAGCTTTTCATATAAGAGAGGATCGCTAGTTTGTAGTGGTTGAGGCATTGTCTCAAATGCTTCTGCTTCGGCTGCTAAATAAGCATCAATCTCGCTATGATTAGCCAAATAAAAAGCGATCGCTCCATAAACTTGTTCAAGTGTTAATAGAGGAAAAGACTGAACAATGCTTTCTGGAGATAATCCTCTTTGAAAAGAATACACAATTGAGTCCAGGGAAATACGAGTTCCTGCTACCCAATAAGTCTCTTGTCGATACTCTACATAGGACTTAGCAGCTACAACTGACATAATTGATTATGACTCTAAAATGGCTTGAAGTAATTGTAACTAATTTCATGGGTATTACTCCCACCTCACAAGGGTAGGTTTTTTACAATCAGGAAGAATTAGAAAAAGCTAAATGGTTGAAATGATTCAGAGGTAAAGGAAACAAACGACCAAGAGTAATAGACTGACCGTTGAGTAGTTGCGCTACTACAGTTAACAAACCATTAAGAAAACACGAAAGAGAACGAACAGGAGTAGGTCTAGATAGTAATTGGCGATCGCTAATCAATTGCTCATCAGAAGCAATTTTCTGTTCTCCACCAAGACTAACCATCCACAGCTCACGATACAGCCATAGCTAGCCAGTGACGTTCAGCTCGATCTGGTTGTCTAAGACGAGTTTTATGCCATTGCCAACCATCACTTTTGAGATCTCGATAAGAACTTTCAATCCAAGCGCGAAATCCATACCAACCAATATCAACATCAGTTGATTTGAAGTCGGTGAGAATTAACCAAGGGTCAGCATAACCATCATCCCATCGAGCCAAAAGGGTGCAATCAATTGGATTAGTTTTAAAGCAAGTAATTTGTCCTGACCAACTCTGACCACTACAGGGAACAACTGTTGCTAAAGGCTGCCATGAAGATGAATCTAGAAAACGATATTGACCTTGATGATTAATTCTCATGCGTTGGATGCCAACCTAATTCCACAATCTGTAGATACAACCAATCAGCGTATAATCCTCTATCCGCACTAACAATTACTGTCCAGTCCGTTGGCACAATATTTTTGAGAGATTGAAATAGTTCCAACCAGTATGGTTTCCAACTGCCTTTTTCGGTAGCTTTCACTACTTTCCATGCCACAGGAATACCACAACTTCGATATAAAACGTTAATCGAAAGAACTGTAAAGTTTTGACCAATGCTAGTAGCATCTAATGCCATTGGTAACTCTTTGGTGTTTTGAGGGAGTAAATCAACAATCCATTGTAGTAATGAAGCAAAACAATCTTGGACTTCCAAAGATACTCGTTTATTGCCTTTTTTGCTTTTCGCTTTCCCCTCTTTGCACCATTCTTTTAGTCTCTGGCGTACTGTATTGTCTTGTTCTTGATTGATTTTGGCAATTAGATGGGAAACTCTAGTCAGACTGCTTGATTGCGTCATAACCATCCCAAAGCGATACTGTTGCCAATCCAGACACTTGAGGTAAGCTTAAATGAGGAAATCTTACGCTGACAATTTGTTTCCAATTTTTGAGATGTTGATTTAATTTCATCTCTTGAAAGCTTCTATTAACTTCTCTTGATACTCTTAACCTATTTTTGAGCTTTTACTCCTCCCTTTGTAAAAAACCTACCCTTGTGAGGTGCCTAAGGCGGGGGGATGATTTTTTACCATACCTTTGACATTTAGATTTTCTACATTATTAACATTACAAATTATTGTATGGCTCTTACAAGTTCATCGACAAGTTAGGATTGAAAGGCTAGCATCCAGTTTCCCTTATCCCATTAAAGGTGAAAGTCGAAGAAAGAAAATACAAAGATTCTTAACTTTACCCAGATTAAGCTTAACATTACTATGGTTTCCTTTAATCAAAAAGATAATAAAGAGTCAGTTTAAAATTGGAGAGGGTTTGATGGGAAAGTTATCTAATTCAAAAATATACAGTTTAAATCCGTCTTAGCTTACCCATACCTGAATAACCAGAAATCAAGATCATCTCAGTATTGCCTTGGCTGACTCGCTCAAAAGTGGTTAATAATTGAGCAAATTCCTCACTTGACACTATTTAGCTGGATTAGACAGAAAAACTCTTTGCTACTCTAAATCTTTGGATGTGCTGCGAGTATTCTATTAGTTTATTGCTATTGTATTTAAAATTCAAAACTCTACCTCTCGCGGTACAAGGTTTACACTCTTGCGATGCAAAATTTTCACTTAGTACGAGTTACCATTATATAATATTTTTGTTGCTTTGGAGCATGGCAAAGATAGCTTTAGAGTTTCTCAGAAGTGTGCCTGGTGATAATCCATCGCTCTCAGTCTGAGCAATATTTAGCAGTCCATCTACAACCATTGCGAATCAAACCAGAATCATAATTCTTATGTTGAAACAAGCTCTTACTAAAATCAAAAATTGGTTTCCTGCACCAGAAGTTCACGCTCATTGTGATGGTCCCTGTGGTGTTTATGACCCTGCTGCTGCCAGAATTACAGCAGAAGCTGTTTTGTCGATGACTAAAAAAATTCTCGCTCTGGAAGTTCCAGATGCTAGTGATGCAGCAGCCACAGTTGCTTATCAAAACACCCTTTCTCGTTACATTGCGATCAAAGAAGAACAAGCACAAAAAACCAAAGAAGATTTATTAATTCTCTGGACTGACTATTTTAAACCTGTGCATTTAGAGAAGTATCCTGATTTACACGATACTTTCTGGAAAGCAGCAAAACTCTGTTCTGCTTGTAAAGTAGAA
>JAAUYH010243049.1_pt1 | contig 14325 bp, 13 predicted proteins | sample 7278061 | NCBI WGS metagenome assembly JAAUYH01 (sample SAMN14350203, study PRJNA611818) | marine sediment metagenome | isolation source: surface marine sediment (0.6m) | place: French Polynesia: Moorea | collected 2018-08
AAGACTTAGCCTTGCTCAATATTGAAGGGTAAGTTTAGAGCCATATAGTCTTCACTATGGGAGTCTTGAAAAATTATTGAGATAAATAATAATATTCATCAGTTTTTTGTCGTTTGACAATTTTCTAAAAGCATTCAGAACTACTAAAATAATTTCAACAAATCAGGCTTTAATGTCCAAATATTCCTTGTTCAAGTACTGTAACAGAAAAAAGTAACTTATCTTAAAATCATTATTACAAAATTGATAATCTTAGAAGATACTTAGATATTAGACATTGTTGCTATAGTGGGGGTAAATTGGATGGGACTCTTGCAAAACTATGCTATTTCTTGGGAGACGTAAACAATTGTGAACTTTTTTAGTCGTTTTGCCATATCTAGAGATGTAGGAATAGATTTAGGAACTGCCAATACTTTAGTCTATATATCTGGTAAAGGAATTGTCTTAGAAGAACCTTCAGTTGTTGCCATTGAAAGAAAGACTCAAGAACCCAGAGCTGTAGGTAAAGAAGCCAAGCTAATGCTAGGGCGTGCTCCTGAAACTGTTGATGCAGTACGCCCCCTCCGAGACGGAGTTATTGCAGACTTTGAAGCTACTGAAATTATGCTTAAAGAGTTTATCCGTCGGGCATACGAAGGAAATCCTTTAATACACCCAAGAATGGTCATTGGTATTCCCAGTGGTGTTACCAAACTAGAGCGCAAAGCAGTGATGGAGGCAGCTTCCCAAGCAGGAGCGAGAGAGGTGGACTTAATTGATGAACCCCTAGCAGCAGCCTTGGGCGCAGGATTACCTGTTGCTGAACCCAGAGGCAATATGATTGTGGATATTGGTGGAGGAACAACAGAGGTAGCAGTTATTAGCTCTCAAGGTAAAGTTTTAAGCGAGTCAGTCAAAATAGCAGGAGATGAACTGACTCAAGCGATCACTTACCACGTAAAAAAAGAACATCAATTGGCAATTGGGGAAAATACCGCAGAAAATATTAAATTACGCTTAGGTTCCGCTTATCCTGTGGAAGGAGAAGAACCAACTATGGAGGTGAGTGGATTACATCTACTTTCTGGTCTACCTCGCACTATGACTGTTAATGGGGGAGAAATTAGAGAATCTTTGACTGAAACTATATCGGCGATTATTGAAGCGATCAAACGTACCCTGGAACAAACTCCGCCAGATTTAGCATCAGATATCATTGAGCGAGGAATTATGCTGGCTGGTGGAGGTGCATTATTAAGAGGGTTGGATATTCTTGTTAGTCGAGAGACTGGCATCGTAACCCATGTTGCTACTGATCCTCTCAAATGCGTAGTTTTAGGAACAGGTAGAGTACTAGAAGATAAAACTTTAGATCGAGTTTGCAGCGATCGCTCTGCTTTAGTTTGAAGAAGATATTAGGTGTTAGGTGTTAGGTGTTAGGCATGAGGTCTTAGGTTATTTTGACCGCAGACTTCACAACTAGCCACTAACTACTAACCATATTTCAACTAATTTTGTTTAACTACTCAAATATTGCCAAATGAATCGTTGGTGGGATAAACACAAGGGCGAAACTCTTGGAGTTATGGCTGCATTAAGTGTTGCTTGGTTGTTCAAGTATTTTCAAGCAGCACCAATGATGGAACTTTATTATCTAGTAGTTTCTCCTTTTACCTCCGAAAGGCAATTACTACTAGAAGACCATTTAACTAATGCTCGTATTTTGGAATTAGAGCAAAAATTAGAAGAACTGGAACAGCAAAATGCTCAATTTCAGAAAATTGTAGATTATCAACCCTTTCAATCAAAATCTGGAGTCATTGCCCCCATTATTGGTCGTAATATGGATAGTTGGTGGCATCAGGTTATTTTAGGTAAAGGTACCAATGATGGTATCCAAAAAGGATATATTGTCACAGGAATTGGGGGGGCGGTAGGTAGAGTTATTGGAGTTACTCCCAATACTAGCCAAATTTTATTGATTAGCGACCCTACTAGTCCAGTAGGAGCAGTGCTTTCTCGTAACCGCCATATGGGATATCTTCAGGGTAAAAGTTCCCAAAATGCTACCTTTAGCTTCTTTACTAAAGTAACTGATGTTAAACCAGGTGATGCGATCGCAACTTCACCCCTGAGTAACTTATATCCCCCTGGTATTCCCATCGGTCGCATTAAATCCATTAGATTTAATCCAGGTACAGCACCAGAAGCAGAAGTGGAATTAACCGTACCCCTAGAACTTTTAGAATGGGTAGTAGTTCATCCTTTTAAGCCCAAACTTTCTAATTTTCCCTAAAACCTAAAACCTCATACCTAATACCTATCTCAAAAAGCATCTAGTCAATTATCATAAGAAATTACAATATTACTTTTGACATATGCCAGAAACTACAATGAAGCACACTATCTCAGTACTAGTAGAAGATGAAGCAGGGGTTTTGACACGTATTGCTGGCTTGTTTGCCCGTCGAGGATTTAACATTGAAAGTCTCGCAGTAGGACCAGGGGAACAAGTGGGCATATCTCGCATTACAATGGTTGTACCTGGAGACGATCGCATAATTGAGCAGTTAATTAAGCAACTATACAAGTTAATTAAAGTTCTTAAGGTTCAAGATATTACTCAAATTCCTTCGGTAGAGCGGGAATTGATGTTAGTAAAAGTAAAAGCCACAGCTTCTAATAGAGCAGAAGTAATCCAATTAACTCAGATTTTCCGCGCTCGCATTGTGGATATTTCCGAAAATACTCTTACTATCGAAGCTGTGGGCGATCCTGGCAAACTGGTAGCGATTATTCAAATGCTGAATAAATTTGGTATTAAAGAAATCGCTCGTACGGGAAAAGTCGCTTTAGTTAGAGAATCTGGCGTAAATACAGAATATCTCAAATCCTTAGAAGCTAAAGTTTCTTAAAATTAGCTAGATGAATTGATTTCTACGCAAGATTTCGTATAAATCTGTTTTGGTTTCTAACAGACAAGCGTGTCCACTTTCAGGCAAAATTTCCATCATCCCTTTGGGAAAAAGGTTAACTAACTTTTCAGCTTCTGTAACCGATGGTAATAGGCGGTCTGCTTTACTTGCGATCGCTAAAACTTCTCTGGGAAAAGAAGCTAAACTCGATGCAGAAACCATGAACTGCTCTAGCAAAGATAAACGCCAACTCACTACTTCTGGGGGAAGGGATTTCATGGCTTGAAGTAAAGCTTTGCGGTTTTGTTTTTCCATCCGACTTAGCTCTGCTAAAAAGGGCAATAATGCTACTGCAGAAGTCCGATGCAGCCAGTCTGGTAAATAGCGAGTAATGGGAATTCCCCAACTTAAGATAGGTTGATCGTTAAAAGCCGAAGCAGGATTAACTAAAATTAGTTTTTCGATCAAGTCTGGTTTAGCTTCGGCAATTTTGATTCCGATACATCCTCCAAAGGATTCACCACAAATATACAGACGCTCTTCTCCCCTCCCTGCTAATTCATTCTCAATTAACTCAATTACAGTATTAGTTAAGCTTTCCCAGTCGCTCATATCATTTGGAGGAATAGACAAGCATCTCAGGCTAAAAGAAGCAGCGAGTTTTTGCGTCTGGGTTGCCAAAAGCCTTCCTGTTCCATCCATTCCAGGAAGATATAAAAATAGGGGGCGATCGGATAAACTTTCTTTTGGTGTTAGTAGTTGATATTGAGGATTATAAAAAGAGTTTTTTAAAGTCTGGTTTGCTATCACGTTTTATTTTTTATTATCTTTTATTCCTAAAGTATAACCATTGGGAAATTCCAGTTCGGAGTCATGGATCTTACTCGCTCCGAACTTAGGTTATCTTTAAGTTGTCAATCCTGTCCGCTGACAAAGGGAAATGGTAAACATTATTGCTGCCAACAATGCTGCAAGAGTGCGAACATGGTTCCAAAATGTCCAATCAGTCAAATATCTTGCCCATAAAGTTGTTCCCTCCGCACTATCTGGCGTAACAATTGCCAGAGCATCATTCAGAGGAATATTACAAGCAATGGTTACACCGATTGTGCCAATTAGGTAGAGCAGACTACCAGTTAGACAATAAATACCAAAAACTTTTTGCCACTTAAATAGTAAGGAAATGCTCAACAGGATACTAGCTAGAGCTGGTCCAAAAAATGCCACCATAAACCAAGGATTAATAACTGTAATATTGATCGATTGCATAGTAGCAATGCCTTGAGGTGGGGGTTGTTTAGCTAGAGCTTGCATCACAAAGGTCGAAAAAGCATAGAATATACCTGCACTTAGACCACTCGCGATCGCAGCAAACAAGATTAAAGGGAAGCGCAAAGTTTCTATAATAGCCATAAAACTTCTAGTGAATTTTTGTGAGTTAGATTACTTTTAATAGGACAAACTGGGAGTTTTGCCCAGATAAGTATCATCAGTTAGTTGGTTAAGGATAAAGTCAGCCTAAAATCTCAGTCTTTGCACCAGTAAGTATTATAAAACTTCGTCATAAACAAAGACAAATAGTATCATTTATACACAAATATCTGGTTTCTTGTATGAGATAATAACATTAGTTTAAATAGAGAGAAGATGCAGTTAGTAGAAAGGCATAAGATAAATCCTAATCATCGCTTCTGGAAACAGATAGATACCCTATGTTTTTTATCTAAAAACCTCTATAACTATTGCAACTATCAAATCAGACAAAGTTTTATTTTTGAGAAAATTTATCTAGGATATAATCAGTTATATCATCTCGTAAAAAATACTCCAGACTACAAAGCATTGCCAGCAAAAGTTAGTCAACAGGTACTTAAATTACTAGATAAAAACTGGAAGTCTTTTTTTAACGCCAACAAAGCTTATAATCTGAATCCCCAAAAGTTTAAAAGTCGTCCTAAATTACCCAAATATAAGGATAAAACTAAGGGAAGAAATATCTTAACTTATACCATTCAGGCAATAAGTAAAAGAGAGTTAAGACTGGGGATAGTGAAATTATCTGGTACAAATATCTGTTTGCCCACCAAAGTGAAAAATATTTGTCAGGCAAGAATTATCCCAAAAACAGGAGAATATGTCGTAGAAATTGTCTATCATCAGGAGGAAAGTCATGATGTGAGAAATAAAGAGAACGTAGCAGCGATCGATATTGGTATTAATAACTTATGTACTTTAACATCAAATAAATCTGGTTTTGTGCCAGTTATTATTAACGGAAGACCATTAAAGAGTTTAAACCAATACTACAATAAAATCCAAGCTAGTTTCCAATCATTACTACCTCAAAAGCAATACTCATCTAAGAGAATTCAACAATTAACGAGGAAGAGAAATAATCGAATAGATAATTACCTACACAAAGCTTCTAGATGGATTATAAATCATCTAGATAAACAGGAAATAGGAAAACTAATCATCGGTCATAACCCTGGTTGGAAGCAGTCAGTAAACTTGGGAACTAAAACCAATCAATCTTTCACCTCGATTCCACATTCTCGTTTAATCGAGATGATAGTGTATAAAGCCGAATTATTAGGAATAGAAATAGAGATAAGAGAAGAAAGTTATACTAGCAAAGCATCATTCTTATCTTTAGACTCAATTCCTCAGTTCGGAGATGATGTGAGGGGGAGCGAGTTTAGTGGCTACAGGGAATCGCGAGGAATGTATAAGCAAAAAGGTAGTAAAACTAGAATTAATGCGGATGTTAATGGTAGTTATAACATTATGAGAAAGGTAATCCCAGAAATCTTTGATAGACGAGGGATAGAGGATGTTGTCCTAAAGGATACCGCTTCGCATATAGTGCGTCCAGTTAGGATTACTCCTAATCAAAACTAAAAATAGCCAGTGTCATATTTGTCTATATTTTTAGTAACTATGAGAAGCTTCATTTCTAGTTTATTTGGTGCAACAATTTACAAGACAAGGGGTTTTCAATGGTTTTAAACTACTAAAAATTAGCAGGTTTAATTGGTATACTCAATTTTTTCCCTTAGCGGAGTTTATTGTACACTTACTAGTCATACCTCTATATCCATAGTGGATGCACCATTGGTTAAAAATGAATGATGATAACAAGCAAAAAGGTAATTGGCGTTTAATATTATTAGTGGGATTTGTTTTAGGTTCTGTAATTGCTGTTGAAGCTTTTAGGATTTATCCCTCAGGTTTCAACGAAGCTAAAAACTCAATTATCAATAGGGTTAAAAACTTTAATGGGAGCTGGACTGGTTTTGCTGAAACTAAAGTCATTACAACAAATACAGAAACAGATAAACAAGAACAAGTTCTAAAAATTACTGAAAACGAAGAAATCTATTCTAAGAAAACGCTTTGGGATTGGTTAGAATTAGCTAGTAGATTAGCTGTTCCTATTTTGTTAGCTGTTTTTTGGTATCAGCTTCAAAAGAGAGACAAGGAAAAAGATAAAGGAGAACAAATCCGACGGGAAGACGAACAAAAGGCTAAAGCTCAACTTGAAAGAGAACTAACACAGGATAATTTAGCAGAAGAAGCTATACAAAAATATCTAGATAATATAGCTAAACTATTACTAAATGAAGAATATAGGGAAGAGCTGTTTCCAACCAAAGAACAGGAAAGCACCCTATTTTTACGAATATGTCTTTTTAAGTTGGCAATAGAATTACGACTATATAGCTTAATGCGTTATGTTTCTTCCATCTTGGAATATTCTCAAGAAAACATCGAAGAGCTATTTCCAACTAAAGATACTTCTGTAAGAGATTTAGCGAGAACTCAAACCATAACGATACTGAGAAGACTGGAAAGTGATGGAATACGTCAGGATAGAATTATACATTTTTTACGAGATGCTGAACTTTATAAGTTTATTTTTGAAAATGCCAACCTGTCCGGAATAAATCTACAAGAAGCAAGCTTGTCCGATGTTAACTTACAAGAAGCAAGCTTATCCCGTGCTAACCTCGAAAAAGCTGACTTGTGGGGTGCTAACCTCCAAAAAGCATTTTTGTCACGTGCTAACCTACAAGAAACCAACTTGTGGAGTGCTAACCTCCAAAAAGCCGATTTGTCCCGTACTAAATTACGACAAGCCAATTTGTCGGGTGCTAATCTCCAAAAAGCCGACTTGTGGGGTGCTAACCTCCACAAAGCCAACTTGTCTGGTGCTAAGCTACAAGAAACCAACTTATGGGGTGCTAACCTACAAGAAACTAACTTATCCCGTGCTAACCTCCACAAAGCCAACTTGTTGGATGCTAACCTACAAGAAACCAACTTGTCCCATGCTAGTCTACAAGAAGCAAGCTTATCGGGGACTAATCTTCAAGAAGCAAGCTTTTGGGGTGCTAACCTACAAAAAGCTAACTTGTCCGATGCTAATCTACAAGAAGCTAACTTGTCCGATGCTAATCTACAAGAAGCCAACTTATCCGATGCTAGCCTAGAAGAAGCCAACTTATCCGATGCTAACCTCCACAAAGCCAACTTGTCTGGTGCTAACCTACAAGAAGCCGACTTGTGGGGTGCTAACCTACAAGAAGCCAACTTGTCTGGTGCTAACTTAATTCCTAAACAAATAAAATCAGCCTGTTTTTGGGATAAAGCAATCTATAAAGGTGAATGGAACTGGGACAAGCAAACTAAAACTTGGATTCCTACAAATCAACAAGTTGAACAAGATAACAAAAAGTTTATTGAAGAGTTAAAAAAAGACAAATCATCAGACCCAAAAGGAGATTCTAATTGTAGTTCCTGGAATAGTAAGTCTTTAAAATAAGTAATACTAGAAGTCAAAACACTTAAAGGTTGAGGGCAATATCTCTCAGTATAATTATTAAATCAATAAGCCAACAATTAGAAAATTTATCTTTCATTACAATAACACCCAAGCTAGACTCACTGAGAGATTTCCTCTTTCTATTAGTACAATTTGGAGTTCTACCGCTTAAATTCACAGTCGACAGCTCCCTATTTTCTACTCTAGGAAATATCAGTTTTTTAGTTGGGTGTTATGGTTGTTAATTAACGAGACAGATATTAAATAAAACAGACTGTTTGACCTCCTTTCTTAAATACGGACAAACCTGTAATCTCTGTCAGGGAAGCTTTTTAAGCTTCAATTAATAATTTATCACTTTCCTTTTATAATTGTGAGTGAATGATACATAAGTTTACTTACTCTGGCAATTTTTCCATAAAAATTTTGGGCAAAAATACCTAAAAATATTTATTAATATCTCTTACCTCGATTTACTGATAATTTAAAATTAAGACTAAAATATTTAGTAATTTGTTGCTAATTAAAACTCCTGTTATATTTGATATTCTCTAAATAAATTAGAGTAAGAGTTTAAGTCATGATTACTCTGCTATAAAAGCAGTGACACCTCTCTTTACCATCAAAGAGAGCGATCATCAAGATACGATGGAACCTGCTCTGACCTCATTAATTCCATAATTAAAGTCTGACTAAACTGGAAGTGCAAGTCAGATAACTCCCCTTTTTAGTTAAGAAACTAGGTAATTACTTGCTATGACGTCCTTTTCTAACAGTTTTATTGATAACTACATTCAGCGGATTACTGAACTAAGCCAGTCTCCTCAACAAATTCCCTCGATTGCGGAACTAGAAAAACTAGCAACAGATTTGGGAATTAATCCCGAAGAAATTGAAAAGGCTCAGAAAAAGTCTCAAGATCATTTGACCCGTGCACAAGGCTATATGCGTCTCAAACATTGGGATGATGCTATTGAAGAACTGCAAGAAGCAATCACTTTGTCTCCCTATAACGAAGAGCTACTATTGAGTTTAGCTAATGCCCATTTGGAGCGATGGTGTCAGCGACATCGGCACGATGATGCAGAAAATGTTCGTTTAAGAGTCAAAGACTGTCTTGCCCTTCAACCGAATTCAGAAGAAGCACTTACCCTTTTGGCGAAGTTAGATAAAGCTCGTCAACAACGCAAAACTTTTTTGGTTAGCTTGGCAATTAGTCTGGGTAGTTTGCTCACCATCAGTAGTATTCTTTGGCTCTATCCTGAATCTTTCAACTACTCATTATCTAGACTCTGGCATCGGGAAGATAAGCTGGAACAGTTAGAGCAACGACTTTTGCAAGAAATGCAAGCTTTAAGGCAAGAGCAAGAAAATCTTAGGCAAGAAGTTCAGTCTAGTCAGACTAGAGAAAGAATGCGCTATCATAACGCCCTCAATCAATTAGATGAATCCCTGAATCGACTGAAAAAAGCACAACAGACTTGGCAATATCAGCTTCATAATCGACGTTTCCGCAATCGAAGTAGGGATGGTGTACAACGGTAACCTAAAATGAGAAAATTAGAGCCAATTTATCTGGTATTTAATATATCATTAAACTTTATTTTACTTATTGATAACTAGCGTTTACCTAATCTTTCTATAATTACAGAGTTAAACAAAAATACCAAACTAATTAGGACTATATCTGGGGTTTCTAGTCTATTGAGCCATAAAGTTTTAGGATTCTGGTCTTTTTTGGCAAATAAGAAAATAATGAAGACTAAATAAGCTACTATTACAGGAGCTAAAATATTTTTCCACCACCAATTTCTGTTTTTAGTTTCTAAGTTCTTCATAGGAAATATTTAACCTATCTATGAATTACTTCGGTGTTTTGGTGAATATTTATGCTTTTGTTAATAATTATTTACAAAAATCAAAGATTAATTGCTCCATTTACTTCTGGATTGAACCTCTTGTAAAATAGCGATCGGGTATAAATCCCAACAATTTAAAATTTCCTTCCCTTAAGTTTGAAATTATTTACTTTGAGAAATATGGAAGATATCAGGGTAAACGCATCTTAAATTTTCCAGAAATATGCTACAGTTAGGGGTTATTATAAAATTCCCAGTAATTATAGTAATTATTTTTATAAATTAATGGCGATTTCGCAGAGATCCGCGAAGCGGCGCGCCCTAATTTTGAACTGTCCAAATTGCAAAGCGTAAAAAAACCATAAAACATGGGATAAATACCCTAAAAGATGGCACTAAAATTCAAAAATATAAGTGCAAAGATTGCGGAAAAAGGTTTAATCAAAGAACTGGAACCCCAATGTATAGGCTACGCCATTCTCCAGAAACAGTAGCTTTAGCAATGAAGATGCGAAGCGAGGGTAACGGTATAAGAGCAACTGGAAGAATTTTGGGGAAATCTCATGCCACAATCATCGGCTGGGAAAAACATTTAGAAAAAAATGATTTGTTTGAAAAAGCGACAGCGTTCATCGTGGAAATGGGCGAAAAAAAGTAAATTTATTAGATGGTTCAGCGATGGTCAAACTCGCTATGGCAAATGTTTATGGATTTTAGCTAGTGTCTATCTCAAACAAGCAGACTGTCATGGCAATTTTCCCCATCGAAAAGTTTGGAGAGAAGGGGTGGAAGTGGCGATGAAAATCAAAGGTTCTCAGGGAAACCCCAGAAGAAAATGGGTAAAAATCGAACATCCTTATACTTCAATTAGTCTCAAATACGAAGTTCATGCTAATCATAATGAAGCACATAATAGTGCAATTAGATGTAAATGTAGTGTTTATAGAAGAAGACAAAATTTATATTCTAAAAAGGTTGAAGGATTAAATCGAGCCATTACCGTGCAGAGATTAATTCGCGCATTGGGTTAGACCACACTTTAGTCTCGGAAAAAATATTACTCCTGCAATGGCAATCGAGTATATCAAAAGACCAATTCTCATGGAAGAAATGCTCAATTGGCGAAGCTGGGAAGATAACACATCTTAATTGACCAGTGCCTTAAAATGACCTATAATTACTTCATGTCTAATTGAATGAAGCTAGTCAATACAGTTAAAGTTTAGTAATTTAAAATCTCTCGATAAGCTTTAATCACTCTTTTTGTGATCGCGTTCCAACTGTATTTATTTATTACTAGGTTCCGCGCATTGATTCCTTTTTGTTGCCAAACTGAAGGATTTTGTAAAACTTGGCGTAAAGTTTCAGTCAAATTACGAACATCACAGTTAGTAATCCAACCAGCATCAGCAGACTCTATTTCTTGCCAAATATGAACCTTATTTGATATTACTACAGGTGTTCCTGTTGCCATTGCTTCTGCTACTGCAATACCAAAGTTTTCGTAATAGGAAGGTAAAATAAAAATCGTTGCATCTTGTAATAAACTTAATTTAGTTTCACCAGTAACAAAACCTGTAATGGTAGTAATAGAATTTAAAGCAGATTGTTTAATATTTTCACTAATACTATTTTCATAGTCAGGGTCTTGAGGATTAGTACCGGCTAAAACAAAATGAAACTTAATTCCTGCTTGGTGCAAACTTTTAAGAGCAGGAAGTAATAAATCAAAACCTTTTTTAGGATCAATACGAGACATAAATAAAATTATCGGAATATCTGAATCGATTTTTAATTCCTGACGCATCTTACCCAAAGATGGCATACTTTCAGGTAAATTAACTCCTAAAGGAATAACTAAATCTGGACTATTTGTCCCATATCTTTCCGAAACTTTAGCTTCTTCCTGACTGGTAAAATGAATAGCACTAGCTCCAGCTAGATTGGGTTTCTCTAATAATAAACCATAGATTTTTTTCAGTAGCTTTTTCTTCGCTAAATCCGCAGGATCTAGAGTTCCTAAAGGACGCATAATATAATGTAATTTTTTATTGCGACAAATAGTAGCTGCTGCGGTACTAACAGGAGAAAAAAGAGCATGAATATGAGCCAAATCATAATTTTTGGCGTTAGTTGCTAACCATTGCAACAAAGGAAGAGAAAATTTATAACGACGAAAAGGAGAACAGGGAAAATAAATTATTTTATAACCATCTTGTGCTATTTCTTTTTCTAAAGGAACATCTAAAGGCTCTTGTCCTGTATCTCCATTAGAATTAGTAGTAATGAGAGTAACATCAATTTTTTCTGTTGCTAAAGCTTCAGAAAGTCCCAACACCATCTGACTGGGACCCCCATAAATTAAAGATACAGAAGGAACTATCTGCAAAATTTTCATGTTAATTACTACTAACTACTAACTATTTTGCCTCTTACTTTCATATAATATTAAAGCAGTTGCGATCGCGACATTTAAAGATTCTACTTTGTTATCTAGAGGAATAGTAACTTTTTCATCAGCTAACGCCATTAATTCTGGTGATAATCCTGCACTTTCATTACCTAATAAAATCAAACTGGGACGAGTTAAATCTAGTTCCCAATAAGTTTTAGTAGCATCGGGGATAGTAGCAATAATTTGAACCTGGTTATTTTTTTGTTCTTGAATAGTTTCTACTAAATTATCCCTAACATTCATTGATAGACGAAACCACTCACCAGCAGAAGCCCTTAAAACTTTGGGATGATCGAAATCCACACTATCTCGACTCAACCATAACTGTTCTACTCCTGTAGCAACAGCTGTCCGAATAATTGTTCCTAGATTACCAGGGTCTTGTAATCTTTCTCCGACTAATCCTAAATGATTAATTACATAACCTGATGCTTGGGATATTTGACGATTTGCTACTGCTACTACTCCATCAGGATTTACTGTAGTTGCCATTGTAGACAAAACTTCTGGACTAACTAATTCTACTCTTGGTAAGCGATCATTGATTATTCCCCATAATTGCTGATGACGATTTTGCCATTCGATAGTACAACAAAGAAGAGTTAAAGGATAATCTAACGTTAACGCAGTAATGATAGTATTATTACCCTCTAATAATAAAAGATTTTGCTGTCGCCTATGTTTACTGCGGTGGAGCTTACGAAGCTGCTTGACTAAGGGATTTTTCAGACTGGTAATTATTTTATTTGTCACTAGCTATTGACGACTAGCTGAAATTAGAGTAATACTTGACTTGCTGAATGCGGAACTCGGGACTTGAACCCGAAAGTCCTTAAGGACACTAGAATCTGAATCTAGCGCGTCTACCAATTCCGCCAGTCCCGCTTATGGATCAGCATCCAAACTCATATCATCCAACACTTTAGATTTATTGTCAACATAGTTCCTGGAGCAATTAAATTCAATATCTGTATTTCTAGGATTTAACTATAGATTTAATTAAGTCCTCTAATTTAACATTCTTGGAAACTATCGATAAAATCTATTTTTAAAGTTGTGATTAATTTGCTGCTTTAAATGTTATCTGTTATTCAATTTAACTTTTTACAATTTAATAAAACTGGAGGATAAGATCATTAGCTCTATTTCTAACATAACACAACCCTCTTTAACCCAAGAAGATACTAAACCTGTGCTAGAAATTTGGGGAAGAAATCCACTCAAAGGTACGGTGGAAATTAGTGGGGCAAAAAACTCTGCCCTAGTCTTAATGGCTGGCTCTCTATTGTGTCCCGAAGATTGTCGATTAAGTAATGTGCCTGATTTGGTAGATATTAGGCGAATGATTCAGATATTAACAGCTTTAGGCGCAAAAATATCTAAAAATGGCAATACCTTGGATCTAAACGTTAGAGAAATTAATCCTACTCAAGCTCCCTATGACTTAGTTTCTCAGCTTAGAGCTAGTTTCTTTGCTATTGGTGCTTTGCTCGCCAGATTTGGAGTAGTACGTATCCCTCTACCTGGAGGTTGTGCTATTGGTGCAAGACCAGTGGAACTCCATGTTAAAGGATTACAAGCCATGGGAGCTAATGTTTTCATTGATTCTGGGATTGTTCATGCCCATGTTCAAGGGAATAATAGCAGACTTCAAGGAGCAAAAATATACTTAGACTATCCTAGCGTTGGGGCGACAGAAACTCTAATTATGGCAGCTACCTTGGCTGAAGGGGAAACAATCATTGAAAATGCTGCTCAAGAGCCTGAAATTGTCGACCTTGCTAACTTTTGCTGTGCTATGGGAGCAAAAATTAGGGGGGCAGGAACAAACAAGGTTATTATTTCAGGAGTAGAACGCCTCCACTCTGTAGATTATACAGTAGTTAGCGATCGCATTGAAGCAGGAACATTTTTAGTTGCAGGAGCAATTACCCATTCAGAAATATCTGTTTCCTCCATAGTGCCCGAACATCTAGTTCCTGTAATTGCTAAGTTAGAAGCTATTGGTTGTCAAGTAGTAGCAGAATCTAGCAATTGCTTGAAGTTAATTCCAGGAGAATTAAAAGCAACTGATATTGAAACCCTACCCTATCCAGGTTTCCCCACCGATATGCAGGCACAGTTTATGGCATTACTCAGTGTCAGTGAGGGACATAGCTTAATTACCGAAACCGTATTTGAAAATCGTCTGCGCCATGTAGCAGAATTGCAACGCATGGGAGCAAACATTAGGGTTAAGGGTAATCATGCCATGATTCAAGGTGTTCCTCTGCTTTCTGGTGCGCCAGT
>JAAUYH010182864.1_pt1 | contig 14319 bp, 3 predicted proteins | sample 7278061 | NCBI WGS metagenome assembly JAAUYH01 (sample SAMN14350203, study PRJNA611818) | marine sediment metagenome | isolation source: surface marine sediment (0.6m) | place: French Polynesia: Moorea | collected 2018-08
CGAACAGTTTAATATAACCGGTACGGACTTTAATGATACTCTTCAAGGCTTTGCAGGAGATGACACTATTAATGGTGGTGCTGGTAATGACTCTCTGCGAGGTAATGCAGGAGGAGATGTTATTACTGGAGTCAATCCCAACCTAGAAAATGCTGGCGCAGATGAAATTGATACTCTAGTAGGAGGAGACAATTCAGATCGCTTTGTTCTGGGAGACAATATTCAAGCTTTCTACGATGATGGTGATGCTACTGATGAAGGAACTACTAGCTACGCTCGCATTACTGATTTTAACGAAGCTCAAGGGGATATTATTCAACTTCATGGCTCAAAGAGTAATTATCGTTTAGCAGATTCTCCTTTAGAAAATATTTCTGGTACAGCAGTTTACCTCATCAAAGATGGTGATGAACCAGACGAACTGATTGCTATTCTAGAAGGGGTTACAGGCTTAGATATTAATTCTGATGCTTTTGTTGAAGTTGAAGATAGTAATACTCCTGCTATTCTTGGCTTTGATAATTCAACCTACGCTTTTAATGAAGATGGTACAGCAGAAATTACTATTACTAGAACAGGAAAAACTACAGGAATAGTTAATGCAGAGGTGATCTTACGTAATGGTACTGCCAACACGCCACAAGATTACGATGATACTCCTATCCTAATTAGTTTTGCTGCGGGAGAAACCAGTAAAACAGTAACTATTCCGATTGTTAAAGATTCCGAATTTGAACCAGATGAAACTATTGAGCTTAGTTTATCTACTGTTTCTGAAAATACAATTATTAACGAGCCAAATAGTGCAGTTTTAACTATTGTTAATGATGATATCGAACAACCAGGAATCTTAAGTTTTGCTCAAAGCAGCTACACCATCAATGAAAATAATGTTGCTGAACTTATTATCACGATCGATCGTACTGGAGGAGCAAATGGTGAGGTTAGTGCTGTTGTTAATTTAACTGATGGTACTGCTACTGCACCCGATGACTATGATAATTCACCCATTACAGTTACTTTTGCCAATGGTGAAACTACCAAAACTTTCACTATTCCCATTGTTGATGACAGTATCTTTGAAAATACTGAAAATCTCAACTTAACTCTGTCTAATCCTACAAGTGGAGCAACCTTAGGTACTCAAAACACAGCTACTCTCAACATTATTGATAACGATGCTGTACCTGGAGTTTTAGAATTCAGTCAGACGGAATACAGTGTTAATGAAGATGGTACTCCTGTGGTTGCTGTTACCCTAATTCGTACAGGCGGAAGTGATGGTGAGGTAAGTACCAGAATTAATTTAGCTGATAGTAGTGCTACTGCACCAGAAGACTATATTAATAATTCCATTACCGTTAACTTTGCTAATGAAGAAACTAGCAAAACAGTTAATATCCCCGTCGTCGATGATGGCATCTTTGAACCCGACGAGACAATTAATTTAACACTGTCTAATCCTACAGGTGGGGCAACTTTAGGTACTCAAACTACTGCTACTCTGAATATTCTTGATAACGATGAAGCACCAGGAGAGTTAGCTTTTGCCAATAGTCTTTACACTTTTAATGAAAATGATGCATCTGAGATAAAAGTTACAGTGACTCGCACTGGAGGTAGTAATGGTGAGGTTAGCACAGTTGTTAATTTAACCGATGGTACTGCCACTGCACCCGATGACTATGATAATTCACCCATTACAGTTACTTTTGCCAATGGTGAAACTACCAAAACTTTCACTATTCCTATTGTTGATGATAGTATCTTTGAAAATACTGAAAATCTCAACTTAACACTATCTAATCCTACAGGTGGGGCAACTTTAGGTACTCAAACTACTGCGACTTTAAATATTATCGATAATGATGCTGTACCTGGAGTACTAAATTTTGCTGAAGCTAGCTATCAAGTCAATGAAGCAGAAAATTCGCTTACAGTGACGGTAAACCGTACTGTGGGAAGTGATGGTGAAGTTGGGGCAACAGTATTATTAAGCAATGGTACAGCTACCGCAGGAGATGATTATTTAGCCACGCCGATTGCAGTTGAGTTTGCTAACGGTGAAAGCAGTAAAACTATTGCGATCCCCCTAATTGATGATTCCGTCTTAGAAAGCGATGAAACCATTAATTTAACTCTGGCTAATCCCACAGGAGGGGTGACAATTGGGGAACAGAATAATAGTGTTGTCATGATTAAAGATAATGATTTAAAACCCACTCTTACTCTAGATATTAGTGAGGTTTCTGCTTCTGAAGCAGATGGGACTATTACTGCTACTCTAACTCGCAATACTCCCACTAATGAAGCTTTAGAAGTTTCTCTTGCTAGTAGTGATACTTCAGAACTAACTATCCCTGCTACAGTTACTATTCCTGTGGGTGAATCTGCTGTAACTGTGAATTTAACAATAGTTAACGATAGCGAACTTGATAGTAATCCTAACGTTACCTTAATTGCTACTGCACCAGGATTTATTAGTGGTGCGGACGAAGTTAGAGTCATTAACGACGATACCGTTAATTTAACTCTAGATTTAGATAGTAATAATATAACTGAGGGGACAACAAAAACGATCGCAGTAACGCGAGACGTTGTGAGTAACACCTCTTTAGTAGTTGAACTTAGCAGTAATTCTTCAGAAATTACTTTCCCTGAAACCGTTACTATCCCTGCCAATCAAAATTCAGTTACTTTCGAGATTGCAGCAACGGATAATACAGACTTAGAAGGCGATCGCCCATTCATCCTTACTGCCAAACCTACTACCAGCGATACAGGTATTGCTTTAGAATCAGGACAAGCAACCGCTACAGTTAATATTATTGATGATGAGAGTTCTAGTTTAATTATAACGAGCGATCGCGATTTAATTTCCGAAACTGGTACGGCTACCGTTACCATTACCCGCAACACCGATACGACAGAAGCTTTAACCGTCAATCTCACCTCTTCCGCTATCGACGAAGCTACCGTACCCGAAACCGTAACCATTCCTGCGGGGGAAACTTCCGTCATGGCAATTATTACGGGCATTAATGATAGCGTCAGCGATGGCAATCAACCAGTTACTATTACTGCTAGTGCGTCGGGATTGAATAGCGGGGAAGTAGAAGTTAACGTTACCGATATTGACGTACCAGACTTAACTATTACCCAATTATCCGCAGATGACCCCGCATTTAGCGATAAACTGGCGCAATTTAACTATAAAGTCGAAAATCTCGGTTTGAGAACTCTTAACGATACTTGGGTCGATAGTATCTATCTCTCTACCGATAACAAACTCGATGAAAGCGACGAACTTTTAAGTCAATTTGAAATTACTGCTAACATTCAAGTCGGACAATTTTACGAGAAAAACGTCAGCTACTTTAATCCCCGCATCCCAGGCACGTATTATTTAATTGCTACTACCGATATCGATAACCAAATCGATGAAGGAGGCGACAGGGGAGAAACTAACAACACCGTCGTTACGCCCTTTGAAGTCGTTCCCGCTTATTATGCCGAAGTTTCCACCGATTTTGAAGTCGGCATAGCGGGAGATGAAATTATCTTAGAGGGAATCGCCCGCAGTAACGAAGACAATTCTCCCATCCCCTACGAATTCGTCACCATTGAAATTGAAAATGAAGGCTTTACCCGCGAATTAAACGGATTTACTGACGGTAATGGTAACTTCCTGCGTCAATTTACTCCCTTACCAGGAGAAGGCGGAACTTATAACATCAAGGCATTCTTCCCCGATAACGTAGGAGAAGATGCGGGTTACGAAGACAGCTTTAAAATCTTAGGGGCGCGTTTTGATACCCAGTCAACCAACCATAAAATTATTGCCGACACTCCCTTTGCTAATGCCGTTAGTTTAGAAAACCTCACCGATACTCCCCTCACCGAATTTACCGCCGAAGTATTGGGCGCGCCCGAAGTTTGGGATATTGAAATAAGCGCGCCCGAAACCTTAGAGGGATATGGCACGAACGACATTAGTTACACTATTACCGCCCCCAACGACTCCTCAATCACCAGAGACACCTTTGGTATTAAACTTACCAGTGCCGAAGGTGTTATTGCAGAATTGCCCGTCACCGTAGATTTAGAAAGAATTGTTCCCCGTTTGGTGGCAACAATGGGTGAAGACAATATCGAGACGTTGCAATCGGGAATGTTGCGGGGAGAACAAACCGCCGTCGAAGTTACCATAACTAATGAAGGCGGTGCGACAGCCGAAAATATCGAAGTTCTCTTACCCGATGCACCCTGGTTATCCCTTGCTAGTTCCGAAACCATCGATTCTTTAGCACCAGGAGAATCGACTAACGTTACCCTACTCCTCAGCCCCGATGCCGACCAAGACTTAACCGTCTATCGAGGTAACATTCTCTTAGATGCTGCGGGTAACGACGGCGACTTATCCCTACCCTTTGAATTCCGTGCCGTTTCCGAGGCAGTAGGTAACTTACAAGTTAACGTAGTTGACGAACTATTTTACTTTACCGAAGAAGCACCCAAGTTAGAAGATGCCAGCGTTGTCTTGCGGGATTACTTTACAGGAGAAGAAGTTGCCAGAGTAACCACCGACGAGACGGGGATGGTTAACTTTGACGAACTAGCAGAAGGTTACTATACCCTAGAAGTTCGCGCCGATGACCACGATACCTTCAAACAAACCATTCAAATAGAAGCGGGAGAAAATGAAATTGTTAACTCTTTCCTCTCCCGTCAGACGGTTAAATATACCTGGAATGTCACAGAAACCGAAATTGAAGACCGCTATAACATTACTGTAGAAAGCGTCTTTGAAACCGATGTTCCCGTCCCTACAGTCGTTATCGATCCTCCCTCCATCGATTTAGCGGATTTACAAGTAGTCGGTCAAGTGATGCAGGTTGACATGACCATGACCAATCATGGTTTGATTGCTGCTGAAGATTTAGAATTTAATTTCGGCGAACATCCTTTCTACAAAATCGAACCCTTACTCGAAGATCTTCGCAGTTTAGAAGCAAAAAGTTCCATAACCGTCCCCGTCAGAATTACCAGAGTTGCCGATTTCGATACTCTCGACCCCAGCAGTAGCGAATTATCAACTTTTTCCTCTTCTTCCGTACCCTGTTCTATATCTGTGGGACTAGATTATGAATATGAATGTGGAGGAGAAAATATTAAAAGAGCAATTCCCCTTCCCGTCCTTAATGTAGAAGGAAATTGTCGTGGTGCTTTAGGAGGTTATGGGTATGGTGGTTATGGCGGTGGCGGTGGCGGTAGCGGTAGCGGTAGCGGTAGCGGTGGCGGTGGCGGTGGCACCAGAATTGCTCCCGTTACTATCCGAACAGAAGCTGAGAATTGCGATCCTTGTGAAGAGAAAGTCAAACAAGCACTAATCAAATGTGGTTTACCTATTTTAGTTAAAGGGCTAATTACCAAAAGAGTAAGTGCTAAATCAGTAGCCAAGTGCATAGTTAAAACGATTGCAGCTTGCCCTGACTTTTTTAATCCTTTTAGCGAGTCAACAGCATCTGAATTAAAAACAACTACAACGCATTTAATTACGCAAAATACGGTTAGCGATTTAGAACAATTATCAATTAACTTAGAAAAATTAATTGATGCTCAAGATTTTCTTTTTGGCGATGAAATTTGGTTGGAAGCTGGAGAAAAAGATCCTGAAACCTTTACTGATTGGTTGACAAATTTTGAATCATCTATTGGATTGGGCGAATACAATAGTAATGATTTTGTCGATATCTTATCAGCCTACGACGATCTAATTCAAAGCGAATCAATCAAAACTACTCTCATTTCTGATGAAGAAAGAAATCAATTATTACAAAATCTCCCTGAAGATATTTCTGGAAATGATGTTAATCGCTTAATAGATCGCTGGAATAGAACTTCTGAGTATTACAACATTGGGATATTTAATTCAGAAGACGTTCCAGAGGGACAAAGTACCGATTTCATCGATCTGTCAACTTGGGAGCAGCTTTTTTCTACCGCACAAGAAACAGTCGATCCATCTGACTCTACAGATTCTGTTGACGAAGCATTAGAATATCTAAGCGAGCTACAAGAAGCTCTCGATAATGATGGTGGAGTATGTGCGAAAGTCAGGATCGCAATAGACCAAGAAGCAACAATGACTCGTTCCGCTTTCTTAGGGGAACTAGTCATTGAAAACACCAGCGATACTATTACCTTAGAAGATATCACCGTTAACTTAGAAGTTCTCGATGCCGATGGTAATATCGTCAATCAACTATTCGGCATAGACGCGCCTATCTTAGAAAATATTACTGCCGTAGATGGTTCGGGTACGTTAGGGACAAACTCGACAGGAAGTGCGGAATGGACGTTTATCCCGACTAACTTAGCAGCACCAGAAGAACCGACAGAATATAGTATCGGCGGTAGTTTTAGTTACGAACAAGACGGACAATTAGTAACCGTTCCTCTGGCTTCTACGCCAATTACGGTATATCCCCAAGCAGAACTGTATGTGGATTATTTCCAACAGCGTAACGTTTACGGTGACGATCCTTTCACCGATGCCACAGAAGTAGCCGAACCGTTCTCTTTAGGGGTTTTAGTAGAAAATAGAGGTTTTGGCGCAGCGAATAATCTCAGCATCACTTCTTCCCAACCAAAAATTATCGAAAACGAAAAAGGATTGTTAGTTGACTTCGATATTATAGGTTCGCAAGTTAACGGTAATGAAATCAGTCCTTCTTTAACCGTCGATTTCGGTAACATCGATGCAGGAGATACTGCCGTTGCTGACTGGCTGCTTAAATCTTCGATTCAAGGTAAATTTATTGAATACGAGGCTACCTTTGAACACGTTAACAGTTTGGGCAACCCCGAACTATCTTTAATTAAAGAAGTTGACATTCACGAACTCGTTCGCAAAGTCCAAGCAGACGGTGACGGACTTCCCGACTTCTTGGTTAACGATGAATTTGATGCCAATTTCTATCCCGATATCATCTATTTCAGCGATGGCACTACCGCACCCGTTACCCCCATAGATGAAGTAACTATAGATGCACTCGTTAACATTTTTGACCTAGAAGCAGAATTAACCGTTAATTCTACTGTTGACGAAGGTTGGACGTATATCACCCTAGACGATCCCGCAGACGGACAGTTTGAAATTGAAAAAATTGTTCGCAGTGATGGAACGGAAATTAGTGGAGACAATATCTGGCGTACAGACAGAACATTTCCTGCTACTGGAAGACCGATTTACGAAAATAAACTCCACTTCCTCGATAAAGATAGCACTGGCAGTTACACCATCATTTACGACAGTAACGACGAAGCACCACCACAGGTAAGAGAAATTGTCGATGTTGCCCCCAATCCACGTAACACTCCCGTTGATAACTTACAAGTTGTCTTTAGCGAACCGCTCCGTCCCGAAACTTTTGACTTACAAGATATTAGCCTCACCCTTGATAATGGCAGTAATTTAATTACCAATGACGTATCTATCACTCAAATCGATCCCATTACCTTTCAAATTAATAATTTAACTAGCATTACAGGCAATATCGGACAATATTCCTTCTCTGTTGATGGAACGGGTATTCAAGATTTAAGCGGAAATGCTGGTGCGGGAACAGTTAAGGAAAACTGGCTCTTTACAGGTAATAGACCCGCAGTAGCCGAAATTACAGGATTTAACAGCACTTTACTTACTAGTGCGGTAGATACTTTTGATATCACCTTTACCAAAGAAATAAATCCCAATACCTTCGATTATCAAGACATTACTCTAACTCGCAACGACGGAGGCAATTTAGTTAATGATACGGTTGCTATAACCCAATTAGATAGCGATACCTATCGAGTTAGTAACTTAGCCAACTTAACTAATGTTGAAGGAGATTACGAATTATTAGTAACCGCTAATAATATTGAAGACATTAACGGTAATAAGGGTATTGGCGGAAAAGGCTTTACTTGGGTCTTAGATACTGATACTCCTACTCTAACGGATATTGATGATATTAATAGTCCCCGCAATACCCCCATTAACAGCATTGAGGTAACATTCGACCAAGCAATTAACCCCGATAGCTTTACCAAAGACGACCTCACCCTAACCTTTAACGGTGGCGCAAACCTGATTACCGAAGATGTTACCGTTGAAAAACGCAACGAAACCACCTACATCATCAAGGGCTTAAGTTCTCTACAAACTGAAAACGGAGAATATACCCTAACCGTTAATGGTGCAGAGATTCAAGACAATGCCGGGAACGCTACAGATAACTCCCTTTCCAGTACCTGGGAAATAGATAGCAATAATCCCTTACTTCCCAGCAATATTCAAGTTGTTGCTTTAAATTCCGATGTAGATAATAATCTTGGTCTTAACTCACAGGGACAATATCGAGTTAATAGCGCAAATATTAATATTTCAGGAGATTTAGCAGAAGAAAACCTACAATTTTATCTAGAAGATACCACTAATGGCGAATCTCTCGGACAAGCTACCGTAAATGGAATGAGTTTTACTATTGATGTCGAACTTTCTGGTGTTGGTGCGCGCCTCATTGAACTAACTGTAGTAGATGAAGCAGGAAATACCGCCAGCGACACGATTAATATCTTTAGCGATGTTACTCAACCAGCAATATTAGAAATTCTCAATCTTCCCGACGTTTCCAACCTCAATCCCGTTGACTACATCGATGTTGTCTTCTCAGAAAAAATAGACCTAGATAGCTTTAACCATGAGGATATTATCCTAACTCGCGATGGTGGAGCAAATCTAATTACCAATGCGGTAACGATTGAAGAACTAGAAAACAACACCTACCGCATCAACAACCTAACCGATCTAACTCAAACCCCTGGCACTTATCAGTTAAAAATTAACGGTACTGACGTAACAGATTTAGCGGGTAATTCTGGTTTGAGTAACGAAATCGCTAGTTTCTCCATTGCCGAACCAACTAGTCCCCAAGTAATTATCGCTCAAACAGAAGGCAACACGGAAGTTACAGAAGGCGGTGGGGAAGATTCATATACCCTTGTCTTAGCAACTCAACCCACTGCGGATGTTGTCATAGACCTTACTGTGGGAGAACAAATTACTACTGATAAAACCAGCATTACTTTTACCCCCAATAATTGGGATACGCCCCAAACCATTATTGTTACTGCGGATAACGATCCTGTTACCGAAGGAGAACACAACAGCGCAATTAGCCATTCTATTACCAGCGAGGACTTAGATTACAATACGCTTACTCTCCTCAATCTCAATGTCACTATTAACGATGATGATGCGGAAATTAAGGGACAAGTTTGGAATGATGTAAATGGAGATGGCATCAAAGACGACAGCGAACCCAAACTAAGCAACTGGACGGTTTATCTCGATACAAACACTAATGGAGAACTAGATGAAGGTGAAATCTCTACAACTACAGACGAAGAAGGCAACTACCACTTTACCAATCTCCGCCCCGATACTTACAATGTTTCCCAGGTAGTTCAAGACGGATGGGAACAAACCTATCCCGCTATTGAAATTAGCACCACTGCTTCTAGCATTGAGTTATATACTCCCAGCGAACCAGATAACATTAATCCTAGCAGCATCACTACTACCGCAGGGGAATTAATAAACCTCGATGACTTCCGTAACGATGAACGTTTTGCCAATATTAAGGGTCAAGGTTATACCTCCGTCATTATTGATACGGGTATAGATTTAGATCATCCCTTCTTTGGTGCAGATAATAATAGCGATGGCATCGGCGATAAAATTGTTTATCAATACGACTTCGCTGACAATGATAATGATGCTAGCGATGTTAACGGACATGGTTCTCATGTTGCCAGTATTATCGGTTCGGAAGATAGCACTTATACTGGTATTGCCCCAGAAGCCGATTTAATTGCCCTTAAAGTCTTTAAAGATAACGGTAGTGGTTTCTTTGCCGATTTAGAAGAGTCCCTACAATGGGTGTTTGCTAATGCTGAAATCTATAATATTACCAGCGTCAATCTTTCCCTTGGTGACGAACAGAACTGGGATAATTCTACTGGAAGATACGGTATCGACGATGAATTAGCAGCTTTAGCTTCTATTGGTGTCATTGTTACTGCTGCGACGGGCAACAATTATAATGGTATTGCTGGGGTAGCTTATCCTGCTGCTGACTTTAATACCATTGCTGTCGGTGCAGTAGAAAATAAAACAGACCGAATTGCTGGCTTCTCTCAACGTCACGGTACTTTAACCGATATTTTTGCTCCTGGTATTCCCATTCTGGGTGCAAATGCCGAAGGAGGAACGAAATCTTTAGGAGGTACATCCCAAGCTGCTCCCCATATTGCGGGTATCGCCGTTCTCGCCCAACAACTAGCGGTAGAACAATTAGGACGTAAATTAACTGTTGCTGAATTTGATTCTCTTTTAGCAACTACAGGGGTAATTATTAATGACGGTGGTGATGAAGTAGACAATGTCGCTAATACTGGTTTGGATTTCTCCAGAGTCGATTTACTGGCATTAGCTGAAGAGATCGTCACTTTGGATAGCGAAGTCTCTACTCCAAATAACCAAATCCCCGACGATAATTCTATAGAAGAACCTTTATACATACCTACTGATTCTGTGCCTAATTCCCACACCATTAGTTTAAATGTAGGAGAAGTAGCTACTGACCTTGACTTTGGTAATCAACTGACTAATCAAATTACTGGTGAGGATACAGATGATGATCTTATTGGTTCAGATAAAGACGATAATATTACTGGCAACGATGGGGATGATCGCATAAAAGGTGGAGGAGGTAAAGATCGTATCACTGGCGATCGCGGTCAAGACCGCATTAATGGAGAGGATGGTGACGATATCCTCGATGGTGGCGAGGATGATGATTTTCTTCAAGGCGGTAAAGGTAATGACGATATAACTGGAGGAAAAGGTAAGGACTTTCTTTTAGGTGAAGGAGGTCAAGATATTATCAGAGGAGGCGCAGGTGATGATGTCTTGATGGGAGGAGATGACAACGATATCCTCTATGGCGGGGCAGGCAGCGATCGCATGGGCGGTTTTGCTGGCAATGATGTGTTTGTTATTACTTTTGGCGATCTAAGTAATATTATCTATGACTACATTGACGGCACAGATCGATTAGGTTTAGAATTGTCCAGTTTCACTAATAACACCATCGGTGATGTGTTTAATAACGAACTTACTATTACTCAAAACGGAACTAACACTGAAATTTACTCCAACTTTGGTAGTGATTTACTCGCTTCCCTCTATAATGTCACTGCTACCGACCTCACCGTAGATGATTTCACTAGTGATTTGTCTATTAATTAATGATTTGAAATCCACATGAGCGTGACAAATGACCCACTAGAACAACTGTCTGTTGAATAATGGGTTTAATCGTCGATCTCCAGATTCCTGAAACATATAAAGAGTCCCAAATAAACAGAGCTGTTGTTATTTCGCAACAAGTCTATAGTCTACTCACGAACAATGAAACTGCTAACCATCCAAGCAACGCCATAACAGGAATCGCCCAAGCCAAAACCACTGAATGATAAGCAAACTTTCTAGCAGCTTCAGTTTGAACCAACATCTGCCTTTGTTTCTTCAACAGAACAGCAGTAGAATTAACCAATCCCGTCGAAATAGTTTTTAAATTCTGATGCTCCATAGCCAGACCCTCCAGCACCTCATTTAACTTCTGCTCCAATCTATCTTGTTTTTTCCCCACAGTAGATAGCTGACTTGACAACTGCTCAGTCATCTGGTTAAAAGCATTAATAAATTGAGTAGCATAAACTATTGCCGACTGCTCTAACTCTACCTTGGCCTGTAATATCTTCTGACCAGAAGCACCCAGTACCTCAACAGCAGCGATATTCTGAGCCACACAGAAATAGAAATCAAACAACTCATTATCCAGAAAATACTGATTATCACAGAGCCATTGATATATTCGCTGACGAATCTCCATCTCTTCGTTAGATAACCTTTCTTCTACTAATTCTCGTAACTCATTCTGCTTTTGTGCTAGAGTTTGACCCCTCAAATAACTCACTAACTCATCCTCAAACTTTCCACATTAAACCCAGCATCATTTAGCACTTTATATACTCTTCTCAAATATCCCCGTAACCCAGCCAATTGAGCCGTACTAAACTCCGAATATCTTCTTGCTTCAGTAAAACTGAGAGCATTTTTATACACAGTTGTGGCAGTATCAAATCTCAACTTAGGCAGATCGATTACCTTCAACTTATATTCACTTATCAACTCAGGAGTAATAAACCGCTCGAAGCTTTCCCATTCTTCACAGCGTCCTAAATTCCTGACTAATATATGTTGGGCATTATCTTCAAGAAACTCCAGCGTTCTAAGAAATCCCTCATAACATTCTGTTGAATCATCCAGTAAATACCAATTCTGAATCTCTACGCCCAGGTCAACTGCTGCTTCTAAAATATCGCTACTCCTCAGCCAATGATTAAACGCTTCTTCTACATTTCCAGGCAAATCCACCAACACCAATTTCTCTAAAGCCAAATCCAAAATACGGTCGGGTATTTTTAAATTTTTATCTAATTCACTAAAGCGAGTTGGTAAAGCAAATTTAGGATAAGCTTTCAAGAAACTCTCTTGCCTATCTGCATCCACAGCATAAAAATCCAACCCTGACTCCAAGCAATAAGCAGCCTTTAATTTAGAGAGCAATGTCTTTCCTACTCCCCCCTTCTTACAATTAGAAAGTTGAATACCTGGACGAGTAGGAATTATTTGAGATTCAGTCTTAATTTGTTGGGTCTTAACTTTCATCACGATGATTTACTTCTGTGCAAATAACTTATCTACAGCCGATTGTTTTAAAGACGCAGAGTGACTACTTTTATCTTTAGTCTTCGTTTCAATCCGACCGCTCTTTTCTTCCCGTACAGGTTGCTCTGGAGGCAAAACCGAATCAATATTTTCAGACATCTCTTCTACTCCTTTCTCCAAAGAGCGACGATATTCAGTATGGTATTGCTTGAGAGTAGCAGTACTAATTTTCACTCCAGTTTCCGTTATCGACTGAGCCAAATCATCATACTCACATCCTCTAGCTAGTGCTGCTTCAATTCGTAAATGAAGCTTGGCAACCAATTTTCTTAAATATCCTGGTCGCGATGCTTTACCTTTAGTCCGATCGATCTTTTTGGCGATCGACTTTTCTAACGGACTTAATTCCGACTGATTCATTTCTAACTTTAGGCAATTATTCTTTTGTTATTGTGCCAAATATTTAAGTGATAATAAAGTTGATTTTATAAAAAAGATGCACTTTCAGTGAAAGATTTCTCGGTCAAGCCAATAAGTCATATACTCATTTAAATCCCACACCTTATGCACCCCTGGTGAGGAGCAAATAAATAAAAAGAGTCTGAAAAATAAATAGTTAAAAGAGAAGTTTGGGTATTTTTAGACATGAGTATTAAGATAAATTAATTTACTATTTTTGAGTAGTTATTAATAACCAAAAATGTCACTATAAAACAGTGAAATAAATCAAAAAAAAACAATAAGTCAAATAATTCAATTATGGTTTGCTCGATCGGTAAACTATACGCCAAAGTTCAAGACTATGCTCAAGAGAATTACTACACCAAAAACTCAGGATTAGAAAATAGTCAATGGTATGGTCGAGGTGCAGAAATACTCGGACTAGAAGGTCAAGTTTTTACAGAAAATTACAACAATGCCTATCAAGGAATAGATAATGAAGGAAACCCGCTACGCCAAAGACAAACTGGCAAAAAATATAACCCAGGCAGGGATATAACTTTATCTGCTCCCAAGTCAGTCTCTCTACTCGGTTTAGTCAAAGGAGATACTAGAGTCATAGAGGCACAAAAAAATGCCGTAACCAACACTCTTAAATATGTAGAGCAGAACTGCATCTTTACCAGAACAGGAAAAGGAGGAGTTAATCGCCAACAAACAGATAATGCTTTAATTGCTATTTTTCACCACGACGATAATCGTAATCAAGACCCACAACTTCATAGTCATTGTGTGATATTTAATCAGACACAAGGACAAGATGGTAAATGGCGAGCGATGGATAATCGAGAGCTTTACCAACAAAAGATGACCATCGGTATGGTCTATCATCACGAATTAGGAAGAGAACTAAACGAATTAGGATACGAACTGACTTGGAATCAAGATGGAACTTTTGAAGTTTGGGGTTATACTCCAGAACAACTAAAGGCGTTCAGTACCCGAAGACAAGAAATAGACAAAGCAGTAGGTCA
>JAAUYH010020501.1_pt1 | contig 14318 bp, 12 predicted proteins | sample 7278061 | NCBI WGS metagenome assembly JAAUYH01 (sample SAMN14350203, study PRJNA611818) | marine sediment metagenome | isolation source: surface marine sediment (0.6m) | place: French Polynesia: Moorea | collected 2018-08
ATCATCTATCTATGTCCGTCAAGCTATTGGAAGGGCGTTCTGAGACCTTCTGTGGAGTCGTATGTCAAATACTTGACAAATCCCATAACTGGGTGGATGGGTGGATGGGTGGATGCGCTAATTAGGGGGGATCTTCTCTTCAGAGAATGGACTAGATGATTTAGGTGTACTGGGAGCCGCCTGGGATTGGGTTGGGTGCGATCGCATCTATGAATCCACAAATCAAGCTAGCGGGGATTAGCTCTTGGGGGTGCGAGATCCCAGGGTTCTTGGACAAGACCGTAGCGTTACAGCGCCTACTACCAGAAGAACCCTGGGATCTGGGTTGGGTGCGATCAGGGCGTTGCTGAACAGAGGGATGAATGGGTTTATTGCGGCGCCGTAAACCCCTCACCCTAAATCCCTCTCCCTGGGGAGAGGGACTTTGATTCCGGCTCCCTTCTCCCCTAGGGAGAAGGGTTGGGGATGTAGAGCTTGCTCTTCTCGAAGAGTGGGCGGTTCATCCCGGTATTCAGCAACGCCAGTGCGAGCATCTACGAATTCCGAAAACCGAGCTAGCGGGGATTAGCGCTTGGGGGCGCCAGATCCCGGGGTTCTTGGACTAGACTGTCTTACTTCAGCTCTGGGCGGGAGAACCCCGGGATCTGGATCGGGTTGGGTGAGATCGCAGCTATGGAGAACATTCTCACTCTCTATCGGCAACAAGTTTCAGTTCCATCTGAATATTGCAGCGGGCATAGGGGGAAGGGGGGCCGATAATTTTCCGGAACCCTAACTTTTGATAAAGCTTAATGGCAGGCTCCAGAGCAGTATTGCTTTCCAGATAAATGGTTTTTGCCCCCAATCCCTGGGCTTCGGCAATGGCGGCGCGCCCTAGCAGCCAGCCAACGCCTCTGCCTCTGGCAGGTTCGGTCACCGCCATCTTCGCTAATTCGAAAGTGCTGTCATCTCTTTTTATCAATGCACAAGCGCCCACCATTTCGCCATTGAGCCGCGCCATAAAAATATGTCCGCCCGGTTTAAGAATCTTTTCGTCGGGATAATCGAGAGAATGACGATCCGTGTCCTCTAATGTGAAATATTGCTCAATCCATTCGTAGTTCAGTCGCTTGAAATCATCGTGGAATTCGGGGGAGTAGTCGATGATTTCGACCTGTTGCCGTTCGCGCACCTTTCGGATCTCTTGCACACGAGTTAAGAAGCTCTTTTCAGTCAGCAGAAACTCCACCTCCTCAATGGCTTTCCACAAATCATGGCGTGTTTCTGATAAGAGGGATTCAACCGCCTGAGTGACGTCAAGATACTGCGTTTCGATGTTTGGGAGCAATGCTTTGCCGGCGTCAGTAAGGCTAGCAACGCTCACCCTCGCATCCGCAGCACTTTTATCAATCGCCACCAGCCCCTTTTTCTTCATTTCCTTGATGATTTGGCTGACGGATGGATGGGTATGGCCGATGATTTGAGCAATTTCGGTAATGGATGCGGTTGCTTGATGGGAGAGGACATAAAAGACCGGAAACCATTTGGGGTCTAACGCCACGTCATATAGAACAAAGAGTTTTGCCGCATCCTCTGTCAACCGTTCGCTTAAGCGACGGAGGCGACTGCCGAGCGCCATTTTGCCGGTTTGATGATAAAAATCCATAAATAAAAGTAATTACGTAAGTAATTACATATCTATCACAACCCCATCAACATTGCCAGTGCGATCGCATTTATGAATCCACCAATCGAGCTAGCAGGGATTAGCTCTTGGGGGTTGCGAGATCCCAGGGTTCTTGACCAAGGTTGTAATGCTCCAGATCTCGCCGGAAGAACCCTGGGATCTGGTTATGGGATCTGGTTGGGCGTAGGGGAAACTATACTGGACTGGAGATAGAGCGATTGGGATATGAATCATCATCATGGAATCGCTGGAGCGAACGGAGGCCGTCCAAAGGCGGTTATTCGGTTGGAAAACGTCTATCGGATCTATGGCTCGGGCGAGGTCGCCGTTCGGGCCTGTGACCGGGTCAATCTGTCTATTCAGTCCGGTGAATATTGCGCCATTATGGGGCAGTCCGGTTCAGGGAAGACAACCCTGATGAATCTAATCGGCTGTCTGGATCGGCCCACAGCTGGGCGCTACTACCTGGACGGCATGGATGTGTCTAAAATTGGCAAGCACCGCCTGGCTCGGATTCGCAACCGAAAGATTGGTTTCGTGTTTCAGCGCTATGAGTTGTTGCCTAACTTAACGGCTTTAGACAATGTTATTCTGCCCATGATGTATGCGGGCGTTGGGATGGCGGAACGGCGCAAACGAGCGACCGCCGCCCTCAATCATATGGGCCTCAGCAATCGCCTCGACAAAAAGCCGTCACAACTATCGGGGGGACAGCAGCAACGGGTCGCGATCGCGCGAGCCATTGTCAATCGCCCGGTGCTTCTGTTAGCGGATGAGCCAACGGGAGCCTTGGATACTCATTCTGCAAAAGACGTGATCCAGATTTTTCAAGGCTTGAATGCACGCGGGATGACCATTGTCGTGGTGACTCACTCCCGCGAAGTCGCCTGTTATAGTCAACGCATTATTATGATGAGAGACGGTAAAGTGCTCAAGGATGATATGACGCCTGAGGCGGTGCGACGGTTGGCGCCGTTGTGAGGATAGATAATGAATCGTTAATGAGGAGCATTAGAGGGGGGCGGATGGAGCCGGAGATGACGTCAGAGTATGGAGCGCAAGCGCCGCCTGAACCGCCTGAGGTTAGGCCAGAAGATGAGCCAGAAGAAAAGTTTGAGCCTGGGTCGTTTCTGGAGGCTGATTCACCGCCAGATTTATTTCTGGACAGTGTGTCGGAGTCTGAGGAAAAGCGGCGCAGCGGCGGGAAATGGATTATGGGCTCAGGGGTGTTGCTGGCGGCTGGCTTGATTGGCTGGGTTGGCTATAGCACGTTTCTGAAAAGCCCTGCGGAACCCGTTGCGATTCCCACCATGCCGGTGCAAGTGGGAGACATTGAGCTGACGATTACCGAGTCAGGGCTTGTAGAATTGGGGGGGCAACAGACGTTTAAGGCCCCTAGCGATGTCACGGTAGAGGCGGTTCCCGTGCAGGAGCGTCAACGCATTGAGGCGGGTACGGTGCTGCTGGCGCTGCGCGATCGCGCATTACAACAGCAACTGAATAACCAGCGGGTGGAAAATCAGAAGGCCCAAAACATTTTGGCCCGAAAGCGTGAAGTTATTCAGGAGAAACAGGAGAAACTGCAAACCGCCCAAACCCGATTTGCGGACTCACAATCTCTATTTGAACGAGGATTTATTTCCGAAGATGAGTATCGTAACGATCAGCAGGCGGTGGATGACGCTTTGTCCGCCCTCAAGGACGCCCAAGTGGAGTTAACCAATGCTGAACTTGATGGCCGTAATAACCAGTTGATTCTCCAGAACATTCGGGCCCAGCTCATAGACAATCAAATCATCTCTCCCATCGACGCCGTTGTCTTGAAGGTTGAAGTTAAGCCGGGGGACGGCGTGCAGCAAGGGGGACGACTGCTCACCATTGGCGACCCAACCAAGGAAACGGTCCGCCTGCAACTCTCCACCCTCAACGCCGCCAAGGTTAACGTCAACATGCCTGTCCGAGTTAGCGTGATTGGTCCTAATTCCCAGGTATTTACAGGGGTTGTCTCTCGCGTCTCCCCCCAAGCAATTTCTCAAAACGGCGGCAATTCCTCCCAAGGAGGAGGGGAGCAAGCAGGCAGAGTTGAAGCGGAAGCTATCTTGGAAACTCCTAGCAATGGCGTCTTGATCCCGGGCAGCAGCGTCAGTGTCGAAATTATTCTAGAGCAGCGTCAGTCGGTGGTGACTGCGCCCTTGACGGCTTTGCAAAATGACGGCGGCTCTCCATTCGTTTGGCTGAAAGACGAAAACGGCGCCGCCCAAAAACAAGAAGTGACGGTAGGCCTACAAAATCTTCACTCAGCGGAAATTCTTTCTGGATTGCAAGTCGGGGATGAAATCGCGCCGACCTTACCGCCAGGCGTTGAACTGACGCCAGGAACCCCATTGGCGGATCCATCTGGAGAGCCTTCGGGGTTGGAGGGTGGGGGGATTCCTTAGGGGAGGGTGGATGGGTGGATGGGTCGATGGGTGGATGGGTCGATGGGTGGATGGATAAGGGCAAGGGGAATTATGGGATTATCGCGGTGATTGGGGTTAATTGTCTCCATGGGAAAGAAGCTGGTTCAGACATATCGAGATCTGGTGGTGTATCAATTTGCATTTAATGCAGCAATGGAAATTTTTGAGGTAACTAAAATGTTTCCAGTTGAAGAACGGTTCTCATTGATTGATCAAATTCGTCGATCGTCCCGTTCTGTCTGCGCTAACTTAGGTGAAGCATGGCGTAAAAGAAGATATAAAGCCGCCTTCATTGCAAAGCTTACAGATTGTCAAGCCGAGGCAACTGAGACCCAAATTTGGCTAGAGTTTGCCGTTAGATGTGACTACCTTGATCCGGCGAGAGGACGAGGCCTATACAAACGTTACAATCAAATCCTTGGACAACTTGTCCTCATGATTAAACAATCATCAAATTGGACTATCCAATAACCCATCCACCCATCCACCCATCCACCCATCCACCTCTAATCCCCCTACCCATCCCCCCATCCACCCATCCCCCATGTCCCTCTCCCCTCTCGACTTAACCCTAATCACGGCCCGAGAACTGGGCGGCAACCTAGTGCGTTCAGGACTAACCGCCCTAGGCATTTTTATGGGGGTGGCCGCTGTTAACGCCACCTTGAACGTAAGCGCCATTACCCGCGCCCAGATTCAGGAAAAACTAGCCGCTCGGGATAATCCCTTTGTGATGCCGTATTTTGCCCCTAACGAAGGTTTCACATCCTATCAACGGCCCAAAGTGGACGATGAGGATATTAATGTTTTGCAACAGGCGGCGCCTGGCATCCTGGGGATTAGCACGGTGAGCTATATCGGCGCGTTTTCTAGCATTCAATATCATGGACAAAAGGTGACTGGAACCCGAGTTTTGGGAGTTTCGGATAACTATCAGAAAACGACTGGGCGCAAAATTTTGCAAGGACGTTTTTTTGAGACGGCTGATTTTGAGCAGTATCAGCCTGTGGCGATTATTGATGAAGTCTTGGTCAATCAGCTATTCCAGGGTGAAAGCCCCTTGGGGAAAGGGGTTTATGCCGGGGGAACGCGGTTCACTATAGTGGGTGTCACGGCCACCAAAACCCAGTATGCCGACCAAGACCCCCGGGGAGAATTTTGGGTTACCCAAACCTATGGCAATGCTTTATCGGGCGGATGGTCCTACAGCGCAACCCAAATTGCTCTGCGTCGACTCAACGAGTACCAGGCTGTGCAGGACCAGGTGGAAGAAATTCTGATGCAACGCTATCCCAACTTTAGGGTGTATGTGTACGGCAATGCTGAGGATCTCTATCTTGAAGATCAGCAGCAACGTACATCTTCGATGATCCTGAATATTGTGGGATTGTTGGCGTTAGTCATTGGCGGGGTTGGAATTGCGAATATCACGGTCGCTTCGGTCGTGGAACGGACCCGGGAAATTGGCCTGCGGCGGGCAGTCGGGGCGACTGATATTGAGGTGATGCTACAGTTCATTATTGAGGTGGTGCTTTTGAGCGTATTGTCTGGCATGGCTGCAGTCGCTACGGTGCACTTTTTAACCCAAGCCGCCACGACTCGGTTGTTTGTTGCGCCCTATGAGTTTCGGCTGCGGGACGCCTCTATTTCCATGGGGGCGGCGCTTGCGGTGGGAATCGGGGCGAGCTTTTTCCCGGCTCTGCGGGTGACGCGGATTGATGTGGTGCAGGCGTTGAGGGGGGAGTGAGGTGGGGTGGATGGGTGGATGGGTGGATGGGTGGATGGGTGGATGGGGAGTACCTTAGGGTGGGTATTGCCCACGAGCCTATTAGTTGATGTGGGGTTAATTGTATGGGGTGGTCTTTGGCGGTAATGGGTGCGATCGCAGTTCAGGGCGGATTGTTGGGTGCGATCGCGTTTGCGCTTCCAGCTTACGCACAGACATCGCCTATGCCGATGCCCGCGCTTGAACCGTCGGTTTCAACTGAGGCGGAGGCGCTTCAAAATCAGTCAACTGCAGTTGAGGCGGTGGAATTGACCTTGCCTGATTTGATCAATATTGTGATTCAGGGAAATCGGGATCTGAAGAATGCGGTGTTGGAGCGGGTGGTGCAACGGCAGGTGTTGGAGCAGGAGGAGAGTCGGTTTGATCCCCAATTTACGCCGGATTTTTCACTGCAGGTGGACCGGGATTTATCCAGTTCACCCCCCAGTTCAAATGGGGCCAGGTCGGATGATAATTTCGCCACTGTTGGGTTAGATGATCGCACGACGCTAAACCAGAGTCTGCAGGTTTCATCGACGTTGAGGACTCGATTGGGGACAGAGTTGAGTATTGGGGTTGACCCGATTGACGATGCCGGACGGGTGAACTTGACGGTGACCCAGCCGTTGTTGCGGGGGGCGGGGCGAGCGGTGAATGAGGCGCCAGTTCGACAGGCGCGCATTGCAGAGAGTAATAATGTGTTGGCGCTGCGGCAAGAGGTGATTGACACCATCACCACCAGCATTACCCAATACACGACCCTAATCCAGAGCCAGGAGGCGGTGGATATCCAGGTGCAAGCGTTAGAACGCAGACGACAACAGTTTGAGATTATCCAGGCATTGGTGGAGGCGGGCAGACGAGCGCGGGTGGATTTAATTGATGCGGAACGGACGATCGCAGAAGCCGAACTCGGTTTGCAAAATGCGCGAAACCAGCTATCTCAGGCGAATACGGACCTGCTTAATCTGATTGGCTCGGATACGATGATTCAGTTTGTCGCCCCGGAGGCGGCGCTGGATCAGCTCTTTGCGGCGTCTGTCCGCCAAGCCGCTGAGTTCAACCTGGATCAGCTAATCGGGCTAGCTTACCAGATCCGGCCAGATTATCTACAGGCGCAGTCCAACCTTGAACTGGAGGATCTGGGGCTGTTGTTGGCTGAAGATAACCGACGCTGGCGTTTAGATTTGGAAAGCACCACTCGCCTTGGCAACGCCTCTCCCCGGACGGGAGCAGTCCTGCAACTGACGCGCACGTTTGGCGATGAAAGTCTGGAAACCGCCGTCCAGCGCAGCCGCACCAATATCCTGCAGCAACAAAACACCTTGGCCCAGCTGACGGAGACGATACGCAATGAAATTACCGACCAACTGGGGGATGTGGATTCAGAACTGGCTCAAGTTGAATCGGCTCAGCGGGCGACGGAGGCGGCTGAACTGCAGTTGCAGATCACTCAGGAAAAGTTTCGGCGGGGTAGAGACGGGGTCAGCCTGTTTGATGTCTCCCAGCGGGAAGAGGATCTCGTGAATGCTCAAAACGCCGAACTCCAGGCTCGAATTAGTTTCTTTAACAGTATTGCGGAACTGGAGCGCTCGGTGGGCATTACGCTGGATACCTGGCGACCGTTGGTGGATTTGAGTCCGATTTTGGCGGAGGAGGATGAGGGGGGATGATTTGCTGGATTTTGGCAGGAGGGAGTCGCGGTAAAAGGGAGTGGATGGGTGGATGGGTGGATGGGTGGGTGCGATCGCACTGGTACAAACCTTGGCGCCCAGGGCAAAATCAGAAGTATTACTGGGTATCAACTTACGCCGGGACGTTCTGATGGAGCAAGAATACAGGAGACAGAATACAGAAGTCAGGAAGGAACTGGATTCTGTCTCCTGCCTTCTGTATTCCTTCTCTGCTGGATTGTCCCGGCTTAAGATGAAGCCCATATTACTGATCAAACAGTGCAAAAATGGCCATCTTAAAAGCAGATCCTGAATATCGGCGTAAATGCCTGCTGCTCTATGGAGCCTTGGCCGCCGTTGGCTTGGCGCTGGCGCATTGGGGGGCGCCGTTACTCAAAGCCTGGATTCTAGGCAAAGAACTTTCAGAGGCGATCCGTTTACTTCAGGTGTTGTTGGGTCTGATGGGGTTGCCGTTATTGCTGATGGCCTACTATTCCTATCGCTTAGCTAGAAAAGCGATCGCCAGCAGCCAATTTCCACCGCCGGGCATGAAAGTGCTACGCGATACAGAGATATTGGAAGGACCTGCAGCCAGACGCAAAGGACGCCAATTATGGGTTGTGAGCATTGCATTAGCCCTAATAGCCGTTATCGGCAGTGTCTATCTGCCCTATCTAGCCGGTCAACTTGACCACAACACCAACCCTCAATCGGTCTCCTTATCACAGCCTTAGATCAACCAATAAGCATTTATGTTGTTGGGAATCCACAGCTAAATATCCACCCATCCACCCATCCACCCATCCACCCATCCACCCATCCACCGTCTGCAATACAGATCCCCACCAAACATCACCTCGCCACCGCAGCCACCGTCGTCGGAATGGGCGGTTGAACATGCTCTCCAGCGCGAGCCCGATAAAGGTTGGCTAACCGCTGTTCGTAGCGGGCCAGATCCTGCTCAATCGTTTCTAAAATATCCACAGTCAGCGGATCGGTCAGCTTATTGCACAGGCGATAGGTATCAATCACGCCCGTTTGCACATCCCCCAAGGCGCGACGCAAAATGGAGATTTCATTGCTGGATTGCAACCAACTTCGGAGGGCGGCATAGGCCTCGCTACCCAAGGCTTGCCAGCTGACTTGTTCATGGAATGTTTTGTGCAGGCGCTCTTCTAGCCGCTTAACATGGCGTTGCTTCAGATCGCTAATCTCCTGAAGCAATAGACGCACATCGTTATCCGACACCCGATAGCTATATTGCCTGAAGGCTTCCAAGGTATACCGTTCACCGATAATGGCGGTGTTTAGCGCCTGGATAATCTCCTGTCGACTGGATCCACCCCAGGCTTCGCCCAGCTCCCACCATTCATGGGCGTGTTCGGTAGGATCCGGCAAGGCGGAGCCTTCAATGGTGAGGTCTAGCAGTCTGAGCAAATTGGTGGTGAAGATGGACAAATCCCCGGGTCTTCGAGCGGTGATCAGCGGCGCATCCACAATTGTGGGCGCATCCACATAGATGGCGCCTGCATTTTCGATGTCTTTACGAATGGCGCGCATGCCGGTGGCTTTTCTGCCCCTGAGCTGATCAATTTCGATCAATACCTGGGGACCAGACCCTACAGCGGCGATCCACTTCCCCTGGATCAGCGCATTCATAACAAAGCGAACCACGTTGGGATTGCTGCGAATACTTCCGCCGGGAATGACTAAGGCATCAAAGTCATCTGCAACCATCTCAGTTGTCGTGGCGTCGGGTTTAACCGTCAGGGTTCCTCGATAACTCTTATACTCATCATTCATGCGTGAGCCTAAAATCGTCACGATCGCGCCTGCTTTCTGCAAGGCGGTGTAAGGAATCTTAAACTCCAGGTCTTCAAATTGGTTTTCAATCAGAATGGCGACTTTCTTTGGGGTTGATCCGTTGTTCGATGTCATAATTGCTTCCTCAATGATTTAGCTTTATTTCAGTTGTGATGCAATTGTTGTCGCGGAGGTCCTGCCAGACCTACCCCTGCGATCGCATCTCCACACCCTGGGCAACATCCCTGCTGGATGCGATTTTCCAGCATTGACAATTGGCTTCTCCGGATAAGGGGCTGACCGCATCCAGGACAGTGGGTATCTTGACTCGCGGCTTCTGGCGCATTGCCGACGTAGACATAGTTGAGCCCCCCCGCCAGACCAATTTCACGGGCTTGATAGAGTTTTTCGAGGGAGGTGATGGGGACATCCCTCAATTTGTAATCGGGGAAGAAGCGACTGATGTGCCACGGCGTATCCGCCCCCAATTCCTGAACGATGAAGTCGGCGATATCTTGCAATTCAGCCAAATCGTCATTAATGCCGGGAATGACGAGCGTAGTGACCTCTAGCCAGATCCCCAACTGTTTCAATTTTTTTAGGCTGTCGAGCACCGGCTGCAACTGCGCCCCAATGTATTTCCGATAGGTTCGGTCACGGAAGGCTTTCAGATCGACATTGGCGGCATCCAGATAGGGCGCGATCGCATCTAACGTCTCCGAGGTCATATAACCGTTGGTGATAAAGACATTAGACAGACCCGCTCCATGGGCTAACCGAGCAGTATCGTAAGCATACTCAAAGAAAATAGTGGGCTCGGTGTAGGTGTAGGCGAGGGTCTTGCAGCCTGCTTGCTTGGCCTGCTCAACCAGGTGTTCGGGGGCGGCTTCGTAGCCGGCAATCAAATGCTCCAGCCGCGGCATCTGAGAAATTTCCCAGTTTTGACACCAGGCGCAGCGGAAGTTACAGCCTGGGGTGGCGACGGAATAGGCGGTTGAACCGGGGTAGAAGTGATAGAGCGGCTTTTTCTCAATCGGGTCTATGTGTTGGCTAATGGTGCGGCCATAGACCAGGGTGTAGAGAGTCCCGCCTTCATTTTCTCGGACCTGGCAAATGCCTAGCCCGCCTTCTGCAATTAGACAGCGGTGGGCGCAGAGATTACACCGGACCTTATTGTCCGCTAATTTTTCGTAGAGTAACGCTTCCTTCATGATGGGTCGCCTCTGTCTGGACAGAGGAAGTCATCCTACTGTTAACGTTAGGGAAGAAGTTTGAGGAAATTATGAAGGAGGGAGAATTCGATGCTGACCTTTCATCCGATTCTCGAACCGGAGGAACATTGGAGCGATCTCCTGGACAAGGAGGTGATTTACCTGGGCAATGAGGCTGATCCGGTTGAGATTGTGGCGATGCCGGAGGGGATGGCGTCGGGTCGAACCAGTATTAGCATACGGCTGGATTTGCCGGATGGTCGGGTGGTGATTGTGGAGACGGCGCTGTATGAGTTAGCTAGGGTGGTGCGGGAAATTCAGGAGCGATTTGGGGAATAGTCCCTTATGCCGGATAACACCCCTGTAAAGTTTTTTGGGCTGACTGTAGCAGGAACTTTGTAACACAGCACATTCGGGAAAAAAGTGGTTTAGATTTTTCCCCATTAGAGAATTATTATGACTCTGGATATACGGAATTTTTTTCAAGCCACAAATCCCAGTAGAACTCTGGCTGTGGAGAATGAGGAGGATCGCAAATATTACATCGACTTCTCCTCGGTGCGAGGTTGGCGGATTATTGAGGAACTGAAGGATAACATCGCCTTATGGTCACCCGATGAGCCCACCTGTGACCTCTTCACAGGGCATATTGGCTGCGGTAAGTCAGCAGAGTTACTGCGGTTAAAAGCCGACTTAGAACAGGAAGGGTTCCATGTTGTCTATTTCGAGTCTAGTGAGAACTTAGAGATGGGCAATGTGGATGTGGGCATTATTTTGCTGGCGATCGCCCACCGTGTGAGCAAAAGTCTAGAAGATTTTGGCGTCAGCTGCAAATCAGAGTACTTTCAAAATCTCTTCAATGAAATCAAAGAGATTTTACAGATGCCGATAGAGCTATCAGATATGAAATTCTCTGTCGGAATTGCTGCCATCACGGCTCAAGCCAAGGCGAATCCGAAGCAACTTGACAAGTTGCATGGCTTTCTGGAGCCACGCACCAATGGGATTATCGAGGCCATTAATCAGGACTTATTAGAGCCTGCGATCGCACAGCTGAAACATCAGGGCAAAAACGGATTGGTCGTGATTGTGGATAATCTCGACCGGGTGGACTTTTCTCAAAAGCCATGGGGTCGTCTGCAGCCAGAATACCTGTTTGTGGACAGGGGGGCGCAGCTCCGTGGATTACATTGTCACGTCGTCTATACGATGCCGCTGGCATTGCGGTTTTCGCATGACTATGCAACCTTAATCCAACGGATGGGATATCCCAAGGTCCTGCAGATGGTGCCTGTGCGGGGACGTGACGGCCATGATCATGAAGAAGGGATGGCGCAACTGCGACAGATGGTGTTGGCGAGAGCCTTCCCAGATTTAGCAGCAGATCAACGGATCGAAAAAGTTACCGCTGTTTTCGACCAGCCTGAGACCTTAGACCGGCTGTGCCGGGTCAGTGGGGGACATGTTTGGAATCTAATGAGTCTACTGAACGACTGGATTAAGAAGGAACAAAAATTGCCCCTATCCCTTAATGTTCTAGAAGCGGTAATTCGGGCGCGAGTCAATGAACTGGTCCTACCAATCACTGACGATGAGTGGGGCCTGTTGCGTCAAGTCGCCAAATTCAAGTATGTAGCGGGAGATACAGATTACCAGAAGCTGATCCGCAGTGGGTTTGTCTACGAGTATAGCGATCAAGATGGGTCTTGGTTTGATATTAATCCGATTTTGGCGGAAGCCTTAGACTTCAAGTTAAATAAAGAACAACAAATACTTAACAGGAGCCTACTCAAAGCCCAGCAGTTCTTCAGACTAACAGGTGCAAAAACTAGTCGGCAGGAGAATATACTTCGAGTTACATCAGTCTCAGGTGGACTCAAGTCTTATACCCCATTGCCAGTAATGTTTGCTGAGCAGCCCGTTGATCAAGATGTGCTTAAGTTGAAGCGACACGCAGCACAGTTGAGAGAAGCTCGTCAGCCACAAACGGGTTTGCTTCTTTACCAAAAACAACCTGACGCCCTATTCCGACTTCAGATGGCTGAAGTGCGTCTGCGCGACCATTTTATCCTTATTCCAATTCCATTTGCAGCCGTGGAGCAAGCCTTGATAGACGAAGCGACTTCGATAGGACTGCTTACCCAGTACATTAAGCGTTATATGCCCGACGCCGATCTGTTTGATGACCGTAACGCTATTGGGGATACCCTTTCCTTCTATGGTCGAGTTAATCTACTGCATAGTCTAGAGGAAGACCTCTGTCGCTGTCAGGGACTTGGACTATTTGGCATACGAAAATCAGGCAAGACGTCTGTGTTACTCCAGTTGGAGTTTTCTATGCGGCGGCATCCAGTCGTATATATCGACCTCCAGCCCTACGGTGGAAAGCTACGTTACGGGGCTGAATTATTTAACAAAATCCTCCAGAAGCTCTCGAATTTACTAAGGAAAAATAGCAATCAGCCTGCTCTAAAGTTTGATTTATTTGAACACGATTGCCCTGCTAAAGAAATTGCCACTGATTTTACCCAACAGGTTTGCAATTTTGCCGATGCTTTCCAAAAAGCGAAATACAAAGTTCCTATTATTTGTTTTTTGGATGAGATCGAGAGGATTCTTCCCACACAGACCGATCCCAAAGAACGGGTCGAGGAATTCAACGCTTTTTTTGGCGCGCTACGAGAATTAAGTCAAACCAGGCAACGCCTTTCCCTGCTATGTGCTGACGTACATTCGGATTTCAATCGGATTAATCATTGGTCTCAAACCAGTGTGCCAACTAACCCGGTTTTCCAATTCTTCAAGGAAGTGTTTATTTCTCCTTTCTCCCCAGAAGAGACAACAACCATGCTCACAGAAATAGGACAAATTATGGGAGTGGAATTTGATCGAGAACTCCTAGAAATTATCTATCAAGACAGTGGAGGACATCCCTTTATCGCTAGACAGTTAGCAAGCTTACTGTGGAAAAAGGCAACTAAAGAAAAACGTAACCAAATTGAATTGATCACATTAGCAGCGGCAAAACGCTATCTAAATAGCCCCTTTAAGTATTTGGATATCTTAAAAGCCTACTTTAGGGAGAACATATGGGCTGATCTAGAAAAGCGTAACTTTGACTCAGCAATGACTATTCTTCGCTTACTTGCTTGTAATGAAGAATTATCAGAAGGCGTAGCTGAAGAAATATTATTAGACCAACTCAGTAATAAGTTTACTAAGAATGACTGTGAGTCTGCTCTACTGTGGTTAGAAAATGTAGGATTGATAGTGCGGGAAGAATTAGGAGAGGAAGACCGCTACCGACTTGAAGTCCTGCTGCTGTCCCGTTGGTTGCGAAGGGAAATGAAACCAGAGGAGATGAGCCAATGGCGGATTCATTCGGACACTTTAGACTAGCCATTAACGATCCGTGTTATTTCTTTGGACGTAGCGAGCTGCTCTTGGAGGTCAAGCGATCTCCGTTTGAGGTTCGGATTCTTCTGGGAGGACGGCGTTTAGGGAAGACAAGCCTTCTCAATGCTATTCGCTGGAATCTGTTGGGCGCTGAAGAGCAAGCATCGAATCGAGCCTTGCCTGTTCTGTTTAACTTACAGCAAGAACAACCCAAGAATCTGGATAACTTCCGCTATCTCCTCATTGCTCGATTACAGGAAACCATTGAAAACCCCCAACCAGAACAAGGCTCAGGATTTGATTGGCAACATACCTATCGGCGCTTTCTGAGACAGCTTTCAGGCG
>JAAUYH010055906.1_pt1 | contig 14316 bp, 16 predicted proteins | sample 7278061 | NCBI WGS metagenome assembly JAAUYH01 (sample SAMN14350203, study PRJNA611818) | marine sediment metagenome | isolation source: surface marine sediment (0.6m) | place: French Polynesia: Moorea | collected 2018-08
ACGAGGCCCAATGGCGAGACTTCATCGACGAGCTCGACGTACCCGTCGACCCCGACCTGTTCCGCGTGTTCCTGCTCGGCGCAGCCAACAGCACCCAGGTCTGGTATCGAGCCGGGGGTGCCTCACCGGAAGCGATCGCCCAGTTCATCGTCGAAGTCCTACGCCGACCCATGGAGACCACCCCATGACCGACACCTCTACTGCGACCACCACCGATTCGCCCGGTGGCACCGATCAGCCGTTGCGGGTGCTCGTTACCAAGATCGGCCTCGACGGCCACGACCGTGGCTCACGACTGGTCGCCGCGTTCTTGCGCGACGCCGGTCACGAGGTCATCTACACCCCGCCGTGGCAGCAGGTACCCGATGTCGTCACGCTGGCCACCCAGGAGGACGTCGACGTGATCGGCATATCTTCGCTCGCGACCGATCACCTCATCGTTCCCGACCTGATGGCCGCATTGCGCGAGGCTGGCCTCAACCACGTGGCCGTCGTCGTCGGCGGGATCGTGCCCGCCCAAGAAGCGCCGCTGCTTGTCGATGCCGGTGTCCGGCAGATCTTCGGTCCGGGCTCGTCGCGAGAGGAGATCGTCGCTGCCGTCGAGCGATGGGGCGCCGAAGCCCGAACCACCAAGCTCGCCCAGGGAGGGTTCACCTGATGACCACTGTCGACCACAACCAGATGACCCTGCCCGGCTTCGAGGCCGCCAAGGAGCGGTGGGAGGAGGCCTACACCCACCAGCTCGGCGAGCCGAAAGTCATCCGCAACCGATCGGGGATCGAGATCAAGCCGATGTACGGCCCCGACGAGTGGGACGGCGCGAGCTACCTCGACACACTCGGGTTCCCCGGCGAGGCGCCGTACACCCGGGGCATCTACCCCACGATGTACCGGGGTCGCACCTGGTCGCAGCGCCAGCTGATCGGGCTGGGCACTCCCGAGGACTACAACGAACGCATCCGACTCCTGATCGACCACGGCTCGACCGCCATCTCGCTGCTGCCGTGCAACTCGGGATTCCGCGGCCTCGACTGCGACGAGACCCCGTTCCCGCTGCTGGGAACGTGCGGAACCGTCGTGAACAGCGTCGACCACATGGACGCCGCGCTCGACGGCGTGCCGCTCGGCGACATCTCCACCGCCATGAACGACCCCACGCCATTCACCCTGCTCGCCTTCGTGTTGGGCGTGGCCAAACGCCGGGGTGTGCCGTTCGACCGCATCACCGGCACGTCGAACCAGTCGGACTACATCTCTCACTACGTGGCGAACCACATGTTCTACCGACTGTCGCAGCCCGGCTCCCGTCGCCTGCTCGTCGACCATGTCGAGTACTGCCGGAAGGTGGTGCCGAACTGGAATCCGGTCTCGGTGGTCGGACAGCACATGCAACAAGCCGGCGCCACTCCAGCCGAGACGATGGGCTTCACTCTCTCGACGGCAATCCAGTCCGCCGACGACTGCATCGCCCGCGGGATGGAGCCCGACGAAATCCTGCCGCGCTTCACGTTCTTCTTCGACGTCTCGATCTCGTTGTTCGAGGAGGTCGCCAAGTTCCGGGCCGGCCGTCGCATCTGGGCCCGCATCGCCAAGGAGCGGCTCGGCGCCAAAGACCCTCGTTCGTGGCGGTTCAAGTTCCATGGCCAGACCAGCGGTGTCGACCTCACCGCCCAGCAACCGCTCAACAACATCGCCCGCGTGGCGGTGCAGGCCGTCGGCGGAATCCTGAGCGGCCTGCAGTCGATGCACACCGATGCCTACGACGAGGCGATCACTTGCCCGACGGAGGAGACAGCCCGCATCGCAGTGGCGACGCAGAACATCCTCCGCGAGGAAGCGCACCTGTGCGACGTGATCGATCCGCTCGGCGGCTCGTACTACGTCGAGACTCTCACCGATCAGATGGAGGCCGAGATCCTGGCCGTGATGGAAACGATCGACGCGGCCGGCGGCATGTACGAAGCGGTCGGCTCGGGCCTGGTCCAGACCATGATCGGCCAGTCGTCGCTGGCCGCCCAGAACCGGGTCGATTCCGGCGAGGAGAAGATCGTCGGCGTCAACTGCTTCGTTCACGACGGCGACGACCTCGCTCCCCCACCGATGCGGCCCGACGCCGACCGCATGCGCCGATGTGTCGACGACTTCATCGCGTTCAAGACCGCCAGGAGCCAGGCCGAGGTCGACCGCCGGATCACCGATCTGCGCCGCGCCGCCCAGAGCGCCGACCAGAACATATTCGCCCAAGTCGTCGACGCGGCCGAGGCCGGCGTGACCCACGGCGAGATCGTCACCGCCCTTCGAGACGAGCTCGGGTTCGGAGATCCGCTGATCGTCGCATGACCGACACCCAGGCACCCGCCTCCGCCTTCGAGCGCTTGCAGACCGGCGATTCCGCCGCGCTCGCCCGGGCGCTGACGATTCTCGAGACAGGAGGGCCGGAGGCCGACGGACTGCGGCGACGACTGCATGCGCTGGTCGGCTCGGCCCGGGTGGTCGGCTTCACCGGCCCGCCGGGCGTCGGTAAGTCGACCTTGGTCAACGCCTACGTCGGGGAGCTCCGGCGCCGGGACCGCAGCGTGGCGGTGCTCGCAGTCGACCCGTCGAGCCCCCTCACCGGCGGTGCCATCCTCGGCGATCGCACCCGGATGGGCGAGCACACTTCCGACAGCGGCGTGTTCGTGCGCTCGGTCGCGTCGAGGGGCCATCTCGGTGGCCTCGCCCTCGCCGTGCCGGCGATGCTCGATGCTCTCGATGTGGCCGGCTACGACGAGATCGTCCTCGAGACGGTCGGCGCCGGGCAATCCGAGGTCGAGATCAGCCGCTTCGCCGATACCACAGTCGTACTCAACGCCCCGGGGCTGGGCGACGACGTCCAGGCGATCAAGGCCGGAATCCTCGAGGTAGCCGATGTGCTCGTCGTCAACAAGGCCGACCTCCCGCTGGCCACTCAGACCGTGGAGCAACTCGAGTCGATGCTGCACCTTCGGGCCGACGACCACATTCCGGCGGTCGTGCTCGTGAGCGCCACCGAACGAACCGGCATCGCCGAGCTGGTCGATGCAGTCGGCAACGCCCAGCGCCTCATCGGTGACACTGCGGCCGGCCCCCGGCGCCGCGCCACCGAACTTCTCCGGCAAGTGGCGCTCGCCGAAGCCGAACGAATGCTCGGGGGCGATGCTCTCGACGAGCTGGGTGCCGCCGTGCATCGCGGCGAGCTCGACCTGGCCGACGCCGCCCATCGACTCCTCACCCGATCCATCCACTTCAACGGAAGGACCCATGATGACTAGTGCCCGACTGCCCGAGGTCGTTCTCTGCGGAGGCAAGCGCACGCCGTTCGGCGACTTCGGCAAGTCGCTCAAGGACGTCCCGGGCCCCGACCTCGGCATCCACGCCGCCGCGGCCACCCTCGACGGCGTCGATCTCGACCCTGCTGCGGTCGACCATCTGGTCTGCGGCAACGTCATGCCAGTCGACCAGGGCGGCTACTTCGCCAGCCGGGTGATCGCCCTCGGCGTCGGTATGGCCGAGGAATCGAGCGCGCTCAACGTTTCCCGCGCCTGTGGTTCGGGCACGCAGGCCATTGTCAGCGCCGCCGAGCAGATCATGACCGGACATTCTGTGATCGCCCTCGCCGGCGGCTACGAGAACGCCTCGCGTGCGCCTTACGCCCTGACCGACGCCCGCTGGGGCATGAAGCGGGGCGCCGGCGAGATCGTCGACACCATCGACTACGGCTACCGCGATCCGTTCGATCTGTCGCTGATGGGCGAGACCGCGGAGAACCTCACCGACGAATTCGGCTACGAGCGAACCGATATGGACCTCTATGCGCTCGAGAGCCAGCACCGGGCTGCCAAGGCGATCGAAAGCGGTTTTCTCGGCGAACAGGTGGCGCCGATCGAGGTTCCCGCCGGTCGGGGCGAGACCCGGACCTTCGAGATCGACGAGTTCCCTCGCCCCACCACCAGCCTCGAGAAGCTCGGCACCCTCCGCCCCGTGTTCCGCGAGGGCGGGCGCATCACCGCCGGCAACTCGAGCGGCATGACCGACGGCGCCGCCTTCGTCGTCGTCGCCGAGCGAAGCCGGGCCGAAGAACTGGGCCTGACCCCGCGGGCACGAATCGTCGACTGGACGGTGGTCGGCGTTCCGCCCCGCATCATGGGCTGCGGTCCGGTGCCGGCGATCCGGCGGCTGCTCGACCGCCGCGGCCTCGCCGTCAGCGACATCGACTACTACGAGATCAACGAGGCCTTCGCCGTCGTCAACCTCCACGCCGAACGCGAGCTCGGCGTGTCGCGAGAAGCGTGCAACCTCTACGGCGGAGGCATCTCGATCGGTCATCCACCCGGCGCCACGGGCGTACGGATGACCCTCACCGCCATGCACCACATGGAGCTCACCGGCGACCACACCTCGATCATCTCGATGTGCCTGGGAGCGGGTCAGGGGATGGCGATGCTGATCGAGGCGATCAACTGACCGACTGTCCAAACGTCATCTACCAGGGCAAGTCGAGGCAGACGGCCCGGTGCTCCTGCGGCATAAGCTGAGGCCATCGACGATCTAGAACGGTTGGAACTGGCGTCGGCGGCGATGCTGTGGGACTGGCTCGAAGCCCATCACGGCCAAGAGGAGAGCATCCTCCTGGTCACGTGGAAGGCAAAGGATGTTGACCGTTACGTCTCGCGAGACGACGTTCTCGACGCGCTCATCGCCTACGGCTGGATCGACGGTCGCCGCTTCAAGCTCGACGACGACCGCACCATGCAGCTCGTCTCGCCGCGCCAACAGCACGTTTGGGCCCGGTCCTACCGAGATCGTGCGGAGCGCCTGATCAGCGACGGCCGCATGCGCCCACCGGGCCGCGCCGCTGTCGACAGAGCCAGGGAGCTCGGGACCTGGGACGCAAACGACAGCGTGGACAGGCTGGAGGTGCCCGACGACCTCGGCGCCGCTCTGGAATCACACCAAGCCACAGCCTGGTGGGCCCGAGCAGCACCGTCGTATCGCCGGAACGTCCTGCGATGGATCGCCGCCGCCAAGCGCGAGCCGACCCGAGCGAAGCGTGTCGACGTCGTCGCCGATCACGCCGCTCGGGGCGAGAAGGTCCCCCACTACTAGGGATGATCAGCGAGTCGTGACCACTTCTCTCGTCACCGGCGCCAACCGCGGCATCGGCCGCGAAGTCGCCATCCAACTCGCGGCCCGCGGCCATCACGTCCTGGTCGGATCCCGTAGCGCCGACAACGCCCAGGATGTCGTCGACCAGATCACCACAGCCCACGGCAGAGCGACCGTCGTCGAGCTCGATATCTCGGACCTCGGCTCGATCAACGAAGCGATCGACCAGGTCGCGACGATCGGGGGACTTGACGTGCTGGTCAACAACGCCGCGATCCACTACGACACGTGGCAACGGGCCATCGACCCCGACTTCGCTGTCGTCCGAGAGGCCATCGAGACCAATGTGTTCGGCACCTGGCAGCTCACCGCCGCCCTGGCACCAACGCTCGGCCGCAGCGAGCACGCCCGCATCGTCAATGTCTCGTCGGGGGCCGGAACACTCGCCGACATGGGCGGCCACATCCCCGCGTATCGCGTGTCCAAGGTGGCCCTGAGCGCTCTGACGAGAATGTGGGCCGCCGAGCTCCCCGACGCGCGTGTCAACGCCGTCTGTCCCGGCTGGGTCGCAACCGACATGGGCGGTGCCGGCGGCCGTCCGGTCAGCGAAGGCGCGGCGGGAATCGTGTGGGCGGCCACACTCCCCGAAAACGGACCGACCGGCGGCTTCTTCCGAGACGGACAGCCCGTCCCCTGGTAGCCCCTGGCGTAGTAGAAGTCAGACATGAGCCAAGCCGTCCGAGAATCCGACCACGGCGCTGTACGGCGCCTCACCCTGTGCCGACCCGACGACTACAACACGATCACCCCCGCGTTCCGGGACGAGCTCGGAGCGGCCCTCGACGCCGCCCAGCGCGATTCGTCGATACGGGTCATCTTGCTCGATGCCGAGGGTCCGGCCTTTTGTGCGGGCTATGGCCTGGACTGGTCGACCGCAGCTCAAGCCGAAGACGAGGCCGTCAACACCAGGGTCTGGGACACACCGACCGACCTGCATCTCATCGGCCCCTACGCCGAGACCTGGGCGAAGCTGCACGACTCGAAGAAGCCGACGATCGCCGCAGTGCAGGGTTGGTGCATCGCCGGCGGCACCAACGTCGTGTTCAACGCTCACCTCATCATCGCGGCGGAGTCCGCGAGGTTCGGCTATCCACCCTCCCGGGTGTGGGGTGTGCCCGAGGCCCCTTGGAACTGGGTGGCCCGGATGGGCTTGCAGCAGGCCCGCCGGTACATGCTCACCGGCGACGAGTTCTCGGCACGCGAGGCCCTGGAGATGGGCGCGGTGCTCGACGTCGTACCGGACGACGAGCTCGAGCGGCATGCGATGGACCTGGCGCAGCGCATCGCCCAGGTCCCCTCCAACCAGCTCGAGATGATCACGATGGCCCTCAATGCGGTGGCCGACCATCAGTTCGACCCGCCGGCATCCCGACTCCTCGGAACCATCTTCGATGGCGTGGCCCGCCACAGCCAGGAAGGCATCGACTTCGTGTCGAGATCGGCCGATGTGGGGTTCAGGGAGGCCGTTCGTGAGCGCGACCGTGCGTTCCAGGACTATGGCGAGCGTCCGAAGCCCGAGCCGCCAGAGCCGAGCTGAGCGAGAGACGACCGAGATGCCACGGCCGTGTCCGAACGGGCGGTCGGGGACGGCTTCGGGTGGTTGCTCAGCTCAGTGACAACCGCATCATGGGATTGTGGGGCGCACGGCGTTGCACCTCCTCGAACCCCAGTCGGTGGAATGTTGATGCCACACCGGTGTAGATCGTCGACTCAGCCTTGTGTTCGGTGGTGTCCCACGGATAGACCTCGATGGCGTTACCGCCTTGCTCGCGCACGAATGACGCGGCTGCCTTGGTCAACACGGTGGTGAGGCCGCGGCCTCGGTGGGACTTCCTGACGACGAAACACGACAGCGCCCACACCCCATCGATGTCGAGATCGGTCTTGAAGTACCGAGAGTTCGCCAAGCCCGGCAGGCGGTCGCGGGGCATCACCCGACACCACGCGATGGGCGTGTCGTGTTCGTATGCGATCAGGCCGGGTGGCGGTCCCGCGTCGACCACTGCCTGGAAGTGCTTCCTGTTCTGGGCCTTGCTGCCCCCACCGGTGCCTTCACCCCACGCGCTCGACGATGGTGCGATCCAGTACATGCACCAGCACCCGCCTATGCCACCTCTGCCCAGTACCGCTACGAAGTCCTCGAAGCGGTCAGGGCTCAGCGGCTCGACATCAAAGCCATCAAATCTCACCCGACAACCTCACTGGTCCGGGCCAACAACACGAAGGGGCCCTTCCAGCGAGCATATTGTGGAGCGCGACCCGGGGGGCTGCTGACGAACCCGATCCGTTGCGCCCGAAAGGAGACCTCTGTGTACCGGTTCCGCAACATCTCGTTCAGCCCCCTCGCTGACAGGGACAATCCCTCCGCCGTTCGACGTGTCACTGAACTCGCCGAACGCAACCATGCCCGGCTCACCCTGCTCGGCGCGGTTCCCGAGCCCTCGAGGCTGCAACGGGTCGTGCACCGTGCCGACTACCTCGACGAGATCCAAGCGGCCGAGACCAAAGCGATGGCAGCGAAGCTCGCCCGCTGCTCACCCAAGGACAGCGATGTGCAGGTCGAGATCAAGATCACGACCGGGAACCCATCGTTGCGAATCATCCAACAAGTCCTCGCCGCCGATCACGACCTCGTGGTGGTGACCACCGACGAGGACGATGAAGACAGGGCGACCATCAATCGTCTCTTGCGCAAGTGTCCCTGCCCTGTATGGATAATCCGGCCGACCCGGGCCCGAATCCAGCGAGTGCTGGCCGCAGTCAATCCGGACCCCACCGAAGCAGAGCTCAACCGCACCATCGTCGAGCTCGCCACATCCATGGTCAAGCTCCACGGCGGCGAGCTCCACCTCGCCCACGCATGGGAGCTGTACGGCGAGAACACGATCCGCCACTCAGCGTTCTTGCACACCCCGGCTGCGGAGCTCGAAGACCTCCTTCGCAACGAAGAAGCCAGTCACCGCGCCGCCCTCGACGAGCTGCTGACCGACGCCGGCGTCGCTGACGAACCCTGGCAGATCCACCTCCACAAGGGCTCGGCATCCGCAATCGTGCCCCAAGTGATCAAGAAACAACGCATCAACGTCCTGGTCATCGGCACTGTCGCCCGCACCGGCGTCACCGGCATCGTCATCGGCAACACCGCCGAGTCGGTCCTCGACGACGTGCGCTGCTCGGTGATTGCCGTCAAACCACCCGACTTCGTCTCACCAATCCAACTCGCCCACTGACGAACGCGGATAGAACATTGCCGAGCGCTAGGGCTCGCAGCTCCGAGCCCTAGCAGGAGGCGATGACCGTGCCGGTACCGACGTCGACCGGAGGTGGTTGGCTGCCGTCGTTGGCGGGCTGCTTGAGCATCGGGCCGACGTATGCGGCGGTGTCGCCTTCGACTACGAACAGCGACTCGTCGAGCACACCGGCCTCGCCCGGTGCTGGGTAGTAGGCAACAGGCCCTTGCTCGCCCTCAGGGTTCGCGATGGTCAACGAGATGCTGCCCAGCCAGCCGTCATCGACGCGGTTGACACCGCCACCGAGGGTGACCTCGTTGTCACCGATGCGGTAGGAGTAGGTGAGCGCCTCGTTCGAGATGCTGCATGCCAGCGCACCAGGCAGCTCGAACGAATAGTCGAGCCCATCCACGGACGCGGTCGCTTGGCCTGATGGGGGGGCGTCCTCAATCGTGGCGCCCGAGGTCTCGTTCCCATCTTCAGCGGTGTCGGTATCGTCCGTGTCCGCGGTCGCGGACTCGTCGGTCGAGGGCCCCTCGGCACTCTCATCACCGCCGCCACAGGCCAAGGCAACGAGCGCGATCGCGACAAACACGGTCAACCATCGGCCGTAACGCCTCACGCGGGCATTTTCGCACAGATCGTTCACCTGCGCCGCTGCACAGACCCCACTCCCCGGCGCAACGGGTTGGGATCGAGGGAACCGGCGCGGCGAGCGCCCGAGCAGCGGTCCCTGGTCAGTATCGTCGGCGGCGTGTTGGCATCACTGTTCGATCAACCGTTGCTGCGCTCACGCCTGGTCGATGGCTCCACCGTGTACCGCACGATGGGCCACGGATCTCCCGTGTTGCTGATCCATGGCTACCCGGAGACTCACGTGTGCTGGCACGGCATCGCACCCAGACTCGCGGAGGCCTTCAAGATCGTTGCCGCGGACCTGCCCGGCTACGGCGACAGCGATGTGCCACTCGATGAGGATTGGCGTTTCTCCAAACGGTCCATGGCCACATCGCTTGTTGAAATGATGTGCCAGCTCGGCCACGACCGCTTCGCTGTCGTTGGCCACGACCGGGGCGCACGAGTCGCCTACCGCCTGGCCTTGGACCATCCCGACATCGTCCAGTCACTGACCCTCATCGACATCGTGCCCACGATCGAGGAATGGGAAATGATCGACGGACCCGGGTCCCTCGCCACATTCCACTGGCCATTCCTCGCCCAGCCCGATGGGCTTCCCGAAGCGCTGATCGCCGCGGCCACCGACGCCTGGCTCGACCATCTCATGGCGTCCTGGTCGACCTACCCGCAGCGAATACCCCCAGAGGCGATGGCCGAGTACCGACGATGTTTCCGACAACGCAAGGTCATCGACGGAACATGCGCCGACTACCGCGCCGGCGCAACCATCGACGTCGAACACGACCAGTCAGATCGCGACGCTGGCGCCAGAATCAGCTGCCCCGTGCTGGTGTTGTCCAGCGCCGACCGAGGTGATCTCACCGAGACCTGGGAGCACTGGGCAACCGACCTCACCACCGCCGTCCTCGACGGCGGCCACTTCCTACCCGAAGAGAACCCCGAAGCCGTACTCCACCACCTGCTCCCGCATCTCCAACACCACTGAGTCGGCTGACCCGAAGATCGGTCCAGCTGACCTGACCCCGAAGCCTTACTGGCATACCGGGCAGTAGCGTGATGGTGTGACCGACCGACACCTCGGCGACCAGGGTCGGATCGCACGAGGCCGGGCGCTGCCCCTCCGCTACCTCATGCTCGGCGCCGCACTGGTCTCGATGGGACTGACCTGGGCAGTGGCCACGTCACACAACGTGTCGTATCAAACCCTGAACCGGCTCGTCATCTTGGCGATCGCCATCGGCGTCTTACTCTTGGCACGCCGTCGCTGGTTGTGGGTCCTCGCGTCGCTGCTCACTGCCGGCTGCCTCTACGTCGGCGTACGTCTGGGAGGCCTGATCGGGATCACGATCATCGTGATCGGTATCGGAATCGGGTCCATGGCGCTCATCACTGCTCTCGACGAGACCCGGCGAGTCATCACCCGTCGTCGCCAAATCAATCGGCGGCGATTCGTCGACGTAGAGAGTGGCGACGATTGGGAAGTGGTCTGAGAGGAAGTCGACGCCGTAACCGCCGTTGACGGTCTCGAACCGCGCGGGCTCGGCCTCGCGGGCGAAGATGAAGTCGATGTTGTACAGCCCGTACTTCGTACGCCAGCTGTTGAGCGAGCCGATGAGGTCAGATACCGGCGCCGAGGTCCGAACATCATCCAGCTCATCGAACAGTGGGTCCAGTGCCGAGTCGAGCGCGACCGCGTTGAAATCCCCCGTCACGACGACGGGCCCGCTCGGCGAGTACTCATCGATCCGCTGAACCAGCAACCGAGCGGACTGCGCCCGGGCGGTGCCACCAAGGTGATCGAAGTGCGTGTTGAACACCGTCACCGACTCTCCCTCGTTACGGGGCGCCAGCTCCGCCCAGGTCACGATCCGATGACAGGTGGCATCCCAACCGACGGAGGGCATGTCCGGCGTCTCGCTCAGCCAGAAGATCCCTTCACGCTCGAGCTCGAACCGGTCCGCCCTGAAAAAGATCGGCCCGAACTCACCGGAACTGCTGCCGTCCTCGCGGCCACCTCCGACCCAGTCATAGGCGACGAGTACTTCGGCCAGATCCTCGACCTGATGAGCCAGAGTTTCCTGGAACCCGATGATGTCGGGCTCCTTGTCACGTAGCATCCGTCCGATCGCCGGCAGCCTCGCGGACCAAGGCGATTCCCCCGGGGGCTCGGCGTGAAGCACGTTGAACGACATCACTGACACCTGAGCCTGATCTGGCCCAGGGTCCGGCATACGCCCACAACCGGCGACTGCCACAACGGCGGCAAGAACGCAGATCAGTCGTAGCGCTGCCAGGGGTAGCAGACGAACGGGTTCGCGCCGAGAATCCAACTCGCGTGACCCTACGCCGCACACGAGATCGGACCCACCCCGCTCACACAAGCCCCGGACACCCCCGATGCCCACCCCAAAAGGGATTCGATCGATCAGTCGGCGAACAGATTGTCGAGCCGGTCGCCGATCCAGTCGAGAAAGGCTGCCTGAGCGATGAACTGCAGGACGTACCAGGTGACGACCAGCACGGCGGCGAGGACGATCGCGGCTCGCGTCCATCGCCAGACCCTGCGGAGGAAACCGGTTGCGGCATCGCTGTAGCGGCCGAAGGTGCTCTGCGCCCTCCGGGTGAGCTCGGTGGCGGCGCGTGCGACCTCCTCGCGAGCCGCCTCTCGGACCTGGGTGACCATCTCCTCGGTCTCGCTCGCTCGATCCCGAAACTGATCTGGTGGCGACAGGGTCCGTCGTTCTTGCGCCCTCTGGCTCTCGTCGTCGGGCCGCCGGGCCGACGCGATTTCGCCGGCGCTGGGCGGGGCCCGCCACTCGTCCGCCCAGTCGGCCCCCTCCCACCAGCGGAGGCGTTCGCCTTGCTCGGGGTCTGGGTACCAGCCGGCCGGTGGAGCGTCCTCCAACCTCACCGACGGTCCTCGCCGGACGTCGGCGGCGGCAGGTCGACTCGCTCGGACTCGTCGGGGATCGGGAGACCCCGCTTGGGCCGGACTTGGTCGGCATCGTCGTCGCTGCGGACCGTCTCACCGAGCGCGGCGACCGTTGCCAGCAGTCCGGAGAACTCGGCCGGAATCACGAGCTTCGTAGCCCGGCCGTCGCCGATGCGTTCGAGGGCGGCCAGGTACTCCACGGTGAGGACGTGGTCGTCGGCCTCGGCCTCCTTGATGCCAATCAACCGGGCCTTGGCGGCAGCGCCCTCACCGATACCGAGCTTCTCCAACCGCACTCGGTCGGCTTCGGCACGTAGTTCGATCGCCCGTGCGTCACCCTCGGCGTCGAGAACGGCCGCCTTCTTCCGACCTTCGGCGGCGAGGATCGCGGCTTGCTTCTCGCCGTCGGCGCGGGCGATGGCGGCTTCCTGGTAGCCGTTGGCCTCCGTGACGGTGGCCCGGCGATCGCGCTCGGCTCGCATCTGGGCGTGCATCGCCGAGACGATGTCCGGCGGTGGGTCGATGCGTTGGATCTCGACCCGCACGACGCGTACGCCCCACTTGTCGGTCGCGTCGTCGAGCACTTCGCGCAGCTGGCTGTTGATCGTGTCACGGGACGTGAGCGCTTTGTCGAGCTCGAGATCACCGATGAGGTTGCGGAGGTTCGTCTGGGCCAGCTTGGTGATTGCGGTGAAGAAGTCGGCCACGTTGTAGACGAGGCGCTGGGGGTCGGTCGCCTCGTAGTACACAACGGCGTCGACGGAGACGACGACGTTGTCCTTGGTGATCACTTCCTGGGGAGGGACGTCGACCACCTGCTCCCGCATGTCGATCAGCTGCATCCGTTCGATGAACGGGAGGATGAGGTTGAACCCGGGCTGCTTCGTCGTCTTGTAGCGGCCGAGTCGCTCAACGAGGCCCTGCTGGAACGGCCGGACGATCTTCACCGCCTGGGCGAGTACAGCGATCAGCACGATGGCGATGGCGGCGGTGAAGATGGCGGCGGCGGTCATGAGCTCTCCCCTTCCGTGTCGTTGGTCTCCGGGCCGGCAATCTCGACAGGCTGGACGACGACGCGCGTGCCCTCCATGGCGGTGATCCGCACCTTCGTGCCCTCGGTCAGTGTCGCCTCGTCGTGGGTGATCGCCCCCCATGTCTCGCCGACCACGGAGATGCGGCCCGAGCGGGCCGTGTCGTCGGGGTCGACCTCGGCGGTGACGATGGCGGTCATGCCGACGAGCCTTTCGGCACCGACACCGGGCGGTAGGAGGTGATCGTCGAGGAAGTTTCGGGCCCAACGGTAGAAGCCGAGCCATAGCGCGGCGCCGCCGAACACGAACACCGCCCACTGGACCTCGATCGCAACGTCGTAGAACCCGAGGATCGAGGCGGCGAAGGCGGAGACGGCGAACGGCAGGAGGATGAAAGAGCCGCCGAGAATGGTGATCTCGATGAGGGCAAAACCGACCGCGATGAACAGCCACACCCATGGCCACACATCGAGGTCAAGGCCGAGATCGAGCACAGCCCCACACTAGGTGCGGGGGGACGTCTCGGTCACCCGGCTCGCGTCATCGGCATGAAGGTGGGCGTGCGACCTACTCGATTAGAGAGTTCGCGTCATGCGTACGAAAAGGGTCGGCACGAAGCGCAGACGGGGCCATTCAGACGACTCGGAGAATCCCCTCCTGGCATACAGCCGACGAGCACCGGTGTTCTTGGCGGCGACATCGAGCGTGAGCCTCGCTGAGCCGTTGCCCGTTCCACGCTCGACAACGTCGTCCAGCAGAAGTGAGCCGATCCCAGCGCCTCGGAGCTCGGGGTCAACGGCGATGGCCTGCAGGTAGAAGTCGCCTTCGGGCACGGTCTCGAGGATGCGCCACACCGGCGCCAGCAGAAGCCGAGCGATCTTCATCCGGCGCGCGGCGCGTCCGGCGGCACGCTCGAGGGGTTCGTCGGAGAACTCACGGTGCTGCTCACTCGAGTACGCCAGGCTCATGCCGACGATCGAAGAGTTGCGCTCGGCGAAGACCACATGCTCGAACGCCAGCGAGTGGCCCGGCTCGGTAAATGCGTCGGCAATGATGCTCTCGGACTCACGGCCGAGCATGAGACCGAAGAAGCCCTCGGCCGCCTGATCGAGATAGCGGGCGAACACCAACCCTTCGGCACGTTCGGGTGTGGCCGGGCTCAACCGTGTCTTCTGATCCGCCATCGCCAGAACCTACCTGGTCCATTTGCCGGCGGTACCTCCGATCCCTTCTCTGTGCACCTGCTGTGTTCCTGCTATCCGTTGCGCAGCGTTCTCGGCTGGTTCTCAGGTCGGGCTGG
>JAAUYH010163376.1_pt1 | contig 14315 bp, 11 predicted proteins | sample 7278061 | NCBI WGS metagenome assembly JAAUYH01 (sample SAMN14350203, study PRJNA611818) | marine sediment metagenome | isolation source: surface marine sediment (0.6m) | place: French Polynesia: Moorea | collected 2018-08
ATTCTCACATAAGCAGCGGAAGTGCAATGCACTACTGAAAGTAATGGAACTGCTGTAAAATCCGAATTCATCTTGAGTTGCGTCGGAGACTCAAAAAGCGAAATTTTTATGCACAGTCGGTATTGCATACCTACGTTACTTCTTTTTCGATAACGAGAAACAAAAATTATCAATCTAAGTATATATGCTATACCTGTTCATTGCCTCATTTCTCAATCATTTTGATTTGCTCAATTTGAGTATAGTCAATAAGGAAAATTTTCGAATTGATTTTAACGCACTATAAACCACTAATATGTAGTATGGATCAATTTAAAGACTTGGAATAGATCCGGAACTGTAAGCCAATATTCTTAAGAATATTTCGATTCCGATGATTTTAAATTTGCATGTGCGCAACGAACAGGCATGTGATTTGAAGCTCCCAGTAGAAGAAAGCCACTAAATCATTTTTTAATTCTGATAACTCATGAGGATTAGGATCCGAAAACTTTGATGCTCGATTCCTCTCATCGTAATATGCTTAATGAAAGAATGTCACACTGCGAAAACTTTTTGAAAAATGTACACAGCTCACAAGGCTTATTGTCTTAGATTAATTGGCAGAACAACGTCTCCAATTGATTGCAGAGAATTACACGTAGGGTATTTTATAACTTACTGCTTACAGTTATAGAAAAACCATTTTTTCGCTCTCATCAATTTCTTGCGCTTAAAATTTGTTTTAGTCTACAATAAATTCAACACTACTGATGACTGTTAGCTGGCCCCATTGTGCATTATCTACATTTTTCTCGGCTGGATACATTTCCGTTATTTTGCTACTAGTCATAAAAATATTGAATTCATTTTTCTTACTGGTATGGTAAAAGACGTTGTAACCAGTGTTGGTCACAATACTATTTCTGAACATTGCAGAACATGGACGCAATACTAAATTGCAATATTTACTCACATCTTGATGCAATAAGGATTGCAAAGCCGAGGATAAGTCCAATTCGTACTGCATTATACTTCTAGTTGACTTTGCGTAGACCAAAAAGTCTCCTTGAGCCCCACCAATTATGGGCTTGACTGAACTTTTCTTCTACATATTGAAGAATCTAGAGAAATAATTGTTCTTTTGGTTTGACGATGTCCACTCGCGTGTCGAGTAAAATTCGTTTATTCAATACTTCAGCAATATTTCTTAATTTGCAATACGTACTGCAATACCAGTCCTACTCGCAATTCATTATTGCAATAAAGTATTGCAATATATCGGTATTCCAATACCGTATATTGCGCACCATCACTGGTTGTAACCCATTAAACTTGTATGTTGGCGACTTCACCAGGCGGACCTGGCCGAATTCGATTTCTATGGTCCCTCCAGTCCGCTTTGACTAGTTTCCAGACACTTCTGGGTGACGACTCCAAGACGATACTTCCTACGATTTGAGCTAATACAGTTCATGTCGCAACAACGAGAACAAAGAAGGCTGGAACCAAAGTGCCGATATATGCCCCAACTAGTATTTTCTTCTTTTCAACCAGAACTGTTCCGGAAGGCGAGGTCACGAACCCCCCTTCATAAAGGCGTTTGCGCGAAACTCAGCAACCCTTGCATGGTCCCTGAGAGCTCCACGAAGATGCAGACTTGACATTGAGCCCATCAAGAACCGATGTTACAGTACATGTGTATCCTTTCGATAAGATGACTCGGCCTTAATGCAGATACTGCGACTCTCACCACACCATTTTGTCAGAACCCCTGTATGTCAGTCTATTCGCCGAGAATCCAGGTAGGACAAGATCGAACTCTATGAGAAACATGGCCAAGGTTGCGAGCGTCAACAAGTCGTTCTGTGCGTGATTGTAGATCTGCGGTCTTTCTCATGTACACTTGAAGAAAGCGGCGAAAGCCGTGTTCTCAGTGCCATCGAAACGAAACAATTTTGCGCCCCGATTATACTCATTGATTGTGAGATATTTCTGCTGCGTGAAACAAGTATCTATGCTGGAGAGAAAATTTTGTGGAAGTAGACCTTCCTAAAGCCCAGGCTGCGTGCGAACAGTACAGAACTGTTTCGCACAGGGTCGGGAGAGCAAAATTCACTATTCGCAAAGTTCTGCTGATTTGATTTTAGCTGAGGTAGAACAACTCGTTGTCGACACGATGATACTATCAGATTAAACTTTGAGTGTCACCTTAAGGAAGTCTTTCGATTCAAAACGCTCCATTTACGACCCGCAACAAATATAGCTACGGTCAACGTTCCACATTGCAAGAAACAGTGTTGATATTGTTCTGAATCCACACCGCTCCTAGAGAATGACTTTGATTTGTCGACAAACATGGGCTAATGGATTGTGATAGGCCGTCGAACTGGTCGGCAGGCTGTCATGCCGTTCCCTTTCTACAACTGTGAAGGCGTTTGTTTTTATGAGTACTCAGAAAATGGAAGTAATATAGCTATTCATCTAGAACAGAAACATAACTTGGGTGTAATATGGCGCTGAACATGCCTGTCATCGAAGCTATATCGGAGAAAAAAATAGCACCGATTGACCAGCAAGAACAGTACAGCTGTTCGACTAAGTGAGAGGGCGACCAAAATGCATCGAAGGTGAACGAAGAAACAGGCCAAGTGCAACACCTAATTAATGTATGCCTTCTTCAATTGTGGCATCGCAAAGCAATTAGAAATTAATGCTGCAGTTGGGCTAATTAAGAAGAGCTGTAGAGTCAGCGGGGGGCACTTTTTAATGCGCTGAAGGTATCTTGAAGTTGTGAATACTAATGATGGTTTGCCAGCTATTCCTAGCAGTTCATGTCCATTCAGTTCCTTCTTATGTTTGAGGAACCTTCGTAAGGTGCACATTTACTTTTCGTCATCACCGAAAGCTACCTTCTAGGAGGGCTTAATTTGGCGATTGGGTACAATTTGGCAGGATGAATTTATACAAAAATTTTGGGACTGCAGTTTCATGAACTTCACGCCAAAATATATATATGCGTTTGTCCAAGAATCTTCACCGACTAGCACTGCAGTGCTGTCAACATTTATGACGCCTGTCAAAATAGTGCTTCATATACTCAGGAAACACTTAACTCATATTAGCGTTGACTCGTCTCGTTGCGTCCACTTTAACTACTTTCAAGCCCATTCTATTATCTAGCTGTCTTGATATTCTATAATGCATCCACCCATGTGAAGACGAACTCTTTACAAACCTCGACGTGATGTCCGAGATGCCGAGAGGCAAATTTAACGTCAACTTGCCCTGCCATTAATACAGCAAGGGAGCAGCGCATTGCATGTTGCCAAATATAGTGGAGTGTCATACACTTCTGTACGCCGGATAAAACAGGCACCTATCTCTAGCGATAATATCAATCTTCACATACTAGTTGATGCGACGAATAATCGAGCAGGGCAGAAACCAGTTTTGTTGTCGCATGAGAACGAAATGATAAAGCATCGGATTTGCTATGCTGCTTCTAGGGGATTTGCCATGGATATCAACATGTTCAAAAAGTCATGAATCAAGGAGCCTCCAACGGTCGATGTTCGTTGCAATTGATGCATAGAGTTCCAATATATGCAACGATACGACAATGGCGTTCTCTCAATTGTGATATAACGCACAGACAAACTGAGTACAAGGAATCTGCTGAGCTTAATGCTAAGAGGTACGAGCATGTTATATCATTCGAGTGTTCTATTCGAAACGTACAATTCGGTATTACTGATATTTTCGACAACCTCTACCACCTTTGAAGTACGGATGAGACATCAACTGCGAGGATACGAGGCGCATAGTCAATTTTTTTAAATCCGTGAAACATATTATGGAGAATATCACATAATAAGCAGTCGGGAGCAAAGCATGCACGTCACATGCGTCGTTTGTGTGTCGGAATCAGGCAAGCAAGTTCCTCCATTGCCCATTATCAGTGGCTTAAATGTCATGAAGCGTTGGTTCAAACAAGTAACTGGCACGAAAGTGGGTGATGAACCATCTCTCTAATAGTTGAGGAGGAAGAAGTGGATTCCTACTAATTCTTTGATACTTTTGTCAGCGAATAGTATCGCTAAAATATCTCCCATTGAGCTGATAATGGAACACATATCACGGCATGTTAGTCAAATAGACCCGACAAAGAAACATCGCGAAGTAGAGTGGATTGGCTACGATACTGCGTTGCTGCAGGTTGTAAATTTATTTGAATTTCCAGCACTAACCTTCAATTTTTACACCCGTGCGACCAGAAAGTAAACCGGACTACTATAGCGTTGGTCAGATCGATTTGGGAAGTATTGACGGCATGTAGCACAGTAGATTTCTCATCAACAAGAATGACACTTATACTACTCGTTCATGTACTGAACAGCTTAAATCCTCATATAATCACGGAAAGTGGTTGTGCTTGCAAAATATGGCTCATGGATTTGAGTTTTACCACCATTTTAAGATGTCGCTTGAAATATCCAATGTCATGAATGACACGTCAAACACTGCATGACATCGCGCTTGTCGCTCTTATAGTGATGTTCCTACCGATCTTTTATCACTTGTCAAGAAGCAATAAGCTGATGAAAAATGCTTGCAAGTTGAGATGATAATTGCTGCAAAGAATTCAGTCGGCAAAGTGCTCTTGAGTGTAGGACCTAATAGTCAGTGGAAGTAATTAACACAACAAGAGAATAATATATTACACCAAGGAATAACTGCTGTGTTATTGACACTCGGTAACATGATTAACAGTTCACGACACCATAAAAGGGAACCAAGGGTTTTTGGTTCTGAGCCAATAAGCTTTTTTACTAGGCCACCATCGAAAATTTCATTGGGTAATACTGTGCAGTGAACGTTTCCTTTATGGTGTCGTGGACTGTAAGAAGCAAGTGAAAGAAGGGTCCATCAATGAAATCGAGGTTCTGTACAAATTGTTGTCAAAAAAGAAACGAAAAGCTCGAAAAACGTGGCCTGAGTTGACATACCTCCGAAAAGATATTCATAAAGCGAGAGTTAAGGTCTTCAAAAGAAGAAAGAGCGAAAGAGTATATTTGATGTGTTGAAAGACGCTGCGACGGGACTGGTTTTAGTTGCGGATGCAGTTACCGAATTCTGAGGTGAGGCTTTTTGAAATCTGGGTACAGTTATCGTACGGCGACATACAGCGTTTCTGGAAGCATTGAAATTTATGCGAGTGAGTCTGAATTAGATCAGCAAAGTTTGTGAGACGAGGCGCTTAATCTGACTGAGTTTAGGCTGTGATAGTCTATAAAAAGTTCGAATTTTAATTGATTAGAAGGTATATGCCAAATTGAGCCTTTCTAAAAAGTACAGGAGAATAATCCAGTCCGAACCACGCCAGACATTAGTTCTTGCTATAAAAATTTTGAAATGCGTAAATTTTGTAACGGCTTGTAATCATCAATAGAGTTTTTCACTGTAGTGTTCTTGTAGGCAGAGCTTGTAGTGATTATCTGCACCTACTTCCGCATATTATCAGTCTTCTCTATGCCTTTCGTATTCCCAACTACGATGGATTTGCTTTTCATACTACAGCAGGAGATTCAAAAGTACGGTTTATATAATTGGCAAACCTTTAGACGGACCATCACTCATTATGAGTTCATCGAGAATGAAATAGTTGCTATCGAACCTTTCGCGGTTGTGATTCTGCGAAAAAGGTGTCAATACGAGTATTTTCTACATGCGTTCGCGGTTTTCTAATACTTAAAATAGCTTGTGAGGCATTGTTGGCTTGTTGGCGAGGTGCCTTCCATCTTATGTACTAAATGGCTCTTATCTCATTCAGACAGTCTCGTTTAGCGCTCCATTTAATTTCGTAACTATTCTGTAATGCCATAACGATAAAGCTACGTCAACACAAACCAATTTCTTACTTCAATCATGCGAAGCCAACAACAAATCTGGAACAGAGTTTCTTCGGCAAGTATGTCACGATCTCAACCAGACAAACACGACGGCGCTTAGCATTCTAAACTACCCCAAACACTCCTGCTAGCTTAGCGTCGGCGGGGTCATACTCGATTACTCCCGTTGCCAATACCGCGTTTCGATAATTGTTAGGTGGCAATACCCTACTCTCAACAATACATCTGACAGTATCATGTACTTTTCAAAGACGCGTATTGTACTGCTTGAAAACAACTTCTTTCTTCGCTGGGTGCAGCATTTCAACTGTTTCATGAGGACCATTATAATCAGAGGCATCGCGTGCACCATAACTTGGTGGGACTTCCAACTTTGGCTATGTTAGTTGCGGGGTTGGGCCTTGTTCTCCCTGGGTTACCTGCGAATGGACCAATACACCGAGATGCGGGCAAAATAGTGCGCTGGAAGTCGGAGGATTTGGATGAAGGCAGGGTTATCGTTCAGAAAGACTATCTTTGTAGTATAGCACCAGTTCTTCAGGGACCTCATCTCAAGTCTGAATCCTCATAGAGTCTCTGTCAAATCATTTCTTTGAGTCTCGCAAGCTTCGCCAAATTACCAGCGGACAAGATGACGTTGATTGTCTATAATACTGAGAAAATTAAAGGGGTCCTACAGGTTGCACTACTCGGTGAAGGATTAAGTGTTGAATGAATTCACATGATCTACTTACCACGGCAGAAGAACAAACTTGCGGTAGTCAGACTGTCTGACAACGCACCTACTTTGATACGGAACTTGCAGCGCAATTTTGACTTACTTGGCAATGCCTTCGGCCTAGCTGTGACCCTGTCACCAGTACAGTTTCGTAACGACTTTGCTTTTCACGTGAACGCATCCCATTTCCATCGTTTTGCGCCTTTGAAGAATGCATCGAAAGCACAAAGTGCTGGGCTTTAGGTCACTGGCATGATAAAAGGCGTATTGAGTTTGCGCGGAAGCAATAGCGGTTCCCAACCTTATCTTATGATGGACATCGGGATCCATTCGGCTTATGCCGCTGTTCAGCTCAAAAAGAAGAAAATGCTTATCGAGGCATGCATCGACACATTGGTTCCCACCTTCTTCAGCGTTGTATTTACAGTATGTATCGTATTGGCCCACATTGTGATGACGCAGTCGTGTGCATCGCTATGAAATTGTCTAGTAATCCGCTAGGCTAAAAGTTTTAGTGCTTTTTAAGATTCAATCAGAAGCAGCTCTCCATAAATCACCCGACCCTCCCTCGCTGGAGGCAGGCATTTCTCACACCTTACCCGTCGAGCTCTCTTCTCGCTCCTTCGCTTTCTCCTCCGATACGCGCCCTTGTCGCTTTCCTTACATTTGTTTCTCTTCGTCTATCGTCGTTGGTCGTTGCTGTGTCGGCGGCGTGTTATTTCTCTTTGTCTATCGTTCTCGGTCTCTGCTGTGTTGTTTCCGGGTTGTTTGTCTTCCCCCGTCGTCGTCTGTTCTTTGTTGTGTAGCCGTCGCGTCTTTCTTTACGAAGAGCTATTTGGTGTCGCTGCGCTTTCTTCTGGAGTTACCCGCCTGTTCATTGATTACTCTTATTTTGCATCTTTTCCACAAGTGCATGGTTTGGGTGACTGTTTGGGTTGTCTTGAAATCTCCCATTCCCTCACAGACCGACCATCACTTCTAGTGGTCAAGCGCCTTCGCACACCGTACCACGCTTATCGGATCGGTTTCAAGACTGTTGTGACCGCTCTACACACATAGTTGTATGTATCTTTTTAAGGGCTCCACCTTCAGGAGCCAGGGAGCTTCTTCAAGCCCATGGTAGGCATAATAGAGATCGAATTCTAGCCGGCCCAGCTGGTGAGGTAGTGAACATTCAAGAAAAAGACGGCAACCAATAGAGACATTTAGAAGAGATACAGGTTCTACGGTACCGAGAAGTCTGACAATTAGTAGTTTTTTTGCCTGTGGTGATCGAAAATTAGCAATAGCATCGTGTCTGTTCAGATAAATGAGTCGAAAATAGAAAGGCGGTTGAAGCTCCTAAAAAATTCTACCATAATCTAGACTTGCAAATGAGTACACACAGACCCAGCGTTGTAACGGAAGTATGGCTCCTCCGAAGTTTCTGCTTTTGACCAAGTACTACGACTTCTACCTGACTACTTCGCCCGAACCTCTGTATATAACTCCATTCGATGGCAAACCAGGTCACAGCTAGCCTGTTTCAGGGATGAACGAACTCAAGGTTGCCAGCATTACTAAGCTATACTGTGTGTGATTTCTTAGTTTGCAGAAACCTGCATCGACCCCGGACACAGCAATACAAAATCTGATATACAGCAAGACAGTAGGACCTTGCGAAATCCGCATGAAGAAATAGGCGAATCGTGTGATGATGGCTTTGAGCGAAATTACAAGCAATCTGGACATTGTCAAATTATTCTTGTTCGTGCTAGTGTGCTATAGGTTGCTAGAAGAACGCAAACCATGCTTTGAAATATTGATAATGCTGAAATGCAAGGCGTTTGTGAATTGAGACGAATACATGGTAAGCAAGCATACTAATAATGGACAGAATAATCAATGATGTGTGCACAGGAGAGTTCAGATGTCCAGGGGGCGTACTTCGCAAGGAACATAGCTGAACGGTAGGGAAAAGCCTGCTCTCCTGATCATCGAGATTGTAGCACATACAGAAACAGTTCGCAGTAGCTGCCACATTGTCATTCTATGGCGGCAGTGTTCGCACTGAACTGAAACCATGTGTTTGTGCAGCTGTCTTCAAAGAGAAGAAAGCAGTACGAAGAAGGTGCCAAAATTCTAGAACGCCGTAGTTTAGGGTACGACAAGTATCCAATGAATCGATTGAAGTATAACTAATTTTTAAGGACGTCGAAAGAGAAGCTCAGATGAAAGCGTTCAAGGAAGCCGGCATTATCAACCTCAGAAAAATTTATCAAGCCTCACGTGAATGCTCGCTCGATAGTGAACAAGGCCCTGTGTAAAATTTTTTTGCTCGTCATTGGGAACTCTTACGAAAGCCAAGTGAATTCAAACCCACTTTTGAAGTTATAGGTTTGTGGGAAAACAGCCAATTTTCCAATAAAATTGTTCAAAAGTTTTACAGTGAAACAATTTGCTCAGTGATCAACTCTTTAGACCGATACGGCCTAAACAATTTGTATGGAAGGACTCCATACTTCCTATAAATCACCGCAAAACTTTCGGCAGTTCTCACAGAATTTTTCTGTGATCGATGAAGCTCGATTGCAAAGTGCTTTATTCTGAGCTTCTCTGGAGAAATCCCTAAAAATCGATCAAATTTCATTCGATTTGCTACCCAAGAAATATACTCGGAACTAGCTGTTATAGGATTTTGTCACCCCTTGTACACTCAAGATGGAAGCAACTAGTTGTTTCACTACACAAGTTCCAGATTTCTTTAGAATGAAGAAAATGATTTACAGTATGAGGGAGTTTTCGATTGTGCAATCGCAACTGTTCGGAAAACAGGACCAATAGAAAACTCACAATACTGCATGTACGGAAAATACAAGAAAACCCTGTTATAGACCGTACCAGCAGTCAACATTCACGAAACGATATATGGTACCATTTGGAACAGATGATCTGATAGCACTCCTCACTGAGTATTTGAACTGCAGTGGACAACTGGACACCCTTCAAAGGGGTTCGTACCTTCCACGCTTCATCCAACAATGTACGTACTGAACCACGAGGCTATTACAGATGGACGCCTTAGCCAATTAAAAGGGATAGTATGTGCAGAGGGAAGAACTTGAATGTTCCGGAATGAGGCGTAGAAGTTGTAGATCGTAATGAAGGATTTTCAGCCGTTCATAGCAGTTCAAATCCGATCATTTCTTCTTGATGTTTGCAAACCTCTGTTACCCATATATTCCTCGTCATCAACAAGGGGAGTAAGAGGATCATCTAGTCCTGGCGACACCAGGTTCAAGTTCTAGCTAAACATATTTCGACGTTTCGCGAATCTTGGAGTGCATAAAAAGGCCATGAACGTGTTTTCTTGTATTTCCCATGCATGCACTACTTTAAGTTCACCATTGGACCAATTTCTCAAACCGTTGCCTACATAAATTACTCTTTCCACTCTACGGAAATTCGAAGCACGTGTAGTAAAAGAGATTGTTCTGTGCCTCATCGGCGTGCAGCCGCCTTCTTGTCGAAAAACAGCTGGACAAGGGCACGTTGCTTTTGTTCAGTACTGTACAAACACTACCGCCATGAATGGCAACAATGCTATTCTTGAACCAATTAAGCATGAAGTGCTCTATCACCGTAAGTCAGTTCTTGTTTGCACAGGAATGGCTTCTCATAACTATCTTTCTCATTGCTGTAATCTTGACAATTGGTTAAGAATGTCGTGATAATAGTCAAATCCATGGGAGAGATGTGCTTTTTGCGAAATCCACTCGCTGAACCAAATGGCCTGGCTTGTAGAGAATATCACTAGTTATTTTCTTCGGCCTTGTTATGTCCACATATAATGTTTTTGTCTCAGGTCACTATATGAATCTTCCGACATGCAGTCTGCGCCATTCTCGGTATCTCGAACACAAACACACTAAGTACGAATTCATGGACAATCCGTTAGTTACCGTTGACCTTTACATCTTGGTGATTTGGCTCAATTACATCATCGCACGAATCCTAAACATGCGCCAGCGTTCTCAATCACGTATGAGACTATCACATTCATTTCGTAGGCTCCCGTTGTTCTGCTGGACAAATATCTCCCTGATTTGATGCAAGTTTTCACAATGGTAGATCACATGCCGTATAACTTGAGATGCTTGCAATGTTCGGCCTGTTAATCGTTGAGACCGGATTCGTGCATTCTGGGTTGCCATTGAAAAGATTTATACATCGAGAATTCGACGAAGAGGTATATACAAATCGTAGTATTTCGCAAAAGGCACCCTTTCCGTTGAATAAACATCCTTCTGTTCCAATACCGGTTCTTACTGGACTCAATCTCAAGTATGAGTTCTCAGAGAGGTTGTTTGCAGGAATCTCAACTACTCTTCAAGCTTTGACTTGTTTACCCACGCAGACGCGATCCGATTGCTATTTTTCAGTCCCCACAAAACGAAATGTGAAGTAATTATTATACTGCTCGGCAGCGTCTGCGAAGTGTCCCGTCGATACTTCTTTACCTCGAAATCTATGAATTCAAAATCTTTGAACAGCAAAAGCCATGCCGAATCCTTTGCCGCATTCTTAAGGATTGTTACTGCAGTCTTGTGAACGGACTACAGACTAATTCGTTTCTAGGATTCTTTTCGATTTTCCGTCGCTTTCTTGAATGTTCACAACACCACCAGGTGGACCGGCTAGAATTCGATCTCTGCTGTGCCTTCCGTGCGCTTGAAGAAGCTCCCAGGCCCCTCCAGGTGGAGCTCTCAAGAAGATACATAAAACGATGTGAGCCAATATGCTACATGATGTAAAAGCAACTATAAAGAAGGCCGGAACCAAAGTTCCTGTGTATGCCCCAACTAGAACTTTCCTCTTTTTCAGCGGAACGGCGTTATAAGCTGGATTGAGCCCGTTGTCTACCATTTCGTAGAGCTGGGAGCCGGCACTGCTTGCGCGCACAGTCAATATCCCTTGTATGATGCCGCTGACCCAAAGAGCAGCATGTTGCTCTTTCGTATAATTCGTGAAATGCCCAACAGGAGTGACCTGTGAAGCGTTAATCCGAAAATCAATACTGGGACCAAGCATCTCCGGCAACAAAGTCCAAGTTAGGCCGGTGACATTTCGAAGTAAGTCGAAATTGCGTTGCATGTTCCGCACAAGAGTAGTTGCATTGTCGGAGAGCCCGACAAAAGCAAGCTCGTCCCTGTGCAGAGGTACGTAGACGGTGTGAATGTCTAGGAAAATGAACCCTTCACCCTGCAGTGTAACCTGAAATATCCCTTTGATTTTGTCAGGATTAGAAAAATTCAATATCATCTCGTCTGCTGAGAATCGGAACGAACTTGAGGGAGCACCAGCAGTCATATGACAATAACTCCACGAGGACTCAGACTTGAGATTAGGTCCCTCAAGAACCGGCGCGTTAACGCAAACGTGGTCTTTCTGAAGGATAACCTTGCCCTCATTCAAATATTCTGACTCCCACCGCACCAGTTTGTCAGAATCTCGGTATATCGGCCTATTCGCAGGTAATCCAGGTACGATCAGGCCCAACTCTACAACGAGCATAGCCAACGCTGCAAGCATTACCAAGTTAAACTGCATGCGATTCCTCTGAGCATAATAGCCCTCATCGAACATTTGAAATTGCCGCACCCTGCGAAGCAAGAAGTTGTTGTCAAGCAGGACGATACGCGCCTGCGAAAAGTATGTGATAGTGTCAGAAGCTACAGAAAACCGAGGGCGCATGTAGACAATTCTCGTGATGGCGTCTTTCAGAACAATCACGAGCACGAACAGTGAAATAGCAACCAGCCCGCTGTCTAGGAATTCGTTGTTGGTAAGTGTGTGCTTGAGGGGTTGCGAATCAATTAAACTGGACTTTTGAAACGCCTGAATGATTGGATGTGTGATGTTGAAGTACCGAAGGTTATCCATGGCGGTTGAAAATACGAAGGGCGTAGAGAATAGCGAACGAGTTTAATACTGAAGTAAGAGCAAATAAGCATGGGTGCGTTTTCCTGAAGGACATTGCTGTACGCGGCACGCGAGAGTTAATCATGTTTTTATGACGATCTCTACGAATCATTGAGATTACACCAATCAAAGATATAGTTGATCAAATTATTTCTTCTGCGATGGAGAAATAGGTATCAATGTGCATCGTGTCATCAACAATGGGATGAACGAGGCCACAGAATCGTTTTTCTGACGTTGAGATTCTACAGAACTGAAGTAATGTGCTGGAACAATTATCGTCAACAATCAAAACTGCTCGAGAAACAATACCTATGATGAAGTAAAAGCACTGCAGGGATGAGAATTACACGAAAACGCTCTTATGGCTATTACAGGCCGTCCTAGTATTCATACAAGGTAGAAATTCTTTTAAATGAACTGAATCCAGGTGTATTTCGAGTAGATGATTTCGTAATAGCTCTTGGTGATGGCAAGGAGTATAAATAATTTCAGGATATGGACTGTTGTGAACAGCTGGAAAGCTGTCATTAGTGTTCCCGACTTATAGGAACCTGCCACTAGTGCTCAAGTGCCGCCCACTGCAACTACAGCTCTATTTGATTGGCTCTAGTGCAGTATTCACCTCGAACTTATTTGTAATATCGCAACATGGAAAGGAACATATCTTGTATCTTTTCATAGGTCATATTCAATTCATTTCGGTCGTCGTCTTCCTTAATTGAAGCGGGCTTTGTAGCAATCGTAAATCAGTTGGTACCTTGTTTTCCTATCTCTTGTACTACTTGGATTACGGGCATGTCCTGAGCTTTAAGTGCGACTCTTATCTTTGTTCAAGATGAATTGCCCCATTATTTTTTCCATGTAGAAAGTATTGCACAAAGCAAGTGCCTGTACAGTGGTTGTAAAAGAATATAGATAGACGACCAGGCGACAAATTCTATGGCCTATGACCGTTCGTCGGCGCAAACTTGTTGAGAAATCGAAACATTCGTTGGTACGTTGAGGATTCGAAACAATTTACATATTGTGCTACGAAATGATGAACCTCGACTGATGATAAATTGTTTCGTGACCCAATGCGGCGTTTTAAGTTTATTGAGTCTACAAAAAAGTGATTCAATCGACCTTAAATGATTTTTCTCGTTCTCTGAAGTAACGTTTATTAGGCTGTTTTCGATATGGTAATTGTTATTTTCAGTCGGATTACTGAACATCTATTATTCCCCTTTCAATTTTTTCGACAATCGATTCGTAGTTATTGTGCTCTATCATACTCAGAAGACTGTCTATAGCCTTAGAGATGACGTGGTGAACGTGTAATGGTTCTCTGGACGGTCATTCGACATCTACTTTTCCATTCAGTTAATTTTATTCGGATGTAAATCCGATTGTAAGACATCTACAATTTGCTTCAATAACAGAAAAACTTGATAGGGATTGTTTGCGCTATCATTCTGCACAGAATTAACTCCAAGCAAACACCTACTTCCGCTTTATCGTTTCGATCAGTAACATCAAGTTTTAATAGTACTGAGAATCTCTTCTTCTGCAATTCTTCAAAAAGCAGTCTCATGACTTAATAAGAAAATGAACAGGGCAGAAGAACCGTATGAATCAAACATTTTAGATCAAGAAACCTTGGAATTTTTCGGATGGACAAGAGTTTCAATCACTAAGTGATGGGGTTTACGGAAACGGACACGAACGACCAGTTAATTGGTTCGAAAGAATGTATCGACAAT